>Ga0335397_10002497_pt1 | contig 25073 bp, 22 predicted proteins | sample MAT04_FD_205740 | JGI IMG/M metagenome (GOLD analysis project Ga0335397, IMG submission 205740) | Freshwater microbial communities from Lake Fryxell liftoff mats and glacier meltwater in Antarctica - MAT-04 (spades assembly) (version 2) ... | reverse complement strand
ACCAAGCGTGCTTCCGCCTATGGGTACAAGCCCGGAAACCTGCGGCCCCGATTCGAAATTTACGCTGGCTGGTTTCGTCTGAGTTTGCTGATTCGCGTTGCTGGCAATTTCCACCTCAAATGGAATACTACCGGCGGCACTGCAAGTATCTGTATGAACAGTTAAAGGCAGGACGATAGTTTCGCCCGGAAGCAGGTTTACACTGGTCTGTGGCAATATATACCACTGCGAATTCAAGCCGTTTATGCTTATAGCATATTGATCTTCAATCAACCCTGTGTTTTGAATGGTAATCTCATATAGAGTGGAAGCGCCAACGCTTACGATATGACTGGTTGGGAAAATGCTGGTTGTAAAACCATGTCCATTTATAATTGTTGTTTGGCTTGTGGCTGCGTTGTTATTCAGTATGGCTTCCTGAGCGCTGGATGTCACATTGGCTTGAGCGCTAATTGTCTCACCAACAACCGTGGAGGCTGCTATGCGTCCGCTCACGTCAAAGGAAAGGGTCTGTCCAGCGGTAAATGTCCCCAAACCCCACGTCAGTGTTTGTCCACTTTGGGTGGGCGTGACGGATGAATTCTGGCTGACATAAGTAACCCCAGCTGGTAATTCCAATTGTAGAATCACATCTTCAGCCGTCATGTTATTGGATTGCTTTACTGTGACTGCATAGGTCACAGTTGAATTTGCAACCGCACTCTCTGGCGCCGTCATGGACAGGGACAGGTCACCGCTGCTAAAGACCAGGTCAATTGTATTTCCCAATGAAACACTGTTTAAACTTGCTGATACTGTGACAATTTCATTGGTGGCATCTACGATTTGTCCGCTGGTCTGACCCTGGCTGTTGGTCGGGACGGTTGCCTGGGTAATAACTGCATTCCCTGTAGCTTGCAAGAGAATATTCGAAGCGGAAATATCGGGAATCGGATTATTATATTCATCCAAAGCAGTTACAGTAACCGAGAGGGCCGTTTCTCCATCTGCCGGGGCGCTGGTAGTATTGGCTGTAATCGTGGAGTTGGGCGCGCTCAATTCATCTGGCATAAATGTTACTGTTGGTGGTGATGCAAGCGGCAGTTCCCCGGTCCGGGCTTTAAGCGACCTGACACCCGCCTTTGTGGATTTTATACTGGCTGTGGCTACACCATTTGCGTCTGTATTGCCGATGTTTACATATTCGTTAACTTCCGCAAAAGTATTATTGATATTCAAACCCGCTCCAGTTGCAACCGCAAGTTCCACCGGCTGATTTTGAACCGGATAACCGTAGGAATTTTTTAAAGTGACCGTGACTGTTGAGCTATTTGTATCATTAACTACCATTTGCGCTGGGGATATGTCTATTGTTGATTCGTCTGCATCCACAGGCAATCCACTCAATAATTTTGCATCGGCCCAATCTGCATGATCGCACTGATTTCCATTACCCCCGTCGAAAACATACAGCTTCAGTTCATTTGCTCCGGCAATATCTATGGCAACAGTTTGCGTAGTACTGCTACTGTACATCATGCCACTATCAATTTTTTCAACTCCATCTAGGTAAACTTTGAAAACAGCAGATCCTGTGCCGCATGTTTCATCGTCAAGCCCAATATCGCTCACAAACAATTCATATCCATGGTTGCTTATATCGTATCTTATCTCGGAATATGCATGAACTCCCAGACCCTTTGAGTAAGTAACTCCATTAAGGGTAATCGTTTGTCCATCCGAAGCCCCAGTCTCCCCGTTACTTCTGTCGCGTTCTGCTGGACCCCAGCCATTTGTCATATATGTCCAATCAAGATCACTCAAGTATGTAACAGAATTAGTGTCTAATCTTACTGCTAAATTTTCATAACTTTCAGCGTGTGCTTGAACATTTCCCGTAATATTTGCAAACAGGATAACCGCCAACACAAATGCGTTGACAAATTTCATTCCCATCCCTGATAAAACACGCAGGGAAGTTTTTGAAAAGATTTTGTGCATGACTTGCCTCCTTGGAGCGATGTTATTTATTGCTGTACTTATCAAGGGCGTTGCAAAATTTACCCACCATATATCAGTATTTCCATAGCTGTTATTTTGACATTTTGATGTCGTATAAACAAGTGTCAAATGTCATAAATTTCAACTGCTGGTCCAACTCAATTGCCTGCTCCACATACTTATTTCGGAAGAAGATAGAAACCTGCCTGGGTGATGTGGATACCAATTACCATTCCTTGGCTCAAGTGAAGATATCGGTCTATTTTTCCAAAATGACTTATTTGAGCATGCTCAAATAAGTGTGTATAAGACGCCTTGTGCGACTATATTCGGCGATTTAGCAAGTTCAAACAAGAGTAGGCACATATCGGTAAAAGCAAAAATTCATGTCGTATAATAAGCGGACGTGGGGATATCCCCGCCAAAAGCCTATTATGCAACCCAACGCACTCACCCTCTCCACCCTCGAAAGCCATCTCTGGGAAGCCGCAAATATTTTGCGCGGCAGCCCTGTGGACCGTTCGGATTGGAAGAGTTACATCCTGCCGTTGATGTTTTTCAAGCGGATATGCGATGTGTGGGATGAAGAGTTTGAAGAAGCGGTCAAAAATTATGGGGAAGATTTTGCAGACGAGCACCGCTTCACGATTCCTGACGGGAATCATTGGAATGATGTACGCGAGCGACCATCCAATGTAGGGACGGCATTGCAGAATGCCATGCGCGGAATTGAAGCTGCAAACCAGAAACACCTTTACGGTGTGTTCGGCGATTCGCAATGGACCAACAAAGACCGCCTGCCTGATGCCTTACTGAAAGATTTACTCGAACATTTCTCAGCATTGAATCTCAGCAACAGCCGCGTGGACAGTGACATCATTGGCGATGGCTATGAATTCCTGATCAAGAAATTTGCAGACGCGACCAACAAGAAAGCAGGCGAGTTTTACACCCCGCGCAGTGTTGTACGGCTGATGGTGGATATTCTCGACCCAAAGGAAGGCGAGACAGTGTACGACCCTGCCTGCGGGACAGGTGGTATGTTGCTTGGCGCGGTCGAGCATGTGCGCGCGAAGGACGGCGACCCGCGCACATTTTATGGAAAACTCTACGGGCAGGAAAAAAATCTAACCACCGCTTCGGTGGCGCGTATGAATCTCCTGTTGCATGGCATGGAAGATTTTGTCGTCGAGCGCGGAGATACGTTACGCAACCCTGTCTTCACCGACCCCAGCACGGGCGGACTTGCCACCTTCGATTGTGTGATCGCCAATCCGCCGTTTTCATTAGAACAATGGGGACGTGAAATTTGGGAAAGTGACCCATGGGGACGTTCGTTTGCGGGCTTGCCCACCGACTCAAACGCGGACTTTGCCTGGGTACAGCACATGGTCAAATCGATGGCGGAGAAAAGCGGACGCATGGCGGTTGTCCTGCCGCAGGGCGCGTTGTTCCGCGGCGGAGTCGAAGGACAGATCCGCAAATATTTATTGGAGCAGGATTGGGTCGAGACTGTGATCGGGCTGGCGCCGAATCTGTTTTATGGCACGGGACTCGCCGCGTGTGTCTTGATCCTGCGCAAGAAGAAATCCAAAGAGCGCAAAGGCAAAGTGTTGATCGTGGATGCATCGTCGCTGTTTCGCAAGGGACGCGCGCAAAACTATCTCGACCCAGAACACGCGGAACAAATCTCAGCGTGGGCAAATCAATTCGAAGAGATTCAGGATCGGGCGCGGGTGGTGGCGTTGAGTCAGATTCAAGAAGAAGATTGGACGTTGAACATTTCGCGTTATGTGCTTCCGCCCATCGGCGATGACATCCCGCCATTGAACGTTGCGATTGAAGATTTCAAATCTGCATGGGAGCGGGCGCAGGAAGCCGAGAATAAATTGCGGGAATTGATGAAAGAAAATGGTTTGCTGGATGTGGAGAAATAATATGCAAATCTCTTTTTCACTTCCTGAAAATATATTTGTTGCTGAAACTTCCAAAGATGTGACTAAAAAGATTCGCATATATGCCGCGCTTGGACTCTATCAATCAGGACAGTTATCTATTGGCGCGGCATGTGAACTGGCGGATATGGATCGCTATTCGTTCCTTGATTTTTGTAAGATGGAAGGCGTGACTTTACACTCCCAAACACCAGATGAATTAGAAATTGAATTCAAGAGAAATCGGGGCGTCAATCATGACTGACCGCCTGACCCAACCTGAACTCGAATCCTACCTGTGGGGCGCGGCGATCATCCTGCGCGGACTGGTGGACGCGGGCGATTACAAGCAGTACATCTTTCCGCTGTTGTTCTACAAACGCATCTCGGATGTGTGGGACGCGGAGTATGCAGACACATTTGCTGAATCTCAGGATAAAGAATACGCCGAGCAGATGGCGAATGAACGCTTTGTGATTCCCGCGAAAGCGCATTGGAAGGATGTGCGCGAGAAGGCAAAGGATGTGGGCAAAGCCATTCAGAATGCATTGCGAACAATTGAAGCCGCCAATCCTAATCGGTTCGACGGTATCTTTGGTGACGCGCCGTGGACAAATAAGGAACGCCTGCCCGATGCCACGCTCAAGAATTTACTGGAACATTTCTCGAAGCATGAGTTATCGCTGGTCAACGTGCCCGAAGATGAATTGGGTAATGGCTACGAGTTCCTGATCAAAAGATTCGCCGATGACGGCGGACATACCGCGCAGGAGTTTTACACCAACCGCACTGTGGTGCATTTGATGGTGCAAATGCTCGAACCCAAGCCAGGTGAAAAAATCTACGACCCAACCTGCGGCACGGGCGGCATGTTGATCTCGGCATTGGACGAAGTGAGGCGCAAAGGCGGAGAATATCGCACGTTGAAGCTCTTCGGGCAAGAGCGCAACCACATGACTGCGTCCATTGCGCGCATGAATCTGGCGTTGCATGGCGTGGACGATTTCGCCATCGCCCGCGGAGACACGCTCGAACGTCCCGCCTTCACGGACAAAGACCGCCTCGCCACCTTTGACGTGGTGCTGGCAAATCCGCCCTATTCCATCAAACAATGGAGCCGCGAAGCATGGACCAGTGACGTATGGGGACGTAATTTCCTCGGCACTCCGCCACAGGGTCGCGCAGACTATGCCTTCTTTCAGCATATCCTCAAAAGCATGGACAATAAAACGGGACGCTGTGCCATTCTCTTTCCGCATGGAGTCTTGTTCCGCAAGGAAGAAGCGGACATGCGCCAAAAACTGGTGGATGCTGACCTGGTGGATTGCGTGCTTGGGTTGGGAGCCAACCTGTTCTACAACTCGCCGATGGAAGCCTGCGTGGTGATCTGCCGCAATAACAAACCCGCCAAGCGGCGCGGCAAGGTGATTCTAATTGACGCTGTGAATGAAGTGACTCGCGAGCGCAGTATGAGTTATCTCAAGCCTGAGCATCAGGTACGAGTCGCAAATGCGTATCACGACTTCAAGGATATTGAAGGTTTTGCGCATGTGGCTACGCTGGACGAAATCCGCGCCAACGATGGCAATTTGAGCATCCCGCTGTATGTGCGTGGAAAGTCTGTGGGCGAAGGACAAGGCGAATATGCCGCTGATGGATTAAAAGAGGCGGTGAAAGTTTGGGAAGAAAGTTCGAGAAAATTGCAATCGAAGGTTGATGATTTGCTCAAAACATTGGAGAATTCATAATCATGTTGACTTTTACTTTCGCAGGCGATGAAGCAGGCGATGTCAGTTTGAATTTTGAGAAAGGCGCTTCGCGATATTTTGTGCCTGTGTTGATTTCCACTCAATCACCAGATACGCTGAGAGAAACGCTTGCTGATTTGCGGCAATCGCTTGACATGCGCCCGACACATGAATTCAAATTTCATAAAATGGCATCCGCTGAAACTCGCAATCAAGTCTTTTCGGCTCTTGCTCACGCAAATTTTGAAGCATGGGCGCTGATCGTGGATAAAACCAGACTGCCAAAGATTTTTGAAAACACAGACGGTATCACCAGATACACACACTTTGTCACTGAGTTGCTAAGCATTATTCCTGTAGAACTACAAAAGAACGCCACGTTGATTTTGGATGAATTCGGTTCCACTCCTGACTTACGCACGGAACTGCGCCGCGCCATGATCGAACGTCAAATGCCGAGATTATTCAAACATGTAATCATTCGTTCTTCTAACAAGGAGTCCTTAATTCAGGTTGCCGACCTTGTGGCTGGCGCGATCATGCGCAGGGATACACAAAACGATTCCGAAGCGTTTGATATGATTGAAAGGAAGATCAGACGATTGGCGATATACAACCCCTTAAAATAACCCGCCTCGCTATCCCATTCCCTCGAAGGGTGGGCAGGCAGCCGCAAGGGCTACTTTTCGCGAGACAGGATGAGCGATCAAAACGCTTTTGACCATTGGATTTTGTCCGCTGGCACACTTATTATACAACAATTGGACTTTGCTTCGCAATTCTAAATTCGCCATTCAGCCTTCATCCTTATGACCAAACTCTCCTCCGTCCTCACCCTCTCCACCTCCCGCACCGCGGACCCTGCCTCCGCAGGCATTGAGCGCTTCGTGGGACTCGAGCACATCGAGCCAGAGAATTTTCCGTGACCAACAATGAAAGATGTTTAATGATTGTATAATCAAAATCGAGGTGTCTTATGACTATTTACTCGCAAACCCAAACCGAAAAAGAATTGAACAAACTGACCAAACTCGTCAAGAGCGGACAGTTGAGCGACTCGCTGGCGCGTAACATTCATAAATTGGTCGGAATCGAAATCAATCAACTGGAGATTGACCTTGCTGCCACCGAAAAAGACTTAAGCGAATTCGAGCGGCAATACAAGATGTCCACTGCGGATTTTTTCAAAAAATGGCAGTTGGGCAAGACCGATGACCGCATGGACTACGTTGAATGGGCGTCGCTGGCGCAAATGGCTGGCAATTTTCGCAAACGGCTGGAACTTCTCAAGGGCGAAAGTAAAAAATGAGAGTTGCCGAATATTTCGAGCGCATCAAAGACAGTCTGTTTGCGCTGCCGTTTGTCGCGGATTTCAAAATTCTCAAACAGGTGGACAGGTCAAAGAACGGACATATCCGCGCCCGCGCGATATTGACCGATAATAGTCAGTTGGAATTTTCGGAGTTCGTCGAGCAAAACGCGGATGATGAAATTCAGGTGGTCACTTACAGTTATCATTGGTCGGATGAAAACGATACTCATCTCCGCCGCTGGGACAATACCCCGCATTTCCCCAAACTCAAAAATTTTCCACATCACATCCACGCGAGCGACGAGAAGGTCATTTCAGGCAAGCCGATTGACATCTTTGGCATATTGGATGAAATTGGAAAAATAATAAAATAATGAACCCCCTCGTCAAATTCGCTGACGTAATCTCCCTCTCCTCCTCCCGCACCGCGGACCCTGCCTCCGCAGGCATTGAGCGCTTCGTGGGACTCGAGCACATCGAGCCAGAGAATTTGCACATTCGCAGTTGGGGTCTCGTGGCGGACGGGATTACCTTCACCAGCACCTTCAAGCGCGGACAGGTTCTCTTCGGCAAGCGTCGCGCGTACCAGCGCAAGGTGGCGGTTGCGGACTTTGACGGCGTGTGTTCGAGCGATATTTATGTCTTCGAGAGCAAAGACCCAAATGTCTTGTTGCCCGAACTTGTGCCGTTCATCCTGCAATCGGAAGGGTTTTACGAGTATGCCGTTAAGACTTCGGCAGGCTCGCTTTCGCCGCGCACCAATTGGACTCACCTTGCCAATTACGAATTCCCCCTCCCGCCCGTGGACGAACAACGCCGCATCGCTGACCTGCTCTGGGCTATTGATGAAACTAAACAGAAATGGGTTTCTGTCATTCAAGCGCAAGGTCAATTAATCCGTTCCTACCAGAAAATATTTTTTCCGCTTACTTCTGATTCATCTGAAAATAAGTCGAGTTGGCATAATCTTGATGATTTGTGTATTCGGATTACTGATGGAAAGCATGGCGATTGTGAAAACCAAGAAGGGTCCGGATATTATTTTGTAAGCGCAAAAGATATCATGGATGATGGGATAAATTTCGATAACGCTAGGCAAATCACACAAGATAGTTTTCAAGAAGCGCACAAAAGAACCCGACTAGAACCTGGGGATATTTTGGTATCAAATAGCGGAACGATTGGAAAAGTTGCTATAGTCAACACCGACCCAAAAATCTACAAAACAACATTCCAAAAAAGCGTCGCGATTATTAAGCCAAACAAAGAACATGTGATGGAACGTTGGCTGTTTTATTGCATCCAGACAAAGCACGAACTATTTGAGTACATTTCTCAAGGATCTGCACAAAAGAACCTTTTATTAAAAGACCTCCGAAATATAAAAATACTCATACCTTCTATGGAAGAGCAAGCTGAAATAGTCACTCAGATGGATAGACTTTTTGATGTTCAAAATGATTTGAAAAACCACATGAATTTGTTGGGGTTAGTCGGCAAGGAATTATTGAAGAATTTTTAGGAATTATTAGGAAAAGGTCACCTATGTTCAACGAACAAAACACCGTCGAAAACTACCTCGTCCACCTGCTCACGGGAGTCACACCGCCGCCCGTCACAGGCAGGGAGAGTCACGAAGACGCCGCATCCTACATCCCGCTCGGACGCAATCACAAAGCCGCGGGCTGGCATTATGTTCCCTCGCTCAGCCTGCCGCGCCGCGTCAACGACGTGTTCATCGAACCCTATCTGCGTGAAGCCCTCATCCGCCTCAACCCCGAAATCGCCGCCCAACCCGAACGCGCCGACGAAGTCCTCTACAAACTGCGAGCCATCGTCCTCGCCGTCCGCAGCGATGGACTGATCCGCGCCAACGAAGAATTCACCGCCTGGCTGCGCGGCGAGCGCTCCATGCCCTTCGGCGAAAACAACCAGCACGTCACCGTCCGATTATTGGATTACGACCAACTCGACAACAACCAATACATCGCCTCCACCCAGGTCACCTTTCGAGCGGGAGCAGCCGAACGCCGCGCCGACCTCGTCCTCTACATCAACGGCTTGCCGCTTGCCCTGCTCGAAGCCAAAACCCCCGTCCGCAACGCCGTCAGTTGGGTAGATGGCGCCAAACAAATCCACGACGACTACGAACGCTTCGTCCCCGAACTCTTCGCCTGCAACGTCCTCAACGTCGCCACCGAAGGCAAAGACCTGCGCTACGGAGCCATCCACACCCCGCTTGAACACTGGAGCCCGTGGATTGTGGGTGAGGTTTCCAAGGTATCAAAGGTGTCTGATGTTTCTAATGTGTCTGAGGGCGCAAGGGAAACCTCAGATACCTCAGGCACATCACATACCTCAAAGACCTCCCTCAAAAGCCTCGCGCAAACAATCCCCTCGCTCCTGCGCCCCAACATCCTGCTCGACATTCTCTCCCACTTCACCCTCTTCGCCACCGACAAAAAAAAGCGCCGACTCAAAGTCATCTGCCGCTACCAGCAATATGACGGCGCAAACAAAATCGTCCAGCGCGTGCTCGGCGGACAAACCAAAAAAGGACTCATCTGGCATTTTCAAGGCTCGGGCAAATCCCTGCTGATGGTCTTCGCCGCCCAAAAACTGCGCCTGCAACCAGACCTGCGCAACCCCACCGTCCTCATCGTCGTAGACCGCCTCGACCTCGACGCGCAAATCAGCGCCACCTTCCACGCCTCCGACATCCCCAACCTCGTCAAAGCCGAAAGCCGTGCCGAACTCGAAACTCTGCTCAAACAAGACACGCGCAAAATCATCATCACCACCATTTTCAAATTTGGCGAATCGGATGGCGTGTTGAACGAGCGCGATAACATCATCGTCCTCGTGGATGAAGCCCACCGCACGCAGGAAGGCGACCTCGGAATCAAAATGCGCGCCGCCCTGCCGAACGCCTTTCTCTTCGGGCTGACGGGCACGCCCATCAACCGCCGCGAGCGCAACACCTTCGCCGCCTTCGGAGCCGAAGAAGACCAGCACGGCTACATGAGCCGCTACGGCTTCGAAGAATCCATCCGCGACGGCGCCACGCTGCCCCTGCACTTCGAGCCGCGCCTGGTGGAACTGCACATTGATAAAGCCGCCATTGACGAAGCCTATACCGAACTGACAGGCGAACTCTCCGACCTCGACCGCGACCAACTCGGCAAAGCCGCCGCCAAGATGAAGGTGCTGGTCAAAGTGCCCGAACGCATCCAAGCCATCTGCGCCGACGTGGCGCATCACTATCTCGAAAAAGTCCGCCCCAACGGATTCAAAGCCATGCTCGTCACCTTCGACCAGGAAAGTTGTCTACTGTATAAAGAAGCGCTGGATAAACATCTGCCGCCCGAAGCCAGCGACATCGTCATCTCGGTCTCTGGCAAAGAGCGCGAAGACGAGCGTTACCGTCCGCTCAAGCGCGACCGCGACGCCGAAGAAAAACTGCTCGATAGATTCCGCGACCCGAACGACCCGCTGCAAATTCTCATCGTCACCGCCAAACTGCTGACAGGTTTCGACGCGCCTATCCTGCAAGCCATGTACCTCGACAAGCCCATGCGCGACCACACCCTGCTGCAAGCCATCACGCGCACCAACCGCACCTACGGCGACAAAAAATCTCACGGCTTGATTGTGGACTACCTCGGCGTCTTCGATGATGTTGCCAAGTCGCTCGAATTCGACGAAGAAGGTTTCCGCCGCGTCGTCTCGGATATCGCCAACCTCAAAACGAAATTCCCCGCCGCCATGCAAAAATGCCTCGCCTATTTCGCTGGCGTGGACGTGTCCCTGAGCGGATTCGAAGGTCTGCTCACCGCGCAAGATTGCCTGCCCAACAACGAAGTCCGCGATTCCTTCGCCGCCGATTACAGCGAACTCTCCAGCCTGTGGGAATCCATCTCTCCTGACCCTCTGCTCATCGAATACGAAAACGACTACCGCTGGCTCTCGCAGGTCTACGTCTCCGTCCAGCCCACCAGCGGCGCGGGCGCACTGCTCTGGCATTCGCTCGGCGCCAAGACCATCGAACTCATCCACAAAAACATCCACGTCGAAACCGTCCGTGACGACCTCGACGAAATCATCCTCGACCCTGACCTGATTGCAGCCATTCTCAACACCCAAGACCCGAGCAAAAAAGCCAAAGAACTACAACTCAAACTTGCCACGCGCCTGCGTGACCACATGGATAATCCGCGTTATCGAAAACTCTCTGAGCGATTGGAAAAACTCAAGGAACAACACGAAGCGGGACAACTGCACTCGATAGCCTTCCTCAAAGCGCTGCTCGACCTCGCCCGCGACCTGGTCAACGCCGAAAAAGAAGTTCTCCCCGCTGAAGATGAAGACCGCGCCCGCAATGCCTTGACCGACCTCTTCCAACATGTCCGCACCGCCGACACCCCCATCGTCGTCGAACGCATCGTAGACGACATTGACGACATCGTCCGCAAAATCCGCTTCGAAGGCTGGCAAGCCACCGAAGGCGGAAAAAGGGAAGTGCGGAAGGCTCTGCGCAGAACGCTGGCAAAGTACAAGCTCCACAAGGATGAAGAGTTGTTCGAGAAGGCGTATGGGTATGTGAGGGAGTATTATTAGTTTGCAGTTTATAGGAATAACGATTTAAGTAATTTTAGCCACACAGAGGCATTCAAATGAAAAAACAACAAGGCTACATATATATTATTAGTCATACTCAGAAAGATAAAGCATTCAAAAAAGAAATTACTTCGATTCTGGAAAAAAATGGTTACAGAGTATGGGATCAAGGTGTAAAAATATCTCCAGGAACTGATTGGGCACAAGAAATTGAAAACCCCATCAGGAATTCAACAGTTGTAATCGTATTAATAACTCGATATTCTTCAGTCTCAAATTGGGTAGAAAAAGAGATTAAATATGCATTAAGTCTTCAAAAGAATATTTATCCACTGCTTTTAGAAGATGTTCAGGCTCCTAGGTCATTATTACAGATTCAATACTTAGACTTTCGAAAACCTATTAATGAACGGAAAACATCAAAATTACTACAGTCTCTACGTGCGCCTTTTGAAGTTTTTGCCAAGTCAGAGGAAGCACTCGATAAATATCAAGAAGACTTATCCAAGGGAAAACATTTTCCAATCAATGAAACCAAACTCAATGTTGTTGGACAAGGCTCGGTTGGAAAGACATCAATACTGAGTCGAATTTTGAACAATACGTTTAATGATAAGGAAGTGAAAACCGATGGTATATCTGTTTCCCAATGGTCGGTTCACTATCCAAAATCTCAAAATGGAGATGCGGAGAATGTTAGGATAAATGTCTGGGATTTTGGCGGACAAGAAATCATGCACGCCACCCACCAGTTCTTCCTAACCAAGCGGAGCCTTTATTTACTGGTACTTGATTCCCGTCTCACACAAGAAGAAAACCGTGTCGAATACTGGCTCAAAATCATCCAATCCTTTGGCGGCGAGTCGCCTGTCCTGATTGTCGGCAACAAAATTGACCAGCATCCGCTCGACATTGACCGCACGGGCTTGCAAAAGAAATATTCCAACATCGTCGGCATCCTTGAAACCTCCGCCGCCACAGGCGCAGGCATTGAGGAACTCAAAGCCGCCATCGCCGAACAAGTCAACAATCTGCCGCACGTCCGCGACCTGCTGCCTGAAACCTGGTTCACTGTCAAAACCAAACTGGAAGAACTGGGCAAACAATCCAATTTCATTACGCAAGAAAAATATCTCGACCTATGCGCCGAAAACGAAGTCAGCGATGAGACCAGTCAACGCACGCTGATTGGTTTCCTGCACGACCTCGGCGTTGTCCTGCACTTTCAGGATGACCCGCGTCTGGAAGCGCTCGGCATTCTCAATCCGCAGTGGGTCACGAATGGTGTGTATAAAATTCTCAACTCGCATACCTTGTTCCAAAACAAAGGCGTGCTCACCACGTCCACGCTGGATGAGATTCTCAACCTGCCCGAATATCCGCGTGGCAAACGGCTCTTCATCGTAGATATGATGAAAAAGTTTGAACTGTGCTACGACATTGAGCCTGATAAAACCTTCCTCGTCCCCGACCTGCTCCCCAAAGACCAGCCCGACTTGAAATTCAACGGCATCCCTGCCTTTGAATATGCTTATCCCGTTTTGCCATCCAGCGTCATCACCCGCTTCATCGTCCGCATGAACCAGAAGATTGAAGATGGCTTTGTCTGGCGTACAGGCGTCCTGCTCAAAATTGGCGAGAACACTGCTCTGGTCAAGGCGGATATTGAAGACCGCAAGATCACTATCGCCATTGATGGTCTCGAACACACAAGGCGGGAAACTTTGACTGCGATTTTCTACCACTTGAATGATATTCACGACTCCATCAAAGGATTAATCCCTGAGAAACTTGTCCCTGTGCCTGGCGCGGAAAACGCCAAACCAATCCCATACAACTACCTGCTCATGCTTGAAGCAAAGGGCATCGAGATTCTCCCTGTCCCTGACGGCAACCGATTAATTGATGTCAATATCCGTAAAGTCTTAAGTGGCGTTCCAAATGAAACCCAAGACAAAAGCAGGGAAGGTGTCAGCAATGTCACCAATATCATCGTCGGTGGAAATTTTGAAGGCAACCTGCTGGTTGGCGACAAGAATCAGGTGATTCAAAACAGTTATAACAAGATCAAATCTGCTGATATTGCCCCCGAACTCAAAGAGACTATGAAACAACTGGCGGAAGCGGTCAATGCCATGATTGAAAAACTCCCCGCAGGGCAAGCCGCCGAAGTCGCCGAAGATTTCGGCAAACTAGCAGATGAAGCCATCAAACCCAAGCCAAATCAAAAGTGGTACTCGGTCAGTATCGAAGGATTGATTAAAGCTGCTGAGAATTTGGATAAGTTGGGCACACCCGTAATTAGTTTGTCACGGAAAGTCTTGTCCCTGCTGACGAGTGGGGTCATCAAATAGGAGGCCTATGTCCTGGACTGAAATCGAAAAAAACTTGCGCGAACTTCCCGTGGACGATGTCATTAATCTGGTAAAGGGCTTGCATGATATATCCCCGCAGAACACGGCTTGGTTGAAAGGAAAACTTTTTTCTGTTGTCCAAGACACGAAATATCTTGAAGACTGCCGTCGCAAAGTTGCCAATTATGTCTACAAAGAAACCAAGGGCATTCCCCCCATGCCGCGCTTTGGCGAAGCAAAGAAAGTTATTGCCGAATATCGTAAATTCACAAGTGATATACGCGGCACACTGGATTTAATGCTCACGTACATCGAACGCGGGCATCAATTCACGCTCGACTTTGGCGATATAGATGAGTCGTTCTATATCACGTTGGAAAACATGTGGGAACACTTTGCAGTCGAACTCCGCCGTAGCCCTGCCAAATACGAACTGTACGATCAATTTAAACCGCGCCTGATGAAGATGAGGCGAAAGTCCGATATTGGCTGGGGATATGGCGATACAGTACGGGAAACAGTGAACGAGTTGGAAAAATCCCTTGGAGAGACAAGAATATGAATATTTACACGCTGGAAGTTTTTATCATTGCTGGACCCGTAAGCGAGAAATTTGCAAAGAAAAATCCTGTCATCTCCAGAACCATCGAAATCCGCGGCGACCAAACGCTTGCCAAACTTCATGAAATTATCTTCAAAGCCTTTGACCGTTTTGATGAGCATTTGTATGAATTTCAGATCGGCGGCAAAGGTTCCAACGACCCCAAATCCAGGCGTTATGGTTTTTCTTCCACAGACGATGAAGTAATGGGAGGCAAATTGGCAGGTGATGTCAGAGAATCCATCATCGACAGCTTGAAACTCAAAAAAGACGCCGCCTTCGGTTATTGGTTCGACTTTGGCGATGATTGGTGGCATCAAATTAATGTGATTGCCATCGAACAGAAAACGCCAAAAGGCAGGTATCCTAAAATTATCAATCGCGTTGGGCAAAGCCCGCCGCAGTATATGGATATGGATGAGTAATCTGCCTCGGAAGGTACTGTCCCTGCTAACGGGCGGGATCATCAAATAAACGATGAATCAAAAAGGTCGCCCTGCCGTCATTCAAGAATAGGTAAAAGGAGAATCTCATGGAATTCACGCAACTTGGAAGAACTGGACTGAAAGTTTCGCGCTTTTGTTTGGGAACGATGAATTTCGGTCCACTCACCAGCGAGGAAGATTCGTTCGCCATTATGGACAAGGCGCTCGACCTCGGAATCAATTTTTTCGATACTGCCAATGTATACGGTTGGAAGACTGGCGAGGGAATCACGGAAAACATCGTTGGACGCTGGTTTGCACAGGGCCGCGGGCGGCGCGAGAAAACGATCATCGCCACGAAAGTCTTCGGGCGCATGGGCAATTGGCCCAATCAATCGCGGCTGTCCGCGCTACATATTCGCGAGGCGTGCGAGGCTTCGCTCAAGCGGCTGCAAATCGATCACATTGACCTGTATCAAATGCACCATATCGATCGCCTCGCGCCGTGGGATGAAATCTGGCAGGCGATGGAAGTATTGGTGCAACAAGGCAAGGTGTTGTACGTGGGCTCATCCAATTTTGCGGGCTGGCAAATTGCCAAGGTACAGGAAGCCGCGAAGGCACGTCACTTCATGGGACTGACCAGTGAGCAAAGTCTCTATAGCCTGAATGACCGCATGATCGAATTGGAAGTGATCCCCGCCTGCAAAGATTACGGGCTGGGACTCGTCCTGTGGAGTCCGCTCTCGGGCGGGTTGCTGGGCGGTGCGCTGCAAAAGATCAAAGCGGGTCGTCGCACCTCGGATGATATGAAAAAGGAGATTACCAAAAAACGTCCGCAACTCCAAAAGTGGGAAAAATTCTGCAAGGACATCGGCGAACAGCCTGCGGATGTCGCGCTCGCGTGGCTGTTGGCAAACCCGGTTGTCACCGCACCGATCATTGGTCCGCGCACAATAGAGCAATTGACTGGTTCCCTGCGTGCGTTCAAGATAAAGCTTAACAAGGACGCGATGAAACAGATTGACGCCATCTGGCCTGGTCCCGGCGGGGAAGCGCCCGAAGCATACGCATGGTAGACAAAATACCCGCTGAGTGGAGAACCATTTAGCGGGCATTTTTTATACGGAAGTTGATTTCTGTAACTCCACTTTTGCGTTTTTCAGCACCTTCATCCAACGCGGATGCGTGGTACCATGCAAAGCATCTGCTACATATCCCGCTACCCACTTTCGCAAATCTCCGCCTGACTTCCAATAATCGGTCAGGTCGTGCGCAGGTGGGGCAATGGATTCAATGCGCGGACTAATCGCCTTCAAACTTGCGATATATTCGCGTCCGCGGTCGCCCGCCTTGTCATCATCATGAACAACATAAATCTTCTGATAGCGCGTGAGCTGAGCCAGGTCAAGCAGGTCAAACTTGGACTGCGCGCCGCCAATCGTTCCGGCATCGCATAAGTCCATGGCGTGATCCCAGAGGATCATCGTGTCCCATTCGCCTTCGGTCAGGATCAACACCGGCAGATGATCCGCCCAGTCGATGCGAAACAGCACGGACTTCCCGCCGCGCGGTCCGCCAAACTTCACATCGGGCGCGCCATCGCGCTCACTCCACTCTCCGATGCACTTTCCAAGCGCGTCACCTTTTAGAGCGCGCCTAATCTTGATGTAACTTGGCTCGTCTTTCCACAACCCAGGAATGACGATCCCACGCGGCAACCAAATCTTCTTTCCCTCCATTCCCCAGCGCGACGGGTCATCGAAAATATTCTGCGGGTTGTACCCTACATGAAATGCGCGAGCGGTCTCTGGCGATAAGCTGCGTTCCTTGATCAGATAGTCAAGAACAGAATCGTTCAGGTTCTTCTCCGCATACGCAATGAACTCGGCAGCGCGTTTCTTCCACTCAACGGGCTGAACATACTGCTTTGGAGCAGCCACAGGAGTGGGCTTTGAATTTGCCGAACCCATACCCTCAGATAACTCCTGCAACGCAGTCTTGAAGTCAACCTCCTTCCACGCCATATAGAAAGAAATCACATCCCCGCCATTTGCATCGGATGGACAGGACGAGTGGCACTTCCACTTTTGCCCATTGTCATACACCACAAAGGATTGGCTGGTGCGGTCTCCTGCGTGAAGCGGCAAGGGACAAACGCTTCGCGTGCGGTTTGAATCGAACTTTGCGCCTGCCTCTTCGGCAAGGGAAACCAGCGAGACGCGCTGGCGAATTTCATTCAGGTCGGTCATGTCTTTGTTTTCCTTGAAGAGTGTCAAGAGTCTCAGGAGTATCAAAGGGTTTGTGCGTTTTCGGGTATACACAGAAAATTATTGAGACTCTTGATACTCTTGAGATTCTTCCCTTATTCTGCCTCATCTTCTGCCGAGTTATTAGGGTGAAGCGGCAGATCAGACCATTGCCAGGAATTGTCGGGCGATTTCCTTCCGTGCGTATTGCGGATGTGGCTTTGCAAATCACGCCGCGCACGAAAAATCGTCGGGCGGCTAAACCCTTCCTCGTATCCAACCTCTAGTAATTCACTCACTTTCACCCCAGCGACTTTGTCACGCAGCAAGTCCTCCAACCATTCCTTGCATGAGTCCATCTGTGTTGGCTCCCTGTAAGCCTGTGGCGCACTGGCATCCCATTTCAACTTTGCGCCATCAGGATTGACAGGTTCAAAGGTGAAGCCAAGCGGCTTGGGATACGCGCCGAGATTGCTCTTGATCACCTTCAACTCGCGCGCGCCATTCGGGTCAAACTCTGGTCCTGTTTGCACGACCCGCAAACTCATCACCACCCGCGCCTGCTGCGTGATGTAGCCCGAACCGCTCAGGTCTTCCATGCCGAAGTCCACGTTCATCATGCGGTTGCCCATCGAAGGCTTGCGGATATGATGGATGAGCTGCAATCCGCAGTTTGCCCAACCCGCCAGACGGATGAAATACCCAACCAGCGCGCGCAGGTCTTCGACGTTGTTTTGTCCCTTGGTGTGAACCGACGATAGCGAATCGATGATGATCAACTCCGGCTTGAGGTATGCTGTCATTTCGGTCAACCTGTCCTGATACTTTGGCAACCCCAGATCGATCATCTCGCCTGAATCAGCCAGCATAGGGAAGAGTTTCTTCTGATCCATCTTGTAATGATTGGCGCGCTCGCGCATGATCTGCGGCACAGCTTCGGCATCCACATAAATGATGTTGGCGCCAGGTCGCACAATGGGAGCGCCATCGGGAAAACCAATGTTGTGAATGATACGATAGGCGAGATCAAGTCCAACGAAAGATTTGCCGCTGCCCTGCGATGCGCCGAGGATCGAAAGCAAACCGCGTGGAATGTGATCCTTCCAGACCCATTCAATCGGAGGAAGGTCTGGTCCCATATCATCCAGCGATTTGATGGCGGGAACGAAACCAGGGCGCGTGCCAAGAATGGCTTGCAGGACTTCCTTTTGATTCGGAAGACCGGAGGTGATCGTGTAGAGCGCGTCCTGTTCACAGCCCACAGCCGCGGAAGCGATCGCGTTCCAGCACGCCTGCCAGGGCTGTGCAAAGAAGCGCGCATTCGCATCCACAGGAAAGCCAGCGAGACGATCCGCGATATATTGAACCTGCATGCGCGTTGTCAGCATGATCCCGCCTTTGCGTCGCAAAATAAAACGCGCTTGAAATCCATGCTAAAATATTTGCACATCGTTGCCCACGCATCATCCTGTTCGTGTGCCGCCGAATTGACCTCGGCGGCACTTCTGTTTATATTCATCTAATCCTCCAACGCCTTTTCAAGGTCTTTGAAATCCGGCTTGATATAAATTTGGGTGGTGTTGAGATTCTCGTGACCGAGTAGCTGCGCCACCTTCTCAATTCCCACACCTTTGTTGGTCAGGTTCTTCGCGAACGAATGTCTCAGCACATGCGGCGTGAGCTTCTCGATGCCTGCATCCTCGCCATACCTTTTCAAGACACGCTGCACCGCGCGTCCAGTGAGACCCTGATCGGTTCCGCTCTCGATGGATAACCACAGCCTTGAACAATCGGACGACGGTCGCACCTTCAACCATTCATTCAGCGCCTCACGCGCATCCGAATTCAAAGGCACAATGCGCTCCTTGTTGCCCTTGCCCTGACGCACTAACACCTGCCCTTTGCGTTCTGAAATTTCCATATCCTCCAACTTCAAGGAAACAGTTTCGCTCAAACGCAAACCTGTGTTGAGCATGAAGATCACGATGGACACATCGCGCCTGCGGGTCACCCAACGCTTTGGATATCGCAACTGCGCAAGCTGTAGATTCTTCTCCATCGCGCGTTGCAGCGCATACTGCTCGTTCTTGTCCAGCCATTTCGGGGACTGGACAACCTTCTTTACGTACTTCATCTTGGCGACTGGATTGGAGGAAACCCTTCCGCTTTCAATACCCCAGCGCATCAAAGAAGACAGCGACGCCAGTTTTCGGTTGACCGTATTCGCCTTCCGCTTTTGTATCTCCTGCAAATACTGCCGATACTCGCGCACATCGCTTGGCGTGACGCTCTCGAGCGCGAATGTCTCGGCGTTGTGCTTCTCGAACCAGACGATGAATAACCTGGCGTCCGCGACATAACCCGTGACGGTCAAAGCGGAACGGTCTTCGTTTTCGAGGTGGGTCTTGTATGCGTCAATCAGTATCGGTGTCATTCTGCTTTTTTCCTTTCATCTTTTTGCTTTTCTTCCTCCACGGCTGCGTGCCTGTTCCCAGGACTTCGGGATACCAGAGGAAGGCGGTCAGCGCCCATGACAGCGCATCGCAGTATTCCTTGATGCGCGTAATATCCCTGTCGTTCCAAAAGTCCGCCTTGACTTCAAAAGTCGAGTTGCGATTGACGTAATCGGGCACCTCCAGCGAAACTCTCAAGTTGCCGCCCATCGCCAGTTCATGACGCTTGAGGAAGGTGTCCCACAAGATGTTGCAGATGACGTTGCGCATCATAATCAGTCCCATGTTGCCGCGGCTCTGCACCCAGATCAGAGCCTGCTTCAAGTCCTCGTACATATTCTGGTTTTGCGGCAGGTTCAGGTAATGCCGCAGCAGCCAGAGCGATTTGAAAGGCAGCCTGCTTTCTGCGAACGTGTCGCTGTCGCGGCTGTATGAAGCCTGATGGATGTAGTGAATCAGCTCGAAGAAGTCCCGGCTGGCTTCGGTGTCGTAATAGTGTTCCACGAGGTACTCAAATTGCGGGAGCAGTTCGTAGGCTTCGGGTAACCACACTTCGGGCGCGGCGCTTTGACTGAGGACTTCCGACGCCGCGTCAGGCGCTGGCGGATCGCTGGGTTCCATCCTGACACCAAACGATCGCAAGGCGGTGTCAAACATTTGTCCCTCCAGCATCCCAACCAGAATGTAGCGCACATCCAGGGAAAAGTCATACTCGCTCACAGGTCTCAACGCCTCCTGCCAGATGGCGAGGGTGGGAGCCAGTTTTGCATCGGTCAGATTGAAGACGAAGACCATATTGGGGACGGTGTTCGCGCTGAGCGCGTATGCCTGCCAGTTGCGGAATTTCTCCACAGCGCGCGCGGCATTGTTGCGCGTCAACTCCTGCTCGATCTCAATGTAAAGGTCGCTGTCATTGGGTCGGTGTACCAGCAGGTCGCAGCGGATTTCTCCCCCGGCGTATGGGATGACCTTTTCGATTTCCGCCTGCCAGCGGTTTTGTAGAACGCGCGCGAACACATCGAGCAGGGCAAAACGATGATTCAAATCTTTCGCATCTTTGGGTTTGTTCATGCGCACCTTGATGTTCGGCTCCAGAAGGCGCAGAACCTGCCCGCCAAACTCGGTCAGCAAATACCCCAACTGCGGGCGTCCCTTCCGCCCTTCGAGCCGCATCGGCATGGCGTCCAACATAGCGGGGAAGCCAACCGCATTGGGTTTGGACAGCCAGTCGAACGTGCTGCGGATCAGCCGCTGGTTGGGTACCCCGCCGCACTCCAAGAGTGCGAGATCCTGATTGGTGATGCCGCAGTGTCTGCATGTTTTTAGAATTCCCTCGCGCAGCTCTCCTTCGGTGAGCGACTGGAGGGCGCGGTCTTCGTTGTCAAAATTTCTCATTGTAAAATGTCCTTATCCTTATCTCGTATTAGTCGGTTCTAACGGTGGTTATTTCCGGTTGTTATTTCCAAAAAGCGCCGCAAACCACCGCCTTTGGTTTGCGCGTGTTACACGCGGACAGGCGTGTAACACGCCTCAAATCTCAATGCCGAGGCTGCCCATTTCCAGCGGCGTATCCGTCCACTCGGTTTCGTATGTGACCTTGCTCGAAGTCCCGCTGCGCATCGCTTCGCGGATCAGTCCCGCCAACGAGCCTTTGGGGGCGTTGGTTACCAGTTCGATCAGATCATCGTCACGACCCGGTTGGAGCGTGATGCGCACGGCCACGACCAGTGTGCCATTCTCGCGCTCAACGACCATACGCGCCCCACTTCCACAGTCCGCGCACATTGGTCAGCCCGGGATCTGCGGGCCATGAAACGGCAGCGCCTTTGGAGATCAACGCCAGGCGCAGCATATCGCCCAATACCACCGACCCGCCGCCAGCAGGAATGACCGTGGTGAAGCGCCGCAGGTTGGGCCAAGTGCGCTCGATGGTCGCCAGGATTTCGGAGAGCCACGATTCGAGTTGATCTTTGGAGGGACGTAATTTCCCCGATCTCATCTGCGCGTCGAGTTCTTCGGGTTCGTGTCCGTTGGTGTTGAGGAGTTCCAGCAGACGGCGCACGCCCACCTTGTCGCCGCCGATGAAGCGCGGCAGGATGTTGGCATCCTGAATGACATACAGGTCGAGCGTGTTCATGCCGATGTCGAGCACCGCTACTTCAGCCTGACGACCGTTTTTGCGAATGTGGACTTCATCGTCGAGCAGCCAGTCCGCGTATGCGCCCACGGGCTGCGCCAATGCTTTCAATTTGTTGATCTGAATTTTGTAAATTCCCTTTTGGGTGACGAAGTGGTGTTCGCCTTTATATGCCTTCAACCCGCCCATGATGGCTTGTCCCTGAGTTTGATCGAGCAGCAGCGGAACGGGCAGACCGATGACCATCGTCTCAAATTCATGTTCGCCAGGTTCGAGAATCAGCGATAGGGTGCCGAAGACCAGCGCGCGGCGTTCTGGCGATGAGAGCGCGGAGTAGTCGCGATTGGTGAGGATGTCGCCCCAATGCCAGGCGCCGTCGCCGATGGCGTATGTGTCCCAGTTCATTTGAATGGTCATTGCCTTTGAGGCGGTCTTCATGCCGATGCCCGCCATGCCGATTTCTTTGATCCGCGCAATGGCGGAAGTCATACTGGCGGATTTGCCGTCCACGTTGATCTTGGTGTCTCCGAAGCCCGGGTCAGCGGCGAAAATTTTTGTGTTCATTATTTATCTCCTTTTTGGGTTTGTGATTGGTTTGTGAGGTTTGACGCGGTTTGCGCGGTTTGTCGGTTTGCGATCAAATCGCGTGTTTTCGCGGTGATACAGAATGAATTGTCGCGTACAGAGTCTTTGGCGATCCAGCCGCGCGTTGCCCATGTGGATTGCAGTTTGCGCGCCTGATGTTGGGAGACGCTTCCCCATTCGGCGATGTTGCCCAACGTCAATTTCCCATCTGCGTTTTCAATGGCGCGGGCAAAGAGATTGCGTTCAAGCTCTGGTAGCGCTTCTTGAATGGAAGAGCCAGCAGAAAGCAGCAAGGGCTTTGGGATGAAGTACGACTGCATCGGACCGAAGCGATCCACGATTGCCAGACCCGGGCGATTGGCTGGGATGCGGTGCGCGCCCTGACAGCCGATGGCTTTCGCCATTTGCGCGGCGGTCGGTTTGACTCGAAACGCGATGGACATGTTGACTTGTTCGCGCACCGCGCCAACTAAATCTTTCGTGAACTCCTGCGCGCCAAAGATGAAGTGGATTCCGAACTTGCGTCCGCGCCAGCCGAGTTCGGCGAGCTTGCCCGCCAGCTCTCCCGACCCGCCGCCCATGGCTTTCAGCACCGCGCTGGACTCATCGAGGACGACCATGATGCGCGGCAGGGGTTCTTTGCCTGCCTTGATTGCCGCTGCGTTGTATTCATCCATGTTCTCTGGAAAGCCTGGCATGGATTTGTACAACGCCGCGCGGGCATCGCATTCAGCGAGAGCTTTCAATATTAGATCGAGGGCATCTTGCGCAGTGGCTGCGATCGGGGCGAATAAATTCTCGTGTCCTTCCAACATGGCGAAGGTGGTTTGGTCAATGTCAGCAAGGAGTAACAGGAATCCATTTCGAATGGCTTGCATGACCAGCGAGCGCAACAAACTTGATTTTCCTGAACCGGTCATGCCCACGATCAGCAGATGACCGAGGCGCGACCAGGGCATGAATGCAACCTGTCCGTTGAAGCGCACGCCGAGCGCGACCATGCCAAAGGGGACATCGCCTGGCAGTTCAACGCTGCGCGGAAGTTTGGGCAATGACGTGAGCAGAATGACATAGCGAATGCCTGTGGTATTGGAGAGATACACTGACCTGCCGCCTAATTCTGTTTTGAGTTGGTGGAGCAGGTCGTCTTGAATATATTGGGAATGATCTCCAATTCGGGTTGTGTCCAGCACCGCGATTAGGAGCGTCATTCCGAGGTCTTGCAAAAGGAACAGATTGGTGAAGAACGGTTTTAAGTTGCGCCGTCTAAAGAAGGCTGGCAATCTTTGGGCGATCTGTTCCGCCTCCAGAAAATGTCTGCGGTTGATCGGGGTTGGAAATGTCATGCTGCTTCCTCCTGTGAAATAATTTCCGCATCAATGGAGTCCTGAACGATATGAGGGATTACATCTTTGAAAAGTGGGCGGGCTGAATTTGCATCTATGGTTTCAATTTGTGGCATATCGTCATCTCCTGATGTGGATTCGTCTTTGAGTTGATTGCTAATCCTTTTCCTTTGGCTTGCGCCTGGGAGACCGCGTGTGGCGAGGTCTAGCATTTGATCGCGCTCGGTGGTCTGGGTATGGTCGCTGGCGGAGAACTTCGGCAGCAACTTGATGTCTTCTCTTTGCACTCCGCCAGTGGAAGTCGGGTGGCGGTCGAAGTCATACGCCACACCATCCACGACATTGAGCAATAGCGGAGCATCTCCACGCGGATCGCGTTGAATAACACGCACGCGCGACCAGCGGATGAAGACAATCACGATGACCACAAAGGTTCCAACGCCAACGCTCCAGGGAACGATTGCGGCGACCGAGTTCATCATCTCTTTTCGACGAATGGAAAGTTCTTCATTCCGCGCAAGAGAATATTGTTGGGTGGCGTATGCCTGCACTGCCGCGCTATTGGCGGTGGCAGTGATGTCCATTGCGCGTTGGGTCCAGATCGCTTGCTGTGCCACTGCTGAAGCTGTAGCGGCGGCGTGGATGGCGTCTGCGGTGGATGTGGCGTTCCAAGCGCGCTCAGTGGCAAGGCTGTTGATTGAGGCTGCCTGCTGGGTGGCGATCTGGTTCCGTGCCTCGACCGTGGCTGTGATCTGCATCGAGAAATACTCAGCCGTGGCGACTGCCGCAACGGCGGTTCCCTTGCTGGCGTTGGCGTCCACGTATGGTTGCAAGGGATCAGGAGTGGTGCTGTCCATTTGCATGGGGCGATCCGCAGCGCAGGCTGTCATTAGAAAGATCAGCGGCACGATTGGCAGAAAGCGTAGGTTCATGACAGCGGTTCGGCTGGAGCGTCTTTTCCGCCCTCTATACTTTCCATATCTTCTTTCCTGTCGGGAAGTTTGAACTCGCCGGTGCGCACATGCGCATCAATGAAGTTCTCCAGGTCTTGATAACTGACGCGGGTCAATTTGCTTTTCGGTCCCATGTGAAAGGAACGCAGCAAACCCTGTTCGATCCATTCGTAGACCTTCTTGTTGGTGGTGCCCAGAATGATGGATACTTCTGTGACCGTGAAGAAGTGGAACTTGGTGGGCAGGTCGGGGAACAATCTTGAACGAATAACTTCATTTTTTCTCATAACTTATGTCCTTTTGCTTTATGCAAATGAAAACGCCCTCTGGAGAAAAGACTCCAAAGGGCGTTAAAACACACAGACCTCTGGAATTTTCA
>Ga0335397_10002496_pt1 | contig 25074 bp, 21 predicted proteins | sample MAT04_FD_205740 | JGI IMG/M metagenome (GOLD analysis project Ga0335397, IMG submission 205740) | Freshwater microbial communities from Lake Fryxell liftoff mats and glacier meltwater in Antarctica - MAT-04 (spades assembly) (version 2) ... | reverse complement strand
CGCCGGACGCCTACCAATCGGCGTCCTTCGCGACGACCCACCAGGCACGGACCCTGTCCACCGCGGCGCGATTCGCCTCGGGCGTCGCGGCGGCGCGGTAGCCGGTCGTCGCGACGTCGAGGCGTCGGTACGGGAACAGCGCGTAGAGCGTCTGCTCGAGCCCCGTCTCGGCCGCCGCACGCACCGAGAGGTCGGGGTCGAGCAGCGCGTCGACGAGGGGCTCGACCCCCGCTCGCGTCCGGAACGCGCCGAGCACGCGCGCCGCCTCGGCGCGGGCCTTCGTGCCGGTCCGGAGCACCCCGACGACGGCGTCGAAGCCCGTGCGGTCGTCGGCTCGACGCAGCAGGTCGGCCGCCGCGACGCGCCGGGCCTCGTCGGCGCCGGTCAGGATCGCCCGCACCGCGTCGGCGGTGAGGCCGCCGGGGATCCGCGAGAGCGCCTCGAACGCGGCCTTCCCGACGGCCGGCTGCGCGTCGTCGAGGAGCTTCCGCAGCGCGGGCGCGGCCTTCGCGTAGCCCCACCGTCCCAGGTGCTCGATCACCACGGACAGGAACCACCCCTCGCGCGCGCCCTCGACGATGCCGAGGAGCGCGGCGAGCACCGGTTCGGGGAGGCGAGGCCCGTTCGAGAGCAGGCCGTTCGCGCGGACGAAGGTGTCGTACGTGAGTTCGGGCGACGCGATCGCCGCGGCCAGTTCGGCCGCCCGCGCCTCGTCGCCGGTGCGCCAGAGGAAGGCCGCGGCCAGCATCCGCGTCGCCACCGCCGCCGACGACAGCAAGGGTCCGACGACGCGCGGGGCCTCACGGTCGTCCACGGACTGGAGGTGGTAGAGGACCGGGCCGAGCACGGCGGGCGGCGCGTCGGCCGTCACGAGCCCGCGTACAGCCTTCACGATCGCGGGATCGCGCAGCCCATAGGCGTGCGAGAGCGCCAGGGAGAGGACGTCGGCGGCGACGGGCTGCCCGAGCGTCTCGACGACGGCGGCGACGCCCTTCGCCTCGCCCGCCCGCGCCAATTGGAAACCCGCGACGAGCCGCACATACGCCCCGTCGGCGCCGAGCCAGCGCTCGTACACCGCCTTCGTGACCGCCGCAGGGTACCCCTGCACCACGGACACGCCGAACGTCTGCGCCGCGAGCGGCATGGCGGGGACCGCCTTCGCGAGCAGCGGCAGCGCCTCCGGCGGGTGCTGCGCGAGGAGCACGCGGTACGCGTCGTACCGCGCCTGGACGTCGTCGCCGCCGAGCGTGCGCACGAGGCCGGCGGGGTCCTCGTCGAGGCCGCAGACGACCGGCGCCGCCGTGAGCCCCGCGGCGACCGACAGGCAGAGGAGGGCGAGGCGGCGCACGGCGTTCATCCGCCCGACGTCGTCGGACCCGACGACGTGCCGCCGCCGCCGTCCCGCGTCGGTCGGTCGGCCGGCGTGGTGGTCGCCGGCTCGCTGCCGCCGTTCGGCGTCCGCGGCAGCGGGACCGCCTTCCCGACGACGCCGGGGAAGAACAGCGCGATCGACGCCCGCCGGGCGGCCACGCCGAAGGGCGTCCCGCCGTAGCGCGCGAGGTAGGCCTTGAACACGCCGTCGAGGTCGCCGAGCGCCCGGTGCATCGCCGCGCCGCCTGGCAGGGACAGGTCGAGCACGGGCCCGACGCCGTGGCAGAGCGGGAGGTCACTCCACGCGATCCCGCTGTACTGCAGGTCCGGGTCGCTCCGCCACGCGAGCTCGGGCGCGAGGAGCTCCCGCGGCTTCTTCCCGACCAGCGTGGGGCCGGTGTCCTGGCACCAGGCGCCGAGCTGGATCAGGTTGGCCCGCGTCACGTAGAGCATGAGTCGCACGTACTCGGCGATCGCGCGCGCGCGCGGCGACGCGTCGTCGGTCGTCTTCACGAGGTCGGCCTCGAGCTCGGCGCGGATGCGTTCGCAGGCCTCGAGCGCCTTGCTGGCCCGTGTCGCGCCCGTCGTGAACGCGAGGCCCGCCGCCAGGAGCGGCGCCGCGGCCCCGGTCGTGACGCGCGCCGCCTTCCATGCGGCCCCCGCGCCCTCGATCGACGGCCGGCTCCGCACGAGGCCCGCGTCGGCGAGTTTCTTCCAGGTCGCGAGCACGACGCGGTACGCAGGGTCCCGCCCCGCCGTGACGTAGACGTCGTCGCGCGCCGCGACGGACGGAGCCAGAGGCTTCGTCCGCGCCGCGAGGTAACCCTCGCCCGCCGGCGCGTGGTCATCGGTCCCCGCACAGAAGCGACACACGCCGTTCGCGGTGCAGCGGTGCGACGACGCCGGGTCGTCGTGGAGGAAGACCCGCCCGCCCGTGGCCGCGGCGAGCCGCGTCAGCCCGAACGGCCCGAAGCCGCTCGACGCCTCCTCGTTCGGGTTGCCGCGCTGGAGGACGAAGCCCCACGGGACCTCCGCGAACGCGGCGTCGCCGCCGGTGAACGTCGTGCCACGGGGCGCGGTCGTCCGCGGGTGCGAGTGCCAGTAGGAGTCCGACAGGTACGCTTCGCGCGCGAGCACGAAGCACCGGACCTTGCCGCGCTCGAGCGCCCGGACCGTTCCCTCGAGGTCGTCCTCGGCGTCGCCGTTCTCGAGCGTGACGAGGAGCACCTCCCGCGCCCCCGGTCGCCCCGAGAGGGCCTGCACCGCGGCCCGCACGTCGGCGTAGACGTTGTGGGTCTCGTTCCGGGCCGCCGTGAGCGCGGTCCGCACGGCCCGTGCGGCGGCCGCGCGGTCCGAGGTCGGTCCGAGCACGACGGGGTCCTTCCCGCCCACCCGCAGGACGACGAACTCGGTCGTCGCGAGCTTCTCGGCGTGATGGTCGAGCGCGGCCTCGAAGCGGTCGGGGAACCCCGCCGCGACCAGGGACGCCGACGGATCGACCACGAGGGCGAGCGTCCGCGGGCCGGTCGCCACGCGCATCGAGGCGTCGAGCACGAGGTCGAGCGCGCGCCCGATCCGCCGTCCCGACTCGGTCGCGTCGGCCGCGGTCGTCGCGTCGCCGCCCGCGACCGCGGGGCGCACGGCGCCGAGCCAGGCGAGGAGGACGACGACGAGGGCGCGCACCCGCATGCCCCGCAGGATACCCCGCGCTCGCCCCCGGCCCCTCGGGCGACGCCCGAGCCGGGCCTCACGTCCCGCGGCGCGCGGCCGGGCGGAGCGTCCGTCGCGTCAGTCGAAGTCGCAGAGGCCCTCGAAGCCGGGGAACGGGCACCCGTACGGTTTCGACTCGGGCACCGTCGGGCTCCGACCGGCCAGCACGGCCTCGATCGCCGGCCCGAGGTACTCGACCTTCGGCTTGATGAAGTCGTCGTCGAAGGAGCCGCGGTACCGGATCCGCCGGTCGGGGTCGAGCACGACCAACTCGGTCGCGGTCCGCACGCCGGCGAGCTTGGCCACGTCCTGCGTCGGGTCGAGGAGCATCCGGTAGCCCGTCGCGCGGATTCGGCCCATCTTGTCGAGGACCTGCTCGCGCGTGTCGTCGGGATGGCTGTCGACGCCGACGAACTCGACGCCGAGCGGCTCGTACTTCTCGATCACCTTCTTCAGGCGCACCTCGAGCGCGTCCACGCACGGGCAGTCCACGCTCCAGAAGTAGAGCACCGTGGCCTTCTTGCCTGCCGCGAGCTCGGAGAGCTTGCGCTCCCGGTTCCCGATGTCCCGCAGCGTGAAGTCGGCCACCTGCGTCCCGATCTTCGGGATCGCGGTCACCGCGGGACGTGGCTCGAGCTGGGTCCAGACGGCGAAGGCGGCGCCGAGGACGAGAACCGTGAAAATCACGACGTCGGGGCGGATGCGCATCCCGGGAATCTACCCGAGGGCCCGGGGCGAACCGGTCGGTCGGGCGGACGTTCCGGGAGGCGCCGCGGGCGCCGCGAGTAGGATCCCGCCGATGGGCAAGCGCCCCCCCCACCCAGACTCCGCGCCCGCCCCGCAGCTCGCCCCAGCGGACGCCCCGCAGCCCGCCCCGGCGCCGGACAATGCGACGATCGCGGCCCTCTTCGCCGAGGCGTCCGAGTTGCTGGAACTCACGGGCGACAACCCGCACCGCGTCCGCTCCTACGCTTCCGTCGCGCGGACGATCGAGGGCCTGCCGCGGCCCGCCGCCGCCCTCCTGGCCGACGGCACGCTGACCGACGTGAAGGGCCTCGGCGAGGGCACGGCCGCCCGCGTGCGGGAGATCGTCGAGACGGGCCGGCTCGCGCTCCTCGACGAGTTGCGCGCCGCTGTTCCGCCGGGGCTCGCGCAGGTGCTCCAGGTCGAGGGGCTCGGCCCGAAGCGCGTGCGCGAGATCTGGCAGCAGCTCGGCGTCACGAGCCTCGTCGAGCTCGAGTACGCCTGTCTCGAGAACCGGCTGCGCGACCTGAAGGGCTTCGGCGAGAAAACCCAGGCGAACGTGCTCAAGGGCCTCGGGTTCCTCAAGCGCGCGCGCGGCCGCCGCCTGGTCTCGCAGGCGCGCGCCGCGGCGGAGCGCTGCCTCGGCCGGCTCCAGCGCGACCCCGCCGCGCTCCGGCTCGCGGTGGCGGGGGCCGTGCGGCGGATGGTCGCGACGGTCGAGGGCGTGGACCTCGTCGCCACGGCCCACGACCCCACGGCGCTCCTCGCGACCTTCGCGGGGATGACGTTTGTCGCGCAGGTGACGTCGCAGGGCCCGGCGTCGGCGGCGGTCGTCCTCGACGACGGGACGCCCGTGACGCTGACGGTGGTGCCCGAGGAGGCGTTCTTCGCCACGCTGTTCGTGCGGACCGGGTCCGAGGCCCACGTCGCGCACGTCGCCGCGGCGATCGAGCGGCAGGGCCGCCGCCTGACCGAACACGGGCTCCGCGAGGGTCCCTACGTCGTGCGGCTCGAGGACGAGGCCGACGTCTACGCCGCCGCGGGCCTCCCGTTCGTCCCCCCCGAGCTCCGCGACGAGGCGGCGCCCGCCGCGCCCCCCGACGACCTCCTCGTCGCGCGCGACGTGCGGGGCGTGCTGCACGCGCACAGCACCTGGAGCGACGGTGCGTTCTCCGTCCGCGAGATGGCGGAACGCGCGGCGCAGCTCGGCTTCGCGTGGTTCGCCGTCTGCGACCACTCGGGGGCCGCCTCGTACGCGCACGGGCTCGATCCGGCGCGGGTGCGCGCGCAGTGGGCCGAGATCGACGCGCTGAACACCTCGGGCGACGTGCCGATCCCCGTCCTCAAGGGCATCGAGACCGACATCCTGCCCGACGGCGACCTCGACCTCCCGGTGGACCTGCTCGCGGGGTTCGACGTCGTCATCGGCAGCGTCCACTCCGCGATGAAGCAGACGCGCGACGTGATGACCGAGCGGCTGGTGCGCGCCGTGGGCCACCCGATGATCCACGTGCTCGGGCACCCGACGGGGCGGCTGCTCCTCGGGCGCGAGGGCTACGCCTTCGACCTCGACCGCGTCCTCGACGCGTGCGCGGCCCACGGCACGGCCGTCGAGCTCAACGCGAACCCCCACCGCCTCGACCTCGACGAGCCGGGCCTCGCGGCGGCGGTCGCGCGGGGCGTCAAGGTCGCCCTCGACCCGGACGCCCACGACGTGCGCGGCCTCGAGGACGTCGTCTACGGCGTCGGGACCGCGCGTCGGGCCCGGCTGCGCCGCGACGACGTGCTCACGGCGCTCGACGTCGACGCGTTCCGCGCCTGGTGCGCGAAGAAGCGCGGCCAGCCCGCGCCGACCCCGTGGCCGACGCGGCCCGCGGCGGAGGGCGGCGCGTGAGCGCGACCCGTGACGACGGGCGCGACGCCCGGCCCGCCGCGCGCAAGCGCCGGACGCGCGCACGCCGCCTCGACCCGAAGGTGCTCGGCGACGCGACGCGCACGTGGGACGCGTTGCGGGCCGCCTATCCGGACGCGAGGTGCGCGCTCGACCACCGGACCCCGTTCCAACTCCTCGCGGCGACGGTGCTGTCGGCGCAGTGCACCGACGCACGCGTGAACCAGGTGACGCCGGCCCTGTTCGCGGCGCTGCCGACGCCGCAGGCGATGGCGGCCGCGCCCGTCGAGGAGCTCGAGGCGCTCGTGCACTCGACGGGCTTCTTCCGCAACAAGGCGAAGCACCTGAAGGCCGCGGCCCAGCGCATCACCGACGTCTTCCACGGCGAGGTGCCGGCGGGCATGGACGACCTGCTGTCGCTGCCCGGCGTCGCCCGCAAGACAGCCAACGTCGTGCGCGGCACCGCGTTCGGCCAGGCCGACGGTGTCGTGGTGGACACCCACGTGTTCCGCCTCGCCCACCGCCTCGGGTGGTCGAAGGGGAAGACGCCGGTCCACGTCGAACGCGACCTCATGGCGCGCTTCCCCCGGGAGGCCTGGATCGATCTCTCGCACGTCCTCATCCATCACGGGCGTAGGATCTGCGCCGCGCGCAAGCCGCGCTGCGCCGAGTGCCCGGTGCACAGCGCCTGCCCGTCCTCCCTCGCCTGACGCTGCTCGGCTCGCCCGCCGCGCTCCCCACGCCCCCCGTGCCGCCCACGCTCCCCGCGCCCCCCGCGCCCCCCACGCCCCCCGTGCCGCCCACGCCCCAGATGTCGCCGGCCTCCCACACGTTCGTCGTCCCGTCCCGGCGCGCGCCGTCGTGGGGGCCCGTGGCCGCCGAAGTCGGCGCCGAGGGCCTCGTGGTCGCCGAGGGTGCGCCCACGCCCGCGTGGCCCGTCGGCGTCCTCCACGTCCACGAGGACGGCACGTCGGCGCGCGGCGTCGAGGTGGAGCGCACCGCCGACGGGATCCACGTACGGATCCCTCCGTCGGCAGCCCCGATGGACTGGGACCTGGGCCTGCGGTTCGTCCGCGCCTTCGCGGGGCTGCTCGACGCGCCGATCTTCCGCGCCGACCGCGAGGCCCCGTACGACCCGGTGGAACTGGCCGCCCGCTACAACGGGAAGGCGCTCGTCGCGCTGCTCGCGGTCGAGTTCGACGCGACCGTCGGCGGCGCCGAGGCCGAGCCCGTGAGCCTCGACGGCGCCGTGCGGCCGGTCGTGTTGGGCCCGACGACCGTCGCGCGCCTGCGCGCCGCCGGGCCGCCCGAGGAGCGGGGGCTACGGCTCGCCGACCTCATCGGCCGCATCCAGTGGGTCGAGCACGAGGCTTGCGCCGTCGCGAATGTGCTCGAGATCGTGAGCCCCGACGGCCGCGCGTTCTCCGCGGCCACGCTCGTGCCGGGCCGCCGGTGGTTCCTCCCCGCGAGCCCGCACGTGCTGCTCGCCGACCCGGGGAGCGACGAGGCGCCGCTCGTCGTGCCGCGCGCGAGCCTCCCCGCGTGGCTCGGCGAGGGCCTCGTCGAGATGCTCGACGAGTTGCAGGCGATCGTGCTGCTGCACCGCGGCTCGGCGTGGGACGACGCCTGGGACCGCGCCGCCGCGCACGTGATCGTACGCGTGCAGCAATCCGTCCCCGACGTGGCGCCGCCGGCGCCGTCCGAGGACGACGTCGACCTCGGGGAACTCGACCTCGGGGCGACGCCGACCCCGCCGGCACGCGAGGCCCGTCCGTCGGCGCGCCGCGTCGCGCCTGCCGCCGCCCCCGCTGCCCGCGCCGCCGCCAAAGCCGCCGCCGAAGCCGCGTCCGACGACGACGAACCCACGCACGAGGGGCCGCGCCCGCCGCTGCCGCCCCCGCCCGGCGCGTCCGGACCGAAGAAGCCTTGGTGGCGGTTCTGGTAGCGGGCTAGGGCAGCACCAGCCGCTTCGTGCGGCGCGCGCCGTCGGGAAGGTCGAAGCGCCAAAGGACCCCCGCGCCGCGACCCGCCGGTAGGACGAGCACCGCGTGCGCACCGGCGTCGAGCCCGTCGAGGCGCAGCCGTCCCGTCGGATCGGCGACGAGCGCTTCGCCGTCCACGACGAGCCGGGCGACGACCGGCGCGCCGCCCGCGTCCACGACGGCCAGGTCGAAACCGCCCCGCCCCCACCCGACCTCGTAGGTCCCCGCGCCGTCGATCGCCAGACGACGCCGCAGGTGGCCGGGTCGCGAGAGCGTGACCGCCCCGTGCAGGAACGGGAGCGCGCACCTGCCGTCGGCGTCGAGGGCCGGGTCGATGCGCACCGCCCGCTCGCGGGGCGCTTCGCCTTCGAGCGTCACCTCCACCCCGGCCGGCGCCCGCCAGCGTAGGCGCGCGCGTCCGGGCGGGCCGACGTCGGCGTGCGTCACCGCCACGTCGCCCCTCCGGTCGTCCGTCGGCAACGTCACGGGGGCCTCGAGATCACCCGCCGCACGCTCGAGGTGGAGCGTGAGCGCGCCCCCCGCGTCGGTGAGGAGCGAGGCTCCGTCGTCGTTCGCTTCCACCCGATGTCCGTCAAGTGTGAGGCGTGCGGCCTGAACATCGAGGTCGGCCGGCCACGAGACGCGGCGGCGGGGACGCGGACCGAGCGTCGCGCGGCGCACCCGGCCCTCGTCGGGCGCACCGAGGAGCACCGCCTCGCCGTCGGGCCCGACGACGAGCACCTCGCCGACCGGCGGGACCCCCTTGACGTCCGCGAACGCGGAACGCGCGCCGCCGGCGTAGACGTGGGTGCCGCGGGGGGCGCCGCCCTCGAGTTCCATTCGTGTCTGGGACTCCACGACGACCTCGACGGCCACGTCCGTCCCGGAGGCCGCCTCGATCGCGGCGCCACGGAACGTGACCGCGCCGAACCGGTCCGCGGGTCGCACCTCGTACCGCCCGGCGGGCACCTCGAGCCGCGCCTCACCGACGCCCACGGCCGCGCGCCCCTCGCCCTCGGGTTCGTCCTCCGTGTACGCGTCGTGCCAGCGCCCGTCGTCGCCGACGAGCGCGACCCGCACGTCGGGCGCGGGCGCGCCGGTCGCGTCCCGCGCGCGAACGCGCACCGCGCCGTCGGGCTCCGGGAGCGCCGGTCGGAAGCCGGCGAGGCGCACGGTCAGCGGACGATCCGGCGTCGCCTCGACGTGCAGCCACGCCCCCGTGAAGACGTGATGGACGCTGACGTCGCCGCCCGGTGTCACGCCCCACAAGGTGAATCGTCCCGCGTCGTCGACGACGGCGCGCGGGCCCCGCGTCTCCTGGAACTGTCGGACGACGCACCCCGGAAGCGGCCGCCCGGCCGGATCGAGCACCGTGCCCGTCAGGTCGCCGGCGGGCGCGAGGACGATCCGTGCCTCCGCGCCCGCGAACTGGGCGAACACGTGCCGGACGACGTGCAGGGCGCCGCGGTGCCGGGGCGCGCTCACCCACAGGTAGGCCGACTCCGACGGCGCGTGCGGGATCGTGAACCGCCCGTCCGCCTCGCTCGTCGCGAGCGCCCCCGACGGTCCGTGCCCACACCCGAGGTACAGGTCGATCGACGCGCCGGCGACGGGTCGCCCGAGCGGGTCCACGACGCGGCCGACGAGGCGCCGTCCGGCGTCCAACACCATCCGCGCGGGCGGGCGCGCGCCAACCGCGTGCGTCGGCGCCCGACCCGGCGCCACGGCCACCCAGTGGGCGGTTCCCTCGTCGGCGGCCCACGCGACCGACGCCACGCCCGCCGCGTTCGCGGTGCCTTCGGCGAGCAGCACCCCGCGGTTCCATGCGGCATCGGAGGCGTCCTCGGGGTACCAGCGCAGGACGGCGCCGACGGCGGGGCGGTGCGTCTCCGCGTCCCAGAGGACCGACGACACGGCGACGTCGCCGACGGCGTCCGCCGAAGGTTCGTCGCCCGGGTACGGCCCCTCGAACGGCGTCACGACGTCGACGCTCGGGCGCGGCAACGACATCGCGACCGACCGGGCCTCGCCGTCGGCGAGCACGAACGTCGCGGTCGCGGCAGCGCCGTCGCTCGCGACGACGACGACGGTGTGCGTGCCGGCCGGGATCCCGCCGATCGTCGCGCGACCCGCCCCCACGTCGAACCGCGTCCCCGCGAGCAACGCGCTACCCGTGACCGGCGCGCCGTCCGCCGTGGTGACGATCACGGTGAGCGTGCCGGCGGGCCACGCGATCTCGTGGCGGCCGGGCGTCTCGAGGCGCCGCACCACGGGCAGCAGGCCGGGCGGCGCGACCCGCACGACGCTGGGCCCGTCGAGTTCGACGGGCGTCTCGATCTCCTCGCCCTCGAGGCCCCCGCTCCCCACGAGCGAGATCGCGTCGAGCGCCGTGATCGGGATCGGCGCGCCGGCGGGCCCCACGAGGGCGACGATCACGGGGCCCGTGGCCCGCTCGCCTTCGACGGGCCCGTCGAGGGACACGGTCACGGTGGCCGGCGTCGGACCGCGTGGCGGCAACACGATCGGCACGACGCGCGTCGTCTCGGGCGCGCCGTCCTTCGCCTCGAGGTCCACGACGAGCCAGACCGGACCCTCGACCTCGGTCGTGAAGGTGCCCGGCTCGGCGCCGTCCTCGACGATCGCGTACCTCGCGTCGGGGCCGAGCCCGAGGCTCACGTGGTCGAACGGGCGCGCGGCGTGGATCCGGATCGTCGTCGTGACGTCCACCGGCGGCGCCAGGCGCGCGACGCGCACGCCGTCCACGACGGGCCCGACGTCGGCGACGGCGTAGAACCCTCGCGCATTCGCGAAGATCCGCACGGGGACCGCCGCGTCGAGGTACGGCACGCGCGCGTCCGCCGCCGTCGCGTCGCCCACGCGGACGCCCGCCGACGGCGCGCCGCGCGGCCGGACGAGGACGTCGGCCCCGCCGTCGGGGAGGCCCTCGATCCGCAAGGGGACGCGCGGCGTCGCCGGGACCTCGACGTCGAGCACCTCGTCGTCCTTCACGACGCCGCGCGCGGGCGGGATCGCGCAGGGGTCGAGCGCATCGTCGCCCGAGACGACGAACGGTCCCGCCGTCGTCTCGACCTCGCCGACGTAGGCCCCCACCTCGTCGTCCCACGCGAGCCGCGCCCGGGTCACGACGCCGTCGGGGCGCGTCACCCAGACGCCCACGCTCGGGGCCGCGCCGGCGGCCTTGGGGCCGCGCACGCGCAGGCGCAGCGTCGCCGACCCCGCGGGCGCGACGAGCCCCTCGTCGTCGAGGACGAGGTCGGCCTCGACGTCGGCGGTCCCGCGCACCGTCACGCCACGATCCTCGTTCGGCGTGGCGACCGTGCGTGGCCACACGACGCACACGGCCTCCCCGACCTCGACGCCCGGCAGCTCGAACCGACCGTCGGCCCCAGTCCACGTCACGGGCCCCCGTGGGAACCCGGTCGCGCGGACGACGACGTTCGCGAGCGGCGCGCCGTCGGGCGCCCGCAGCCGCCCGCGGCGCGTCTCGCCGCGGTCGAGCACCACGACCTCCGCCGCGGTGCCCGACAGCCCGTTCACGCCGGACCGCGCGGTGACAAAGCCCGCGGCAGTGATCCACAGGTTGTAGCCCTCGGACGGCGCGTCCTCGAGCACCGCGCGGCCGTCGGCGTCGGCGACGTACGTCGCGAACGTCGGCGCGTGAGGGCACCCGTCGGCCGGGTACGCCTCGAGCCGTGCGCCCGCCACCGGGCGGTCGTCCGGGTCGAGCACCCGCACCGCGATCCGGATCCCGCGTTCGAGACGCACCCTCGGCAACAAGCGACCGAACGCGTGGCGCGGCGCGTACCCCGGCGCCACGACGACCCAGTGCCCCGGCACGACGCCCGCCGGCACCTCCGGCGACGCCACGCCGTGGGCGTCCGTCGTCTGCTCCGCGACGACGACGTCGTACGCGCGCGCGCCGGCGTCGATGTCTTCCTCGTAGAGCGCGACGCGCGCGCCCGCGACGGGCGCGCCCGTCGCCGCGTCCACGACGACGGTCGCATCCACGTCGCCGTCGGGCAGCCGCCGGTCGTACGGGCGCACCTCGACGGCAGCGTCGGGCGCCCCGCCCGGCGCAGGCGGCGCGTCCGCGGGCGCGCCAAACGTCGCCGGGACGCCGAGACCGAGCGTGCCGAGGAGCGTGGCGAGGAGCGCGCCGAGGAGCGCGCCGAGGCCCACCACGACCGCGCGGACGCACCAGCGCCGAGGCGCGTAGCCCGCGCGGCCGCGAGACGCGACGACGGTCGCGGACGACGACGGGCCTCGCGTCACGGTCGGGGTCCTCCGCCGCGGATCATCGCACGGGCGCGACGCGGCGGGGCCACGCGTCGAGGAAGCCGAGGCGGCCCCGGGCGACGTCGCGCCCCCGGGCCACGTTGGGCCCCCCGCCGGGCCCGCGCGGGCCGTCCTTGCCCCACGCCTTCCCGTCGCCCGCGTCGGCGTCGGGGACGGGGTCGCCGCCGCCGGTGGGGCGTCGCAGGTAGCGGTCGGTGCCCCCGAGATCGAAGAGGAACGACGTCTGCGGCAGGAAGAACGTGAAGCCCGACCCTCGGCTCGGCACCGCGTAGTCGGGGCGCTCGTCGACGGCCCCGAACGCGAGCGCGCCCGCGTTCGCGACGTAGACGTCGTCGCCGCCCTCGTCGAGGAGCCAGCCGTGGCTGCGGACGTTCGCGCACCCGAGGCTGATGATGTCGGCCTCGTAGCGGTCGTCGCCCGCGCGGTCGAACACGAACGCGTTCACCACGTCCCACCCGAACCCGACGCCCGCCCCCGCCTTGGGCCCGAGGTCGACCTTCGCCCAGTCGAGCAGCAGGTGGCGGTCGTTCCCGCCCTCGTCCACCACGGCGCCGACCGCGAAGTGCGCGCCCGAGCCGTGGCTGAAGTAGACGCTGCGGTACGCGTCGTCGCCGCCGCCGTCGTAGAGGAGGCCCGTGCCGAACCAGAACCCGCACCCCTGGCTGAAGTTGCCCGCGTCGTACGCGTCGTCGCCGTCCACGTCCACGAGCGCGCCGAGCCCACCCGCCCACGCGTGCCCGTCGCTCACGTCGCCGCGCCGCCCGAACCCCGCGCCCTGCGCGCAGCTCGACACGATCTTCTGGTCGCTGTGGTAGTCGGCGCGGGCCTTCCCCGCGGTCTCGGGCTTCGGGTCGGCGGTGTACTTGTCGTGGCCGGACCGGTCGCCCAGCACGCCGACCCCGTTCGGCCCGCCGTAGCCCTGACCGTCGCCCTCGAGCAGCGTGTACTCGTCGTCGCCCGCGGCGTCGAGGAGCAGGCCCACGCCGAACGTGCCCGCCCCCTGGCCGGTGAGCGACGCGTACACGTCGTTGCCGCCCTCGTCCACGAGGACGCCCATCCCGAGGAACCCGGCGCCGAGCGAGAGGCGGTCGCCTTTGTAGTAGGTGTGCGTGTCGCCGGCCACGTAGAGCACGCCGCACCCGACGATCCCCGACGCGACGAGGCCGGAGGTCCGCTCCGCCTCGGGGGCCTGCAGGTCGACGCCGTAGTCGTCGCCGATCCGATCGCCCGCGCCCCGGTCGGTCAGGACCAACGCAACGCTCAACGGGCGGTCGGGCGCCGTGTTGGCGAGCGCGCCGCTCCAGTTGTTGTCGGCCCACGTGCGCACCACGAGGAACGGCCGGGCCGCCGACTGCGTCTGGCCGCCGTCGCCGTTGTCGAAGAGCACCGTCCCCCACGGGGTCTCGAGGCGGAGCTCGTAGGCCGGCACGTCCTTCGGTCGGCGCTCCGTCCGCGCGGGCTGCCCCTCGTCGGCCGCGATCCGGACTTCCTCGGTCGGGCGCGCCGCCTCGAGCTCCCACCGCGCGCGCTGGAGGGACTCCATCGCCTTCAGGCCGCCGTAGGCGAGCGCGGGCTCGTCGAGCGCGCGCGCCACGTCCTCGTACAGCGGCACCGTGTGCGCGTCGTCCTCGGGGGCCGCGAGCGGCGGGTTGAGCGACGCAAAGACGGCCGCGCGCTGCGCGGGCGTCACGTGACGCAGCCCCACGTCGACCCAACGGCGCGCGTCCATCGTCGCGAGCACGAGCCGGGCGAGGGGCAGGTGGTACGGCGCGGGGACCGCCTTCACCTTCTCCGCGAGCGCCTTCGGGTCGGTGGCCCCGGGGTCGCCCGCCGCGGTCAGGAGGCGCACGAGCGCGTCGGTCAGGGGATCGGCGTCGGCGGGCTTCGGCTCGTACAACCCGACGCCGAACCCGCGGATGCCGCCGATGCGCCGGTCGGTGCCGAGCGCGACGGCGAGCCGGTAGAGCGCGCCGGGCCCCTCCTTCGGCGCCGTCGTGAGTTGCTCGGGGGTCAACACGTCCTCGACGACGTTGCCGAGCGTGCGGGTGAACGCGTACGTGCCGCGGGCGTCGGCGAGCAGGTCGTCGAAGAACGGCAGCTTGAACGGCACCACGTGCGGGTACCGCGGCCAGGTCGCCCGCGGACGGAAGCCGAGGTCGGCGTCCGTGAGGCCCGCCTCCCGCACGACGTCGGCGAAGACGTCGGGGGCCGGCGGTTCGACGGGCGCCACGGGCGCCACGGGCGCCACGGGCGCCGGCGCGGGGACGGGCGGCACGTCCTCCGCGGACGCGCTGCGCGTCGCCGAGCCAAGGAGGAGGAGGAGGAGGAGGAGGACGACGACGAGGGCTACGCCACCGAACGCGATCGACCGCATGGAAGACCTCCCGACCGGGCCCCCCACCGTACGATCGAACGGCCATGGCGACGACCCCCGGCTTCCCGCCCGTGACCCCCGCCCTCGTCGCCGCCCTCGACGCGATCGTCGGCGCCGCCCACGTCGTCCGCCCCGGCCCCGACCTCGACCGGTTCGCCCACGACGAGAGCGAGGACCTCTTCGCGCTGCCCGAGGTCGCGGTGCTGCCCGGGTCCACCGCCGAGGTCGCGGCGATCCTCGCCCTCGCCCATCGCCACGGCGTCCCCGTCACCCCCCGCGCCGCCGGCACCGGCCTCTCGGGCGGGGCCCTCCCCCTGTACGGCGGCATCGTCCTCTCCGTCGAGCGGATGAACCGCATCCTCGAGCTCGACGAGGACAACCTCGTCGCCGTCGTGCAGCCGGGCGTCGTCACCGAGCGCCTGCAACAGGAGGTGGAGGCGCGCGGCCTCTACTACCCGCCCGACCCCGCGAGCCGCGGCTCGTGCACGCTCGGCGGCAACATCGCCGAGAACGCCGGCGGCCCCCGATGCGTCAAGTACGGCCTCACGAAGGACTACGTGCTCTCGCTCGAGGCCGTGACCGCGGACGGCCGCGTGTTCCGCACGGGCGGCAAGGTCCGCAAGGACGTCGCGGGCTATGACCTCACCCACCTCCTCGTCGGCAGCGAGGGGACGCTCGCCGTCGTCACCGAGGCGACGCTCCGCCTGATCCCGTTCCCGCGCTTCCGTCGCGTCGTCTTCGCGCCGTTCCCCGACCTCGACGCCGCCGCGCGCGCGATCCCTGCGCTCGCGAAGGCCCGCATCACGCCGTCGGCGCTCGAGCTGATGGAGCGCTCCGCGCTCGCCGCCGCGCAGGCCCACCTCGGCCGCTCGATCCCCGGCGGCGAGGCCGAGGCGAGCCTCATCGTCGAGGTGGACGGACACGACGAGGCCGCGGTCGAGGCCGACCTCGTGCGCGTGGGCGAGGTGCTCGCCGCGGCGGGCGCCACCGACGTGGTGCTCGCCGACTCGCCGCAGAAGGAGCGCGATCTCTGGCGCATCCGCCGTTGCATCGGCGAGGCCGTCAAAAAGCTCGCGTCCTACGTCGAGTGCGACACGGCGGTGCCGCCCTCGAAGGTGCCCGACCTCTTGCGCGGCGTGCGCGCGGCCGCGGCGCGCTTCGGCGTGCGGCAGGTGTCGTACGGCCACGCGGGCGACGGCAACATCCACGTGAACGTCCTCGCCGACGACGCCGACCCCGCGCACCGCGAGCGCGCGCTCCGCCCCGCGATCGAGGCCATCTTCGCGGTGGCCACGTCGCTCGGCGGCACGATCACGGGCGAACACGGCGTCGGCTGCGTCGCCGCGCGCTACCTGCCCACCTGCCGCGACGCGAACGCGATCGCCGTGATGCGCGCCGTGAAACACGCCCTCGACCCGACCGGGATCCTCAACCCGGGCAAGGTCCTCGACGGGCCCGACTTCCACGCGATCCCGCGCCGCCCGAAGCGCCGGCCCGCGACCGCGTGACGACGACGTGAGGCCCGCGCCGTGACCGTGCCCGCCACGCTCGCGCGGCTGACCCCTGCCTACCTGGCGCGCCTCGCGGCGCCGACGGGCCTCGGCGACCTCGTGCCCGCCGACCTCGCGGGCGAGGTCGGCAGCGTCGTCGGGGGCGGCGGCGTACGGGTGATGGTGCGCCTTGACCGTGCCGGGCGCGTCGCGGCGACGTCGTTCCGGTCGCTCGGCAGCGCCGCCGCGCACGGGCCCGGTTCGGTCTGGGTCGAGCGCGCGCGCGGCGCGACGCTCGACGAACTCGGCCGGTTGCGCCCCCGCGACCTCGTGGGCCCGCTCGGGCCCGTGCCGAGGGCCGTCGTGCGCGCGGCGGAGCGCCTCGTGGACGCCGTCGACGGCGCGCTCGCCGACGGCGCGGCGGCGGCGCGGACGGACGCCCCGGGCCTGCTCACCTGCCGGTGCCTGGGCGTCGGCGACCGCGAGATCCGGCGCGCGATCGCGCGCGGCGCGACCACGGTGCCGATGATCGGCCTCGACTGCGCGGCCGGGACCGGGTGCCACTCGTGTTGGCCCGACCTGCGTGCGCTCCTCCACGAGGAGCACCCGCCGGCCCCCGGGCCTCGCGTCCCCGCGCCGGAGCCTGGTGCGGCGAGGTCGGCCACCACGGCGGTCACGCGCACGATCCGCGCGCTGATCGGACCCCTGTGGCAGGCGCAGGGCGTGACGCTCGGCGACGTGGGATGGAACGGGTCCGAGGCCGGTGGACACACCGTGCGCCTCGCCATCGCGAGCAGCGCCCCGGACGCGATGGCAAGCCCCATCGGCGCCGTCGCGCTGGCGCAACACGCGCTGCGCGAGACGATGGACGAATCCGCCCGCGTCGTCCTCGGCGGGACCTCCCCGGGGGGCCCCTGAGCGCTTGGGAGGGAATCAAAGATTCCCTCCCAGCCGCGAAGCGCGGGCCCGCAGGAGCCGCGCGCCGCGCGGGTTTCCGGGGGGCTTGGCCCACCAGGAACCGAGCGAAGGCGATTTCTTCCCAAGGTCGGACCGTGCGGGCCTCGCGTCGGTGGTCGGTTCGGCCGATGCAGGGAGCAGGGCGGTAACGCGCCCTCCATGGAAAGTTCGGGGCCGTCGGCCCCGGTCCTATACTTCCCGTGTCCCCGGGGGCCTCACGCATGACGCGCGCCGCAACGAAGCCGACGTTCTCCGTGGCCGAGGCGAACCGCACGTTGCCCTTGGTGCGCGCGATCGCGCAGGACATCGTGGCGGAGTTCACGCGGCTGAAGGACATCGGGCGCGACCGCCGGGCGCTCGAGGTCGAGGCGGCCGCGAACCCCCAGGCCCGCCCCCGGATGGACGCCCTCAAGGCCGACATCGACGAGGGCGCGACCCGGATCGACGCCTACATCAAGGAGCTCTCCGACCTCGGCGTCGAGTTGAAGGACCCGGAGCGCGGCCTCGTCGACTTCCCGTCGGAGCGCGCGGGCCGGGCCGTCTGGCTCTGCTGGAAGCTCGGCGAGGAGTCCGTCGGCCACTGGCACGGGATGGACGAGACGTTCTCCGACCGGCGAGCCATCGAGGTCGGGGGCAAGCGGTCGGAGCGTCGGGTGGGCGAAGGCCCCACGGCGTGACCGGCGCCCGGCGGCCGCTGGCGGGCCGTACGGTCCTCGTGCTGGGGGCCGCGGACCCGGTGGCCCAGAGCGTGGCGCTGCACGTAGCCGCCCGCGGCGCGACCGTCGTCGCCGCCGGCCCGGACGTGCCCTCCGTGATCCTGACGGCCGGCTTGATCGCCGCGACCGGCGCCGTCGGACGCGTGATCGAGGAGGCGGCCCCGCCCCTGCTCGGCGCGGCCCTCGTGCGCGCGGCCGCGGCGGCCCTCGGGCACGCCGCGCCCGGGATCACCGACGTCGTCGTGGCGGAGGCGCTCTTCGCGACGCCGGCCGCGCTCGACGCGGCGGTGGCGACGCTGACGACGGCGCTGCCCGTCGGGGCGCGCGTGTTCCGCGCGGGGCTCGCCCCCTCCGACGGACCGAAGTCGGCGGGTCGCCGGATCGCCGACGCGCTCCTCGCGCCGCCGGCGCCGTCGCGCTGACGTCGGGCCGTGGACGCGACGCCCCCGATCCCGCCCGCCCCGCCGACGCCGCGCGCGCCGTTCGCCGCGCACGTCGTCGTGTGCCACGGGACGTCGTGCACCGACCGCGGCCAGGGGATGCCGGCGCGCGAGTTGCGCGACGCGCTGTTCCAGGCCGGGCTCCAGGGGACGGTCCGCGTCACGAAGGCGACGTGCCTCAACCTGTGCAGTCGGTCGCCGAACTGCGTCGTGTACGGCCTGGGCGCGGTGCCGGGGGCGCCCGCCGGCGGCGCGTGGTACGCGGGCCTGACGCCGTCGAAGGTGCGCCGCATCGTCGACGAGCACCTGCGCGGCGGGCAGCCCGTCGCCGACCTGCTGCTCCGCTGGGACGACCCGGAGATCGCGACCTGACGGCAAGACGTCGCCCGTCCGGCGGCGGTCAGGCCGACGGGCCGCGCAGGATCTGCAGGAACTCTTGGCGCGTGCGGGCGTCGGTGCGGAAGCGGCCGCGCATACACGACGTGACGGCGCGGCTGTTCTGTTTCTCGACGCCGCGCATCATCATGCAGAGGTGCGCCGCCTCGATCACCACGCCGACGCCGGCGGGCGCGAGGATCGCCTCGACGGCCTCGGCGATCTGCATGGTGAGCCGCTCCTGCACCTGGAGCCGGCGCGCGAAGCAGTCGACGATCCGCGGCAGCTTCGAGAGCCCGACGATCTTGCCGCGCGGCAGGTAGGCCACGTGGGCCCGGCCGAAGAACGGCAGCAGGTGGTGTTCGCAGAGGCTGTAGACCTCGATGTCGCGCACCACGACCATCTCGTCGGCGTCGTGCTCGAAGACGGCGTCGTTCAGCACGTCCTCCGGCCGCTTGGCGGCCCCCGCCGTGAGGTAGGCGAGGCTCTGCGCCACGCGGAGCGGCGTCTTGCGGAGCCCGTCCCGGGTGGGGTCCTCGCCGAGGCGGACCAGCAGCGCCCGGACGAGGTCTTCCGTCGTGGCGTCCGCGAGCGAGGGCGCGGCGGGCGTCGGGGAGGCGGCGGCCGCCGGGGAGGCGGCGGCCGCCGGGGGCGGGGACGCCGCGGAGGGACGACCGGCAGCGGGAACGCGGCGACGGGGGACCATGGCGCCGGTCAGCGTAGCGGCGAAAGGGGCCCCGGCCCCGGGGTGCCCGGGCCCTGCCGTCGGGGCGGCGTCCCGCGCGGGCGGGGAAGGGCGGCGGGGCGCGCCAGCGCTGGGGGCGGCGATCCCGGTTTCGTCCGGACGGTCCCCCGTGTAGACTCCGCCGTTCGGCCCCCCGGGGCCCGGAGGCGCGGCATGAGGCTCTCGGCGACGATCTGCACGACGGTCTTGGCGGTGGGGTCCCTCGTGGCGACGACGGCGTGCTCGAGCACGTCGGCGACGGTGTGGGACTTCAGCGGCTCCTCCAGCGAACGCGCGCGCGACCAGGCGCAGCCCATCGAGGTCGTCCAGGACCCGGGCCAGATGTCGTACCGCACGCTCGGGCACATCCGCGCCGGCGGGAACACCCACGCGTACGACGCGATGGAGCGGCTGAAGGTCGAGGCTCGCAAGCTCGGCGCCCACGCGATCACGAACGTGCACCGCGTGACCGGCACCGACGAGGCGATCTACGAGGCCGACGCCATCCAGTGGACCGGCTGGTAGCCCTCCCCGTTCGTGCCGCGGGGATCCTCGGTGGACTCCTCGGTGGACTCCGCTGTGGACTCCGCGGTGGACTCCGCGGTGGACTCCGCGGTGGACTCCGCTGTGGGCTCATGGGTGGGCTCATGGGTGGCGCGCTCACCGGTTGTGCGTCGGCGGCCGACGACCGCCCGCGCTTTGAGCGGCCGGCGAACGTCGCGCCCGTCGCGACGTCCGACCTCGGGCGCATCGACGCCGCGGTGCGCCGGTACGCGCGGGAGCACGGCGGTCGCCTCCCGACGACGCTCGACGACCTCGTGAACGAAACGGGCCCCGACGGCGCCGCCTACCTGCGCCGCGTCGACCGCGACCCGTGGGGCGGCTCGTACGACTATGCCGTCGAAAGTTCCCGCGCCGGCACGTACGACCTCCGCTCCTTCGGCCCCGACCGTCTCCCGGCCACCGCCGACGACGTCGTCCACCGCGGGGCCGTCCCCCGCCCCGACTGATCCCCTAGGCTCCCCCAGGCTCCCCCTGGCTCCCTCCGCCCCGACGCTCCGCCCCGAACAGGACCTCCCATGAACCTCCGCCGCCTTGCCTCCGGGTTTGCCCCCACGTTTGCCCTCGTCGTCGCCGGCTGCGCCAACGGTCCCTCGCTGCCGCCCCCGCCGCTGGTCCCGTCCCCCGCCGCGAACCGCGCGCCGACGACCGACGTGAACCACCCGCTCGCCCCGCGGCAGCGACTCGACGACCACGCGTCGCGCCTCGCGGACGGGATCGCGCGCTACCGCGAGGTGAGCGGGTCGGCCCTGCCGCAGACCCTGCGCGACCTCGCGATCACCATGGCCGCCGACGGCCGGCCGTGTTTCACCGAGGTCCTGAAGGACCACTGGTTCCAGCCCTACGCCTACACCACCGTGGAGCCGACGTCGGGCCGCTTCCAGTTGACGTCGGCGGGCCCGAACGGCCAGTTCGGCGACGGCGACGACCTCACGGTCGTGCGCGGCCCCGGCGACGGCCGCATCGAGACGTACGGCTACACCGCCCGCGCGGGCGAGTAGCCGGGGCGCCGCGGGGCCGTGGCCTCGCCGCGGGTCCGCGCGGAGTTCGCCTACGAGGGCCGCTTCGGCGGACCGCCCCGCGGGTTCGTGGCCGCGCCCGGCCGGCTCGTCGTCCTCGGCGAGCACGTGGACGCCACGGGCGGGCCCGTCCTCGCGCTCCCGCTGCGGCGCGGCGTCACGTGCGCCTGGGGGCCGCGTCCCGACCGCTCGGTCCGCATCGTCGCGCTCGACGCGAAGGCCGGCGACCGGTTCGTCCTCGGGGCGTACGCGAAGTCGGGCCGGCGCTGGGCCGATCTCGTGCGAGGCGTGTGCGCGGCCCTCGAGGCCGAGGGCGTCCGCCTGCCGGGGATCGACCTCGTGGTGGCGGGCGACCTCCCCGCGCGCCGGGGCCTCGGGTCGTCGGGCGCGTTCTTGACGGCGGTCGTGAAGGCCTTCGACGCCGCGCGCGGCGACGAGCCCACCCCGCCCTCGACGGTGGCCGACGTCGTCACCGAGGCAGAGCGGACGTGGGGCGGGAACGTCGCGGCGCCGCTCGACGCGTACGTCGCGGCCGTCGGCGCGCCCGGGCGGCCGCTGCTCGTGGACCCCGCGCGCCGGACCCACGAGGGGCTCCCGTGGCCCGACGGGGTCGAGGCGGTGCCGATCGACACGGGCGTGCACCCGACGCGCGCCGAGACGCCGTGGGCCGAGCGGAAGGCCGAGCTCGCCGAGGGCTTGAAGCGCCTCGCGCACGCGCGCGAGGCCGCGCGCGCGACGGGCGGCGGGCCCGACGACGCGCGGTTGCTCGACCGCGTCCCCGAGCCGTTCGTGCGCCGTGCGCGGCACGTGGTGACCGAGGCACGGCGCGTCGCCGAAGGGGCGCAGGCCTTGCGTCGCGGCGACGCGGTCGCGCTCGGCCGCCTGCTCGACGAGAGCCACCGCAGCCTGGCGCGCGACTTCCAGTCGAGCACGCCCGCGCTCGACGCCCTGGTGGCCGCGCGCCGCGCGGAACCGGGCGTCCTCGGCGCGCGACTGCACGGCTTCGGCTGGGGCGGCTGCCTGCTGGTGCTGCGCGAGGTGCGGCCCGACGCGCCGACGACCGACGACGCGGGCGGCGGCCCGGACGGCGGCCCTGGCGACCCCGCGTCCTGAGCATCTGCGAAGGAGTCGAAGATCCCGTCCAGGCCGCGAAGCGCGGGCCCGCAGGGGCCGCGCGCCGAGCGGGGTTCCGGAGGGCGGGGAGCGCCGGGAGCCGCGCGACGGCGACTTCTTCCCAGGGCCTTCCCCAAGGCCGGACGCAAGGCCCGCGCGCGGACGTGCGAGCGGGGGGACTCGAACCCCCAAGCCCTTGCGGGCACGGGCTCCTAAGGCCCGCGTGTCTGCCAGTTCCACCACGCTCGCGTGCGCGGAGTCCGCGCAGGATAGCCGCTGGGTCGCCCCCGCGCGTGTCAGCGCCCGAGGACGAGGTCGAGCGCCGCCAGGATCCGCTCGAGCAGCGGCGGGGACACCTGCCCTGCGGCCGCGACGAGACGCGCGCGATCGACGGCGTGAATCTGGTGGACGAGCGCCACCGCGTCCTCGGGGAGCCCCGTCACGGCGGCGGGCACTTCGACGCACGACGCGTGCGAGGCGAGCGTGAGGTTCGACGACAACGGCACCGCGACGACCGTCGCGAGGCCGGCTTCGGTGAACCGGTCGGCCTGCACGACGAGCAGCAGCCGCCGGAACCCCGGCTCCGACCCGAGCGGCCTGGCGACGTCGGCCCACCAGACGCCGCCCTGCCGGATCGCCGTCACCCCCTCGACCCGCCGCAGGTGCTCCGCCGCCGGCCGCGCCCGCGCCTCGAGTTCGCCGTCCGCCTGCGCGGCGTTGTAGCGGGCCACCCAGGCCGACAGCGCTCGGGGCTCGTGGCGCGCCAGCGACTCGCGTAACGCCGCGGCGTACACGGCGCTGCGACTCGTCCCGAGGCGGACCGCGAGCTGCTCGGCCGCGGCAAAGAGGTCGTTGGGGAGGGAGACCGCGGTCTTCATACCCATGGTTATACCCGTGTCGGAGCACGGTCGGCGACGACTCCGGCTCGTACGCGGACGATGGCCGGCTCGGGAAACACATTGCGTTATGCAATCTTCTGTCGGGTTCCGTCCCGCCTTCGTTGGACCGGGTCCGCGGACGGCCGTATCCTCCGCCGGCCGTGGTGCGCGCGCCCGCCCGAGACGGCTCCTCGGGTCCGTGACGCCCCCGGTGCCGGAGATCGACCCGATGGCCGAGATGCTCCAGGTCCTCGACGCCGCGACGAAGGCCGCCAAGCTGCCGTCCGGGCTCACGCCCGACGACTGCAAGACGATGTACCGCGCGATGCTCGCGACGCGCCTGTTCGACCAGCGCGGCATGAACCTCCAGCGCCAGGGCCGCATCGGCTTCTGCGTGCCCTCCATGGGGCAGGAGGCCAGCCAGGTCGGGACCGCGTTCGCGGCGGCCCAGGACGACTGGATCTACCCGTCCTACCGCACGCATTCCATCGCGATCCTCCGCGGGGTGCCGTTCCGCACGCTGGTCGACCAGCTCTACGGCAACGCCACCGACATCGTGAAGGGACGGCAGATGCCGAACCACTTCTCGCTGCGGCAGTGGAACCTCGTCTCGATCTCGTCGCCCATCGGCACGCAGATCACGCAGGCCGTCGGCACCGCCCGCGCGATGCAGATCCGGGGCGACAAGCTCGCCGCGTGGACCTACTTCGGCGACGGCGGCACGTCGGAGGGCGAGTTCCACGCCGGCATGAACTTCGCCGGCGTGTGGAAGTCGCCCTGCATCTTCGTCTGCGAGAACAACCAGTGGGCCATCTCGGTCCCGGTGCGGATGCAGACCGCGAGCGAGTCGTTCGCGGTGAAGGCCGTCGCCTATGGCATGCCCGGCGTGAAGGTGGACGGCAACGACGTCCTCGCGGTGTACCAGGCGGCGAAGGAGGCACGCGAGCGCGCGATCGCCGGCGGCGGGCCGACGCTGATCGAGACCTTCACGTTCCGCCAGGGCCCCCACTCGTCGTCCGACGACCCCAAGCGGTACCAGCCGCCCGAGATGCTCGAGACCTGGAAGAAGAAGGACCCCATCGTGCGGTTCCAGGCGTTCCTCGAGAAGAAGAAGTTCTGGACGCCCGCGTGGGAGAAGGCGCTCACCGAGGAGATCATGGCCGACCTCGCGAAGGCCGTGGACGCCGCCGAGCAGACCCCGCCCCCCGCCGTCGACACCATGTTCGACGACGTCTACGCGACGCTGCCGCCGCACCTGCTCGAGCAGCGCGAGGCCGTGCGCCAGCAGATCCGCACGAGCGGCGCGATCCAGGACACCGGCGGCAAGTTCCCCCTGTAGGGGCCCGCGCCCGCAGCCCCCCACCCCCCGACGAACGACCGGCCCGAGAAGCGCAGGAGACCCCCGATGCCCGAGATGACGTTGCTGGCGGCGATCAACGACGCGTTGAACCTCGCCATGGCCAAGGACGAGCGCGTGGTGATGCTCGGCGAGGACATCGGCAAGAAGGGCGGCGTCTTCGGCGCCACCGCCGGCCTCCACGAGAAGTACGGCGACCTCCGCGTCATGGACACGCCGCTCTCCGAGAACGGCATCCTCGGCACGGCGATCGGGATGGGCCTCTACGGCCTGCGCCCGGTGCCCGAGATCCAGTTCCTCGACTTCATCTACCCGGGCTTCGACCAGATCGTCTCGGAGATGGCGAAGTTCCGGTACCGGTCCGGCGGCGAGTATCCGTGCCCGTGCGTGGTGCGCGCCCCCTCGGGCGGCGGCATCAAGGGCGGCCACTACCACTCGCAGTCGGCCGAGAGTTACTTCATCCACACCCCCGGCCTGCGCGTCGTGATGCCGTCCACGCCGCGCGACGCGAAGGGCATGCTGCTCGCGTCGATCTTCCAGGACGACCCGGTGATCTTCCTGGAGCCGAAGGCGCTCTACCGCCACGCGAAGGAAGAGGTCGAGTCGGGCTACTTCGAGGTCGAGCTCGGCAAGGCCCGGCTGGTCCACGCGGGCGACGCGGTGACCCTCGTCAGCTGGGGCTCCATGGTCGTCACGTGCGCGCAGGCTGTGGCCAAGGCGGCGGAGAAGGGCATCTCGGTCGAGCTCATCGACCTCCGCAGCCTCCTCCCATGGGACACGGACGCGGTGATCGCGTCGATCAAGAAGACCGGCCGCCTCGTCGTGGCGCAGGAAGCCCCGCGCACGCTGGGCTTCGCCAGCGAGATCGCGGCCGTCGCCGCCGAGAAGGCGATCGATTCACTCCGCGCGCCGGTGGCGCGCGTGTCGGGCTTCGACACGCCGTTCCCCTACACGCTCGAGCACGTCTACAAGCCCGACGCACAGCGCATCATGAACGCGATCGAGTACGTCGCGCGCTACGACTGACGTCCAGGCCCCAGACCCCAGACCCCCCA
>Ga0335397_10002494_pt1 | contig 25087 bp, 22 predicted proteins | sample MAT04_FD_205740 | JGI IMG/M metagenome (GOLD analysis project Ga0335397, IMG submission 205740) | Freshwater microbial communities from Lake Fryxell liftoff mats and glacier meltwater in Antarctica - MAT-04 (spades assembly) (version 2) ... | reverse complement strand
AGACGGCATACTGATGACGGCTGCCCGCGCCTCGGCGGGGGTCAGGTAGGTGAGAAAATACTTCTACGATTGCAAGCGTACTCATCACGATCAAGGGGGGGAGAATGGACTTCTATACTCTAGACCCCATGCTCACCTACTGTCTAGAATGAAATAACCCTGGTCAAGAGGGGGCTAAGTCTTTTACTCGGGTGAGTTTTCGGCTGATGCTGCCCGTCCTGAGCCTAAAGCTGCTGTGATTGCATCGACTACTCTAGAAACTGGAATAACCTCTAAATTGAGGCTAGGCAAGCTTTGGGCACTTGGCACGATCGCGCGTTTGAAGCCTAGTTTGGCGGCTTCCTTAAGGCGTAATTCCATTTGGGAGACAGGGCGGATTTGTCCTCCTAATCCAACCTCTCCGATTAAAACCGTAGTTGGGTCAACGACTCGGTCACGAAAGCTAGCGGCAATGGCGATCGCCACTCCCAGGTCGGCTGCGGGTTCACTCACGTTTAAACCGCCGGATGCAGAGACATAAGCATCTAATTTAGAAAGGGGAATTCCTACCCGTTTTTCCAACACCGCCAGAATTTGTAACAGTCTGTTGTATTCAATCCCGGTCGTTGAGCGGCGGGGTGAGGGGTAGCTGGTGGGGCTGACCAGTGCCTGAAGTTCGACGACCAGGGGGCGAGTGCCTTCACACGCCACAATAGTCGCGGTTCCGGGAGTTTGTTCGTCGCGGTTGCCTAGAAATAGCTCAGATGGATTAGTGACTTCTTCTAGCCCGCCATCTGCCATTTCAAAAACGCCTAGTTCGTGGGTAGCGCCAAAGCGGTTTTTGACCGAACGGAGCAGGCGATGGCTAGCAAAGCGATCGCCCTCAAAATACAGCACAGTATCGACCAGATGTTCTAAAACTTTGGGCCCGGCGATCGCGCCTTCTTTGGTCACATGCCCCACAATAAACAGGCTAATACTCTCTCGTTTGGCGACTTGCATGAGTGCCGAGGTACATTCTCGTACCTGTGCCACTGACCCTGGAGCAGAATTGAGTGAGGCGAAGTAAAGGGCTTGAATACTATCAATCACTGCCACTTGCGGGCGCAGTGATTCTAGCTCTCGTAAAATCGTCTCCAAATCTGTTTCTGGAAGCAAGTATAAATTGTTGCTTGGGCTGTTGTCTAAACTAGGCTTTTTCTTGGAGTCTGCGCCGGCAATGCCTAAACGCTGCGATCGCAATTTCACCTGCTGCCCCGATTCTTCAGCACAGACATAAAGCATTCGATGTCGCGCTGCCAGTAGATTGGCGACTTGAAGCAATAACGTTGATTTGCCAATACCCGGATCGCCGCCAATTAGAACGAGGGAACCGGGAACGATGCCGCCGCCCAAAACGCGATCGAATTCGGTGTAGCCCGATGAGATCCGGGATTGCGGATAATCTTCGATTTGAGTGAGGGTGAGGGCAGTGATAGGCTGGGGCGAGGTGGCGCTAGAGGGGTCGGCTGAACGAGATTTGCCGCTCCGGGCGATCGCGGCAACCCGGTTGTTGGCAGCAGGCGCAATGACTTGTTCGATCAGAGAGTTCCAGCTGCCGCAGGAGGGGCATCTGCCGAAATATTGAGAAGATTCTGCACCACATTCGTTACACACGTAGAGCGATCGCTGCTTCGCCATAGTCTTAATCCGTTTCCTAGTCATATCTGTCTCTACGCTAGCGCAATGCTCAGGAAGACGTGTTCTTTGAGGATTCTCGACGGCTAACGTCTGACGATAAGCTCTACAATTTATGGGTCGATATATTTTTTTGAAGCTTTATGGATGTTGCTGCGATCGGCTCTCTAGCTCTAGCTATTTTCTTGGGCATAATGATGCTGTTGTTCATCTTCCGCATCATTTTGACTTGGTATCCTCAGGCGGAATTGAATCGGTTTCCGTTTAATTTGGTAGCAATTCCGACAGAGCCTTTGCTGATTCCGATGCGGAAGATAGTACAGCCTTGGGGCGGAGTAGATATTGCGCCAATTATTTGGTTCGGAATCTTTAGTTTGCTGCGAGAGATTTTACTGGGGCAGCAGGGATTGCTGAAGATGATGGGGTAGTTCTAGGATTCTGAACCGGGCGAATGCCATTCTGTAGACATCTTGTAGGGGCGAATGGCATTTGCACTCTGAATCGATCGTTGCGGTCTATTACAGCACTTTCCATTTTCATGAAGTACACCTGAAATTGTTCAATTCATTGCTAGAAAAGGGCTTTGGACGTATCAAGAGGTGCAATCAAGCCTAAAAGTGCTGTATCAGCCCAAGGCGCTCCTAAAAGGACGTCTGAGAAGTGTCGCTAGTCATCTGTAGGGGCGTGGCATTCGGTCAAAAAGTTCTCGGACACGCCGAAAAATGGTCGTCCGAATGCCGTGCCCTGACTCTCGGATGTCACATCTCCGACTTTTCAGACATCCTCTAAGATTTAGCAGCTAGGATTTTCTTTGCAGCTCTTTGCAGCCAAGTGGGTTGGGTGGGAATAACTGCCTTGGGTTTAGGTTCGTTGAGGTAGCGGTAGTGCTCCCAAATTTCCCAGTAGGGGCAGCCTGGTTGAATCTTCATACCTGCCCAGTGAAGGTATTGAAGCGATTGGTTGTTGGTGTGTGGATCGATGAGGCGATCGCTACCTGCCATGACAAAGTGGCGGGTGCCTGCCCAATTGCCAGGAGCTTTGCCGGGACGACGGACAATGTTGAAGCGTTTGGGGATGCGCTTGAGCATCATGTAGTTAATGATCGGTTGATCTGAGGTTTTTTGGGAAAAGTCGAAGTATTCAGGGTGTGCCGCGCATTCGCTAAATACTTCATAGAGTTCTGCTTCGGAGATGCGATTTTTCTTAGAACCCCAGAAGCCGCCATTAAAAATATCTTGGCATTCGGCTTCGGTAAAAACGCCATCTTCAAATACTTTGGGTGAGAAGACGTTGGTGATACCGCCCGCATGTTGGTAGTCAGAGCAAATAAAGTCGTACTCGGACAAGTAGTTAAGGTTATCGCTGATTTTTTCAAAGACTACGATGTCGGTATCAATGTAGATAAATTCATCGAAGGGCCCAAACCAGCAGGCTTGTTTGCGGAATTGATTAGGACGGGCGAAAAAACGATCGCCAAAAACCTGATGCAGTTGGTTAGAAAGGCGATCGATAAACTCTAGATCTTCATAAACTGTGACGCCATATTTTTGACCCAATAGCTCTGCAACCGCCTGATATTGATCGTCATAAGGAATCAATACCACCGGAATTTCAGGATCGTAAAACCGGATGCTGTTGAGCAGGGCGATCGCCTGTTCGGTAACGCGATCGTTAGCTGTAATGTAAATTCCGCGAGTCATAATTAATGCCAAAGGTAAAGGATTTCGTCGAGACGACCCACTGGATCATCGAAAATTCAAGCGCTCAAGAATTGATTAAGGCAAAAGACCTAGCCTACTCGTAGCTTTTGCAGCACCCGCCGAGCCAGACTTGGCTGATTAACAGGCTGATCTGCTGGTGGCAGCACAGGCTGTTTTTCGGGTTCATGCAAATAGCGGTAATGCAAGAATGTGTCTCGGTAAGGAAAATTAATGTTTTCGCCAGCACAAAGTTTGCTAAATAACTGGCTCGATAAACCAATGTAATGTAAATAAGTAATCCGTTTGCCATGATCATAAAGAATGCGATCGCGCCATTCAAAATGCTTTGAGGTGACCGAGTTGCCAGTGCGGTTTTCTAGGGGCAAATGCACTGCTAAATTGTGAATTGTAATGCCCGATCGCATCGTCATGTAGTTCAGCACCGATTGATTGGGTGCTTTCAAGTAAAGCACTTCTGACTCACCCTCTTCTAGCCTGGACACGAGCCACTGTAGCCGTTCTAGAGAAAACAGACCTTTCTTAGAAGCATAGCAACCCGAGCAGAAAATCTCTGTTTGTAGTTGCTGTTGGGAAAATATTTCTAATAGTTTAGAAGAGGTAAGATTGAAGATATGGGATAGATCTTTGAACTGGAAATCGTAGGTAACAAAATCGTGATCATTTAGACTTTCAAAAATTAGGTCTAACGAATTGAGTACCAAGGTATCGGCATCCAGGTAGATGAAGCGATCGAAAGGAGCCTCTGAATCAAACGAGGCATAACGATGATTGCAACTGAGGCGATAAACGCCATCAATTCCCTGTTCTTTCCAGGTGGCTAACGCATGGGGATGGGTCGTCCAAACTTGGGTCGAAAATTCTCTCCATCGAGCAAAGATGGTGGGGTCATCCATCAGCGTCACGTTGGGGCGGTTGGCGATTTCTGCCCGAACGCGATCGAGGTTGTCGTTATAGGCAATTACGCACACGGGCAAATTGCTGGCGTTCGTTTCAATGCTGTTCAATAAGGCGACTAATTGATCGAAAACGTGGTCGTTAGCGAGGGTATAAATTCCGTCAGTCATGGTGCTTGAGGATAAAGAATAATGGGTAATGACTGGGTGAGCAGTCTGAAGACTGGCGATCGGGCAGAAAGATTTCTAGCAGAAAAATAGGCGCAGCTTGTTTAATGCTCGGATTTGCCGACAAAGTCTGAAAGCCAGTTGACCAGGTTTAGCTTGTGCAAAATAATTTGTCGGGCTTCGGCGATCGCCTCTTTCGCTGCATACCAGGCATCGGGCGTTGCCGTCACTTCTTGGATATACTGCAAACCTTGTTCATCTAAGCTGGGCAGCTTGAGAAAGCTTCCTGGCGGCAGCAGTTTATCAGCAGCCGAACCACCGTAGTAGATCGGCAAACACCAAGACAGCAGCGCATCCCACAGCTTTTCGCTGACGTACCAACCGTTGTCGGCATAGTTTTCGATCGCCAAATTGTAGTAGTAGGGCGCTAGGGCATGGGACTTATTGGCAACTGAGCCAAAGCTATTCGACCCAATGGGCAGATTGCGTCCATATAAATCGAAATTAAGGTGATTGTCTTGGAGCAGCTTCAGGAAAGCGAGCCGTTGACGATGGTTATGGGTGCGATCGATGCCTGAAGTCACCCAGGAGCAAGGGCGAACTTTTTCAGGAACGCTACCTTGGTCGAGTTGTTGAAAAGACTGGTTAACATACCAAATGGCAGGCATATAGTCTGGCACCGGAGCCAGATCGTCAGGGCCTGATACGTATCCACAGTAAGTTTTTGAATGCTCGTAATCAGCCGTTCTTTGGTTCAGCTTCTCGGCAAAGGGCGGTTCTCGCACCAAGGAAACAATCTGCTCTTTGGGCACGTTGCGAAATTTGGTTTTTGCCGCCTCTGGGGAAAGTTCGAGAGGTTTTTGAAGCCGTTGCAGCCAACCTTTGGGAGGTGCAGGCTTGAAATCGTGAAAATTATATAACAGAAGAAAATCAGGCTGCTCGGCTTGAGATAGAAGTTGAACATTGCCCCAAACCCCAAAATGATGGGGCGTTTGGTTCCACATCCAGTCGCCTTGGGTAAGTCCTGGGTAGGACGACAGCATTCCAATTGTTTTTTTGCCCATGCCCTAAATGTCCTACTTCCAATGTGAGTGGGTTGAACTTAGGACTAGGGTTCCCGAAAGGTTTAGCGGGAGAACAGGCGATTTTATGAGTGATTTTGGGCGTTGCTGAATGAAAGTATAAATCCTTCAAAGTCCCTTTCCTTTAGGAGAGGGATTTAGGGAGAGGTCTATCTAGCGGCGTTGCCGACTCAACCTAACCCCTAACCCCTTCCCTAACAGGGCAGGGGAACTGGATTTTCATACTGCAATTCAGCAACGCCTGATTTTGCTCGGGTAGGGCGGTTAAATCGGCTAGGATTCAGGCGATCGCCCAGATTGCGCTTCCAGGTTTTGCACGGCTTCAATCAGCGATCGCACCTCTTTTACACCTTCTGATGGCTCAAATCCCAGGGGAAACTTACCATGTACCAGCATCCGCAGCCCTAGCGGCCCCATGCTAATCAGTCCCCGCAAATCTCGTAATGAATTGCTGACGACTCGGATACCAAACTTACGCTCATCAATCCAGCCGCCTTCTTTTACTAAGTCAATCAGCACCTTGCGATGGCGAACGGGGCGACTGGATTGGTCATCTTGGCGATCGAGAATTTCTTGCTTAATTTTGCTAATCTGCTCCATCGGCGCGACTTCCATCGGGCAGACTGTATCGCAGAGAGAGCAGCGGGTGCAGCCCCATACGCCGGCTGTGCCCTGGCTATATTGCTCTAGCCTTTCCTCAGTCCGTCCGTCGCGGGCATCGGCAACTGTGCGGTAGGCTTTGGCGAGGGCGTGGGGGCCCACGAAGGTGGGATCGACCTCGCGGGCGTTGCATTCAGAGTAGCAGGCTCCGCAGAGGATGCAGTTGCCGACCTGGTTGAGGCGATCGCGTTCTTCGGGAGACTGCAAAAACTCTCGTTCGGGGAGTTGTCGCGCCTCGGTGCTGACATAGGGGTCAACGGCTTGCAAGTTATCCCAGAAGCCCTGCATATCTACAACTAGATCTTTAATCACGGGCATGTTACCCATCGGGGCGATCGTAAAAGTTGGAATGGTGTCGGCAGTGGCGCTGGGATTAGTTGCGGCAATAGTCTGGAGGCGAGCCGCTTCGCTGCCTACATTCTCTTTGCAAGCAAGAGCCGATCGCCCATTAATTCGCATTGAGCAACTGCCGCAGATGGTATTACGGCAATTTTTGCGGTATGCCAAACTGCCGTCTTGTTCCCACTTAATGCGATTAAGACAATCGAGAATCGTATTGCCGGGATCAACCTCTAGGTCGTAGGTTTGGACGCGGGGAAGAGCATCGGCGTTTTGGCGAATGACCTGAAACCGGACTTGCATAGCGTTTGTGCAGATAAGGGGAGCAATATTCTTTAGTGTAGGGTCAAAATCTAGGGAACGTGACGCGATCGCATCATGATTTAATCAAGCCGTTTTGATGGTCTGTTGCGTCAAGAGATGTCGTACTTCTTGATCAGAAGTTTGGGAAAAATCGACATACCATATCCCAATAGAATTAAGTGGCTCAGGCGTATTGAGGCAAATAATTTTGTCTACGATCGCCCTCAATGATTCACAGGCAGAAATTGGAGCAACGGGAACCGCCACCACGATCTCTTTAGGGTGCTTTTGGCGCAGCGTGGCGATCGCTGCCCGCAATGTTGAACTGGTGGCAATGCCATCATCTACCAAAATTACGGTCTTCCCCTGCACATCAGGCTCAGGGCGATTTTCCCGATAGGCGCGATCGCGGCGCTCCAATTCCTGCTGCTCAGTGTCCATCACCTGTTGTAATGCCAGACGCGAAATCTCCAGCGACTTCAAAACTTCGTGATTCAGCACCATTACATCACCAGAGGCGATCGCTCCCATAGCTAGTTCTGGCTGCCCTGGCACCCCTAACTTTCGTACTAAACAGATATCAAGCGGCAAGTTTAAAGCCTGGGCAATTTCGTACGCTACCGGAACTCCGCCCCTCGGCAACCCTAGCACCCACACATCCGAACGGTCAGCGTACTCCCCCAACTGAGCCGCTAGAAGCTTTCCCGCTTCAGTGCGATCGTGAAATCGTGGTTTCATCGAACTCGCCTCCCGTTTTCCAGTGCAATACAGGAACCTACTCTACAGTTTATCAAGATCTCAAAACTCAAGATCTCAAAATTCAAGACCCCAAAATCATTCCTGCTAACAAAACAAATCCCACCCAAACATTTTGCCGAAACACTTGCCCATAGACCGTTTCCGCAGGCTTTGCCGGACGAATCAGTTGATAGTGGTAAGCCCACCCCAAAATTGCCAATCCTAGCGAAGCCCAAAACCAAAGATTCAACCCCAACAAAGCGCCTAACCCAGCCAACAAACCTGCACTCCCGGCAAAAAATAGCCCCACAGCCTGTGCTGCGTAGCGCCCAAAAAAACGGGCGCTCGACTGCACGCCCACCCGCTCATCATCGTCCCGATCTGCCATTGCATAAACGGTATCAAACCCCAATGTCCACAGCACCGTTGCCCCCCACAATAGCCAGGTTGCAGGTTCTAAGCCCCTGGTCACCGCACTCCAACAAATTAATACCGCAAACCCCCAGCAAATTGACAGCACCAATTGCGGCACCGGAAAAACTCTTTTCGCCGCTGGGTAAAAAATAATGAACGGCACCGCCGCCACGCACAGCCAAAAGCTAAAAGGATTCAAATACTGAGCCAGCCCCAAAGCACAGGCAAACGAAACTAGCATGACGCCAAACCCGGTCTTCACCGAAAGCGCCCGTGATGCAAGCGGGCGATCGCGGGTGCGCTTTACCTTGGGGTCAATATTTCGATCCCACAAATCATTCACCACACAACCCGCTGCACTCGTCGCCAATGTGCCCAGAATAATCACCCCCACCAGCAACGGCTCTGGCTGACCTTGAGCTGCTAATACCACTGCCCACAGCGCCGGAATCATTAAAATTAGCCGTCCCGCAGGCTTATCCCAGCGTAAGAGACGAGCGATCGCCCGCCAAGTGGGTTCTGGTTGGGGTTGCCTGGTCAGCATAGGTTTAAATCCGTCAAAATCTATCTAGCAAAAATTATCTACTCATCAGTTTACCGAAGTAAACATCGATACTGTTCCGGCTCCATCAAACCGTTAGGCTGTCTAGGATGCTGAGTTAGGCTGATGAAAGTTGAACATAAGATGGGATACTGTTCTGGATCTAGTGCAATGTCTAAATTTTATGCAAACTTTTTAGTCAAGAGTCAACCTTGCTTCTGTCTGCTTTTTAATTGACCCACTGATATCAAAAGATGAACAGGAACCCCCTTTCCCTGAATCAGCGACTGGCACAGATTACTCACTTCCTGTCCCGAAGCGATATGATACGGCAACCAGACCTCACGTTCCTTGATCTAAGGATGCCTCAGCCTACTCAATCTGCCGTCATGATTATTGGCGGTGCAGAAGATAAAATTCAAGGTAAAGAAATCCTCCAGACCTTCTTTCAACGGTCAGGGGGAGAGAATGCCTGTATCGCTATTGTGCCTTGCGCATCCCGTGAGCCTGCTATTATTGGCAGCCGCTATGAAACTATTTTTAACGAAATGGGCGCAAAAGCGATCGAAGTGATTGACATCCAAGATCGCGCCCAAGGCGAAGACCCGACCTGGGTTGACTACATAGAAAATTGCACAGGCGTTTTTCTGACCGGCGGTGATCAGCTCCGGCTCTGCGGATTATTGGCAGATACGTCGATTATGGAAATCGTCCGAAAGCGGGCGCAACTGGGTGCAGTCACCCTAGCAGGAACCAGCGCTGGAGCAGCCGTTATGGGCTTGCAGATGATTGCTGGCGGCGGCAGCGGCGAGTCGCCCAATCGTGCCTTAGTCGATATGACCCTTGGTTTGGGCATTGTGCCCGAAGTGATTGTCGATCAGCATTTTCATAACCGTAATCGGATGGCACGATTAATGAGCGCGATCGCTTCCCACCCTGATAGGCTAGGGATTGGCATTGATGAAGACACCTGTGCCTTATTTGAAAGTGGCGGCAGCTTTCAAGTCATTGGCAAGGGCACAGTCACTGTTGTTGACCCAGGAGAAGCTTCATTTACTCACTTCCCTGCGATTGATTCAACTGACCCGATCAGTATCCATAACTTGCGCGTTCATATTTTGAGTCATGGCGATCGCTACGATTTCCACCATAGAAGGGTGATGGCGATCGACTGAGCGTATGTCGTCATCAGTCTGTGGTTGAAAGGGAAATATTAAAGAGATACTGAACAAGGGCTTTGAGTCTCTGGCTATTTTAATGGAGGCATTGGGTTAAGTTCAAGGGATGACTCATGACTCTGCTTGCATTACGCCTAATTTCGTTTCACAAAGCCTTAAGAGTCCAATCCTCAAAACTGTTCACTCTGAACGGTTAATGGGCTTGTTAAAGGTTCAGACTAGAGACTTACCTGCTATTGCGCTTGCTGCTCTGCATCGAAACAACTCAGTGATTTAGTTATGAAAATTCTCAAAACCCAAACGCTGCGTGGTCCAAACTATTGGAGCATTCGACACGAAAAGTTGATTGTCCTACGTCTAGATTTGGAAGATCTGGCGGACACATTTTCCCACCAGATCTCAGGACTTTATGAAGGACTTATCGAACTGTTGCCTGGTTTAGGAGAACACCGTTCGCTACAAAGTCGTGATGGAGACAGCTTTGTAGAGTGTCTCAAAGAAGGCACCCGATTAGGGCATGTCGTTGAGCATGTGGCGCTAGAACTGCAAGTTTTAGCAGGCATGACCGTTAGCTTTGGGTGTACCCGCGAAACTGTCGATGCTGGGGTATATCAAGTGGTGTTTGAGTACCTGGATGAGCAGGCGGGGCGATATGCCATGCGGGCAGCCGTTCGGCTATGCCAAAGCATTGTCACTACAGGGCAATATTCGGCTGCCGAACTGATGCACGATTTGAAGGATCTGCAAGAGTTTTGGGCGCAGGCATCCTTAGGACCCAGCACTGAAAATATTGTCAAGGAGGCTGAGCTTCGCGGCATCCCCTGGACGGCATTGAGCAGCCGAGCCATGATTCAGTTTGGGCATGGGGTTTACCAGAAGCGAATTCAGGCGACATTGACCAGTGGCACGAGCGTTTTGGGCGTAGAGCTGGCTTCTGACAAAGAAGGCACGAAGGGCATTTTGAGTGATATTGGCGTGCCCGTGCCGCGCGGCGCCGTGATTTATTATTTGGATGATTTAGAACAGGCGATCGCTGATGTCGGCGGCTTCCCCATTGTTATCAAACCCCTTGATGGCAACCACGGGCGCGGCATTACCATCAATATCAATGATTCAAAATTAGCTGAAGAAGCCTACGATGCTGCCAAAGCTGTCTCCAAAGGGGTCATCGTTGAGCGTTTCTATGTCGGGCGCGATCACCGTGTTCTAGTCATCGACGGCAAAGTGGTGGCTGTTGCCGAACGGGTTCCGGCTCACGTCATTGGTAACGGTCAATCGACCATTGCCGAACTGATTGAAGCTACAAACAGCGATCCCCGGCGGGGCGATGGTCACGCCAATATCCTCACCCGTATTGAGCTAGACCGCACCTCCTGGGACTTGCTAGAGCGTCAAGGCTACACCGTCGAATCAGTGCTTCAACCTCAAGAAGTTTGCTATCTACGCGCCACCGCCAATCTGAGTACGGGCGGCGTTGCCATCGATCGCACCGACGAAATTCACCCCGAAAACGTTTGGATCGCCCAGCGTGTTGCCAAGGTGATTGGGCTAGATATTGCGGGTATTGATGTTGTTACATCCGACATTTCTCGTCCCCTCCACGAAGTAGACGGCGTTATTGTCGAAGTCAACGCGGCTCCCGGCTTTCGGATGCACTTCTGCCCTAGTGAAGGCATTCCTCGCAACGTTGCCGAACCCGTTCTCGATATGCTATTTCCCCCTGGTGCCCAAAGCCGTATTCCCATTTTGGCGATCACGGGTACTAATGGCAAAACGACGACGACGCGCCTCTTAGCTCATATCTTTAGGCAAACCAACCAAGTCGTCGGCTACACCACGACCGACGGCATTTACATTGGCGATTACCTCGTTCAAAAAGGTGATACTACAGGGCCTCAAAGTGCTCAAGTGATTTTGCAAGATCCGACGGTCGAAATTGCCGTGCTGGAAACTGCTAGGGGCGGCATTTTGCGATCGGGCTTAGGGTTCAACGCCTGTGATGTGGGCATTGTGCTAAACGTCGCCGCAGACCACCTGGGCATTGGCGATATTGAAACTGTCGAAGACCTTGCTCACCTGAAGAGCGTCGTGGTTGAAACAGCCCGTCCTAATGGCTATGCCGTTCTCAATGCTGACGATCCTTTGGTGGTGGCAATGGTGACTCAGGTGAAGGCGCAGGTTGCCTATTTCTCAATGAATCCAAACAGTGAGCTAGTGCGAAACCATACTCGCCAAGGCGGGCTGGCGGCTGTGTATGAAAATGGCTATCTCTCGATTTTGAAAGGCGATTGGACTTTGCGGATTGAGCAAGCTGTGAACGTGCCGTTAACGATGGGCGGCCGTGCCCCTTTCATGATTGCTAATGCGCTGGCGGCTAGTTTGGCAGCCTTTGCTCAAGGCGTGCGAATTGAAGATATTCGGATGGCGTTGGCAACCTTTCAAGCCTCGGTAAACCAAACGCCAGGACGAATGAATTTGTTTAACCTGGGCAGCTACCATGCCCTAATAGACTATGCCCATAATCCTCACAGCTACAAGGCATTGGGAGATTTTGTGCAGAATTGGCCAGGGGAAAGAATTGGCGTAGTAGGAGGTCCCGGCGATCGCCGGGACGAAGATTTTGTGACCCTGGGTAAACTTTCCGCCGAAATATTCGATCGCATCATTGTCAAAGAAGACGATGACACACGCGGTCGCCCCCGAGGAGAAGCGGCTCAACTCATTGTTCAGGGCATTGTAGAAAGCGGCAAAACTCTTCCCTATGAGGTCATGCTCAACGAAATTGAGGCAGTCAACGCCACTCTAGACCAAGCGCCTCCCAGTAGCCTCGTCGTCATCTTGCCAGAAACCGTCAGCCGCGCCATCAGCCTGATCGAAGCCCGTCATCCTAAGCTTGATCTTTGCTTGCCTGGGGCGATCGCCCCAAGTAGCTTGCCATCTGCCGTTGAAGCAGCCCATCCCGTTCACAATATTTCGGTTAATGGAAATACATCTTTCCAGGTTTCTGAAGTCAAAGAAGGGGTCAAGTCCGTGTAATCGGGGAGCTAAGAGATCAGTAAGGGGCGGCGTTTCTCCGCCCCTCAAGAGCCTGAATCAAGAATCGAATTCATCGTCTTGTTCTTCTACAGAACTGTCCATGCCTTCTTTAAATCCTCGTAGCGTCTTGCCTAGAGAGCTTCCTAGCTCTGGGATTTTTTTGGGCCCAAACACAATAACCGCTGCCAGTAAAATCAATCCAACTTCCGGCCATCCTAGACCAAACATAGGAATCTCCTGTCGTTTATCTTCACTCAATATATCGGGTTCTGTTCGAGTTCAACGGAATGAGCCAACATTGTCTATCCGCAGTGAGGTATTCTGAAATCTACTGGGACTTAGAATTTTTAGAATTTCTGGGACACTGTCCTCATTTTTACACCATGCTTCCTTCTGCAACAAACTCAATTCGCGAGCAACAGCATCCGCTGATTCAAAAACTTGCGAATTCCATAGAAACCATCTGGCAGCGTCATTTAGACCTGTCGCCGTATCAGTTGCCAGAAGATTTGGGCTATGTAGAAGGACGGCTAGAAGATGAAAAGCTGGTCATTGAAAACCAATGTTACCAGACGCCGCAGTTTCGGAAAATGCACATGGAGCTGGCAAAAATTGGCAACTCGCTCGATATTTTGCACTGTGTCATGTTCCCTCGACCTGAATATGATTTGCCCATGTTTGGCACCGATTTGGTCGGCGTGCGGCAGCAGATTAGTATGGCAGTAGTCGATCTTTCGCCCGTTAACCCCGATCGCACTCTTCCTTCGCTGTATCAATCTAGCCTTAGCCTGTTGCCGCCACTAGAGTTTTCCCAAGCTCGCACGATTCCGGCTTGGGGCGATATTTTTTCTGAGTTTTGCGTGCTGGTTCGCCCCAACACCCCCGACGAGGAAGAACAGTTTCTCCATCGCATCGAAAAATATTTAGAAATTCACTGCCAACAGGCGATCGCCACTCCGCCCACCCCTGAGAAACAAGCTGAAATCCTCGCTGGGCAGCATCACTACTGCAACCAACAGCAGCAAAATGACAAAACCCGCCGCGTCCTAGAAAAAGCCTTCGGTGCCGAATGGGCGTACCGATACATGACCACTGTGTTATTTGATCTCCCTAATTAGCCGCTAATCAGCCTCCGATTACCCACAACGCTCCACCTGTTCCCAGCAAAAACAAAATTCCCATGACACCCGCTAACGGTTTCCCCCCGAAGCCCGTCAGCCAAACAAAGCCTTTTCCAGTGGGTGAGATCAGTTGGGTTGTATCAATCGTGGCGATCGCCCAAATCCATCCAGCGTGCAGCCCCCATGCCAATCCCAAATCTCCCCCGTCTACCCAGCGTGCCAACGTTAATACCATGCCCATGAGCCACAGACCGGGCAACTGGGGAATGTTTTCCTTCCCTTCCCAGACCAAATGCAGTAGGGCAAAAATCAGGCTGGCGATCGCGGCAGCAATCCAGGGCTGATAATCTTGCTGAAGCTGGTTGAACAGAAAGCCTCGGAAAATCAGTTCTTCCGTTAGGCTCACCCCAATGCCTAAGCCTAAGGTTGAGAGCAAAGTTTGAATTAAGCCCTGTGCTGGCGAATTCCATTGCACCCAACCCAATATCCGCTCAATGCCAAACAGGATCACTAACCCTACTATGCCTCCCCCCATTCCTTGAGCTAACGAGATCAGCACCGAGAGTTTCCAGGGCAATCCATAGCTCGCAAAAGATGCGCCTGTCAGGGAGGCAAATCCCCAGAGAACGAGAGGCGCAACCAGGTAGAGAGATGCCAGTAAAGGCAGCTTTTGGGAAATGGCTAAAGGTTGAGAAGGACGCCAATTGAGGGCGATCGCCAGGGGAATGGCGATCGGTAGCCACAAAACCAACCAAACGCCAAAGAAAGTGACCACTTGGATTGGGGTAGATTGAGCCAAATCAGCTATCAAATCAGCAATATCCATCGTTACCCCCTCTGATCTCGTTAACCCCTCTGGTCTGTAGGACAACAATCAGTCAAAACAACAGCGGGGCAAAGTGATGTTTGCCCCGCCAGTGGAAAGCTGAGAATCCGTCAACCTATACCTATCTTGAGGTATCACCCGCATCAATCTGATTGAGATGGATGTGTTTGTAGCCGAGCTTAATTTCAAACTCGTCGCCTGCCTTTAATCCCATCTTTTCTGTATAGGTTGAGCCAATCACAATTTGTCCATTTTTATGAACACTAACTCGATAGGTTGGCTCTCGACCTCGACCGTCTTTAGAACCCTCAGCGCTAAGGGTTGTGCCTTTTGCTTCTAGAAGCGCCTCAAAGAAATCAGCCAAGTTCACCCGAGTTTGGTTGTTTTTTCCAGAGGTGTAATAACCGCAGCGTCTTGCCTTTTCCCGACGGGGTAAGTGAGCAAGCTCCTTGACTTTTTGAAGTAGTGCTTTTCCTGTTAATGAATTAGGCGAATTTTCACTCATTGCTTCCGAATTTTCCTGCAATCTCTGATGAAGAACTGGGGGCTAACTAACCTAAGCCATGTAAAGAATATAGCCCTAAACGTTATTTTAACAACAGCTAAATTATTAATTAAAGCTTGAAATTTGGTAATTTAATGAATGATATTAATTCAACGATACAATTTTTTACAAATAGCTTGGCATTTTTAAACTTCTTGCTTAAGTTGTCATAAATTTTTGAACGTGAAGATTACATTTGTAATTTGCCTGACCATACATGACTGCTGCTGCCTGTCAAGTTAGAATTCAATCATTACGGTGCAGTGATCAATGCATTTAGGATGCCTTCATTCGGACTCTTTCAATTATTTCTATAGACCTATTTGTAGCCGCATGACATCAATGGCAAGAGATTCTTCTAATAAAAAAGCAGGCAAGATGCCTGCAATATAAAACGTTAAGTAGATTTGACAAGACACAAACATTAATCGACCTGTACTGCGTTAACCTCAACGGGGTTGTTCGCTGAAACTGTTGAATCTGTGACGGAATCTTTGCCTTTCATTGTTTTCACACGGTTAATCAAAAGCTGAGAAACTTCGGAAACCAACAGCGTCATGATCAGCACATCGTCAACTTGTCCAATGATAGGAATAAAGTCAGGAGCAATATCAATTGGACTGACAATGTATGCCAAGCTACCGACAATAATCCACCAGCGATATTTGGGGTTACGAATAACATCGCGGTACCAGTCGTAAATGGATTGAGCGCCGAATAATTTCATGGGTTGGTTTCCTCTCGTTTATTCTTTTATTGTGTCAGGCTGCTCCAATGAAAGAAATAGGCAAAGAGTGATGATAGCCGATCGCATTGAGTACAGAGAACCGATTAAGAGGATGTCTGAAACGTCATAGATGTGACATCCTCTAAGGGCGCGGCATTCGGACGACCATTTTTCGGTGAGTCCGAGAACTTTTTAGCCGAATGCCACGCCCCTACAGATGATTGACGATACTTTTCAGACAGCCTCTAAGACTACTTTGCTAGGGCAAAGTTAAGGCTAAAAGGGCGGCACCGTAGGCGGCTTCGGTTTGGGGCGATCGCTCTACGGGTACTTTGAGATGGCGCGATCGCAATTCTTGCCAAACTTCATTCTTTGCCCCACCTCCAGCCGTATGAACATGGGTCAATGGCGTTGCGCCCAGATCCTGCAACAACCGATAACCCCTTGACTCAATCCGAGCCATACTTTCTAGTAAGCCATGCAAAAAATCCACACCCAAGTTAGGGCGAGGCTCTAGTCGCGGCAGCAAATTGGGGTCGTTAATCGGAAAACGCTCTCCGGGCTTCAACAACGGGTAATAATCTAAGGGGCTTTCTACCTCAGAGCGAATCAGCAAACTCAGCCGCAGCAGCTCTGCCTCATCAAAGAACTGTCGTAGCACCGCGCCGCCCGTATTAGATGCGCCCCCCACCAGCCACAAGTCGCCCAGCCGATGACTATAGATGCCATATTGCCCATCATCAACTCTAGTCCGGCTCAACAACTTCAGCACTAAGGTTGAGCCTAACGAGGTCACCGCCTCACCTGGCACCTGCACGCCGCTCGCCAAAAATGCGGCAATGCTGTCGGTCGTGCCTGCCCGGATGATGCAGTCAGCAGGCAATCCGAGTTCTTTGCTGAGGTGGGGAAGAATGGGAGCGATCGCCGTTCCTGGTGCGACTACATCAGGAAGCTGAAACGGCAGACCTGTGAGCCAATCAGGATAGCAAAGCGCCCCAACGTCATATCCCAACTTCAGCGCATTATGATAATCTGTGATGCCCAGCCGTCCGTGCAACCCGAAAGACAGCCAATCTGCCTGATGCAAAAAATGGGCAGATGTTGAGGAAAGGGGAGAGGCAGCCCACCAAAGAAGTTTTGCCAAACTCGAAGTGGCGCTAATTACCGGATGGTTAGATGGCGCGATCGCTCTCACTTGAAGCAACACCGCCGCTGCTCGGTCATCGTGATAAAGAATGGGAGCATCTAAGGGATTCCCTTGCCGATCGCAGAGAAGCACTGTAGACGAAGTGCCGTCGATGGCGATCGCTTGAATGTTTGGTCTAACGTCTAGGGGAATTTGGCGAATTAATTGAAAGAGTGTAGTTCGCCAATAGTTTGCTAAATCTGGAGTTGATTCTGCAAAACAAATCTGGGTTTCAGCTTGGATTTGTTGATGGGTGTTGATGGCGATCGCCCGTGCGCCAGATGTGCCAAAGTCGATACCTAGATATATTTTTTCGTCCATAAACTTTGCTTCTCATGATCGTTCTCGCCCATGAGCCAAACTTTTACCACCCCCGCCAACCCATGAAACTAAACATTTTCTACCAGCCAATGTTCTAGATCTGCCAATTCACTAAAATCCAGTAGCGCCTCGCCCAGCAACTCTAACCGTTCTCTAGACAGCCCTTTTAGTTGCTCTATTAACCCCTCAGGCACAACACCAATTCGATGCGCTAATAGCCGAAAGATTAGCGATCGCTCGCCCTGCTCAATGCCCTGCTCAATGCCCTGCTCAATGCCCTGCTCAATGCCCTGCTGCATCCAACTTGTGACAATTTGCATAATCTCTCCTCGATCGCTTGGCTCAATTTTATCAATCTCCGCCTGAAATATAGTCTCTTCACTGGGATTAAGCCTGAGATAAGTATCTACAAACCCCGAAATCAACCGAGTCCGCGCTGCATCTAAACGCAACGTTGCCAGTACTCTTAAACACTCTGCTTTTACTTTAGGACGATCTTTCGGCAGGATTTGCATCTTTGCCATCAAAGCAGCCGCCACAGGATTGCGCTGACCCAGAAAGTCTCGCCAATCCAGACGGTTTAATTGGATTGCCTCAAAGCTAAATTCCAAAACCTTGCGATTCGGAAACTCCACTACATGACAATTGGATTCGACTCGGTGCGGTTCATCAAACGAAAAGACAACAATTGGATACACCCGTTGACGATATTTTTGATAGAGTCTCGCAAAGTAGAAAAACATCCGGCAGGCAAAGTCAGCCTCTGTATAGGATTGCGCCTCTATATGCACCAAAAGTCCTACATCTTCCCCTGATTGCTGCACCTCCACCAATAAATCAATCACTTTTTCTTCCCCCGCCGTCAAATCGGCGAAGTATTCCTGTGGCAGAAAACGAATGGACTCCGGATCAATCGTGCTGGCAATGTCAGGCAAAAATAACTCTAGAAACTCCATAAAGAAAGTTGAGAGGAGTTCTTTAAAAAGGCGATCGTGCTCAATCGTTTCGGTCATGAATTTAGGATGCTACCATCTGGTTTTCGATGAGGCAACTTGTACTATGTCAAAATTAGCGGACAGGTTTCCATTAGGAAGAGAGTTACGGTAAGGGCGAAAAGTCTACGTATCCGCTATTCTTTCATGAATTGTATCGACTGATTCAATCTTTGAGCAATTCCTTGGTTTCCCTTCAGGTTGAAATGAATGTGGTCATGGTAGATATTTTTGGCATTATCCATTTCATTAAACTGCGGTAAAAAATCGATGAAAGTAATTTCTTCTTTTCTCGTCAATTCTTTGAGTCTTTGTCTGGCTTTTATCTCGTAATCACGCGATCCGGGATTCCCGATTTCTCTCAACAAAGGAGTCATTGCCACCAGCAATTGCCCGTGATGTTGCGCTGTAAATATTTGAATCTGACGAATTGCTTCCAGGTTAATGCCCACGCGATCGCCTCCTTCCTTTTGCCATGCCGCTAGCTCTGGAATTGGTTTGGCTTTGATGGCATAACGATTAAACGCTTCTGAAATAGCGGAAACAGGCTTTTGATTAGGATAATTGCGATCGCGCCCTACAGGCAGCGAAGTCGGTGCAACAGCAAATAAATCATCAGTATTAATCAACAGCACCACAATTTGCGATTCAAAGCTACCAAAGCGTTGCAAATACGCCCACTCATTCCGAGGTCCCCAAGAATTTGCCGAAGCGTTCAGCACTTCCGCTCTTTCAGTTCCTATAAGACGCTGTTGCAGCAAGGCAGAAATCGTGTGGTTTTGATCCGTCCACCAACCGCCGTTGGCAATAGAATCGCCTAATAGCAAAACGCGGAAAGTTTGTGCCGGACGATTGACCGCAACAGCAGCACTACGCATGGAATATTGATTGACCCAAATTTGATTGCCAAATCGTCGAGTTTGCTGATTAGGGGCAAGAAGATAGCCAATTTCGGGATCAGCAACGTAGAGCAGCGGTTTGCCAAAGCCAAAGAGCGATCGCAATCCTATTTCTACACTACCGACCACAACGACTAAAACCGCCACTACTCCTACTAAAACCATCAAAACATGACTCACGCGCCTATCTCTCCCAAATGCTATGCCTTAGAGGATATTTGAAAAGTCTTCGGTGTGACATCAGGATGTAAGGGCGCGGCAGTCGGACGACTATTTTTCGGTGAGTCCGACAACTTTTGTGCCGAATGCCACGCCCCTACCGATGATTGGCGATACCTTTCAAACATCCTCTTAGATTGCCCTCTCTGCTGAAATACTCCAGCAGGTAGATGACAATGTACTGAGGAATACAGTTTTCTAATCAGGTCAGCCGGAGGGCTGAGATGAGGTTAAGCCAGTTTCTAAAAGATCCTTAAAGTGTGCTGCCTGACTCAGGATATTCCAATTTCCTGGCTAGAATTAAGAGGGAAAATTTTTCACCCGGTCTTATTTAAGGAGAGGAGTCATGAAGTTGAACGAGGCGAATAGTTTGCCTGCGGTAGCTATCTCTGGATTCCTAATCCTGGGGTCGATCGCTTTCCTGGTTTTTTGGGCGTTACAAACGGCTTACGTGGGCTAACTCGTTGGCGTTGCTGACTAGAAAGGGGGGCGTTTCTTTCGAGAGATGCCCCTTTTGAGCGGGTTAATCGGGGTCAATCAGAGTTTCTCCAGCATACTACATTTGTGTTACACTCTGTAATTGCAGCATTATTCTGGCTTTTTAGTAAATTGGCGGACAGCATCACTGCCGTTTCGACCAATTTTCATGAATGCCCATTAGGAGGACAGTCATGGCTCAGTTGCGTGACGTGGTGTATTACTACCAAAAATATAAGGCGATCGCCCTATTCAGCATCATTGCCAGTGGCTTATTTGAACTCATCGATCTGGTGGTTCCTTACGTCATTGGGCAATTGCTCAACCTTCTGTCGGGGCAAACCCTTGACGCGCCCTTACAGAGCTTCATTGATCGCGTCGGCGGCATGGCGCAACAGCCTGCCAACCAATCTTTAGCGCTCATCGTTTTACTAGGAATCATCTTTGCCGTAACGGTGGTGCGCGCACCCATCCAACCTTGGATTGGCAACTGGTTCCACTGGGATATTGCCTTTCGCGCTCGCCGAGATCATCAATATAAAACCCTGACTAAAATCCTCACATTACCCATCGAATTTTACGATGAAAACAATGCTGGACGTATTTCTGGACGGGTAGCAAAGGGGTTATCTAACCACACCTGGACTTATCCTGAAATTGCCGGACAGCTCATTCCCAAAGTGATCCGGATTGCAGGGATTTTTGTGATGATCTCGTTCGTCGATTGGCGAATTGCCCTACTTTTCATCATCTCTTTTAGTTTCATTCTGACGTTCATTGTCAAAGAATTAAAGCGGTTGATTCAAAAAGAAGTGGTGCTCGATCGCTATATCGAAAATACCGAAAGTCGTACTTCAGAAATCATCAGCAACATCAAAACAGTCAAAGCATTTGCGACTGAAGCAAGTGAACTGAAGCGTCAACAGCAACGGATCAGCCGTGAGTTTAAGTATGTGGATTATGTCATTCACAAAAAATATACCTGGCTGTTCTCTTGGCAAAAACTAATGATTGAAGGATCAGTGTTCGCTGTCCTTGCCCTGACGTTATGGGCAACTGTACAAGGACAAATCACGCTGGGTCACTTTGTGACGATCCTAACTATCTCTAGTATGGCGTATTCTGAGCTTGACCCCATTGGTGAATTGGCGTCAGTCTTTGCCCGACGATTCGCTTCTATGCAAAGTCTCCATGAGTTCCTTCAGCAGCCTAGCGGCAATGATGCGGCGGTACTCGACTATTCAGAAGCCGTGCAGAATTATCAGTTCACAGGGAAGGTGGATTTCAGCCATATTTCCTTTGGCTACGATCCTAGCCGTCCGGTTTTACAAGACATTAACCTGTTGATCGAACCTTACCAAACGATCGCCCTAGTCGGACGTTCGGGTTCTGGTAAATCGACCCTGGTGAAGCTGCTATTTCGTTACTTTGAGCCTCATCAAGGACAAATTCTGATCGATGGTCAGCCGATTAACATGCTCGACGTCACGGGATATCGACGGCGATTGGCGATCGTTCACCAAGAAGTAGACATCTTCAACGGCACGCTTCTAGATAACCTCATGTACGGCAACCCTGCCGTCACCTTGAGCGAAGTCCAAGAAGCCTGCAACATTGCTAGAGTAGACGAGTTTGTGCGCCAGTTGCCCAAGGGCTACCAAACCATTGTGGGCGAACGCGGCGTGCGGCTGTCGGGTGGGCAGCGGCAACGGCTCGGCATTGCCAGAGCGTTGCTGATGAATCCCGATGTCTTGGTGTTTGACGAAGCCACGTCTAGCTTGGACTACGAATCAGAGCGATCGATTCAATCTAGTACGGGTAGATTCCCCGCCGCTCTGCGGCGAAAACAACTGGCTTGCAATCCGAATCTAGAATTCGGGAGCAAATCTGCTTCCATACCCCGTCCGCTTGCGGCGGGGTCGCTTGATCTAGCAATGCGGAGCATTTTGGGCACCCGAACGACCTTGATCATTGCCCACCGACTCAGCACTGTTCGAGAAGCCGACAAAATTGTGGTACTGGATCAAGGACAAATTGTGGAAATTGGCAACCACGACGAGTTGCTGACCCAAGGCGGCATTTACCACCGTCTCCACACACTCCAAGAAACTGGCGAATTGGTGGCTTAGGGTGAAGAGGGGTATTATCTCTAGATACCCCTCTTGATGACCTTCAACTGACGGCTCTCGACCGTCCAAAAACCCCCTGTGAGTGCTCTACTGCCCCCGCTTTTACTGGTTCCAACTAACACCTTGTTCGGAGATATCCGAATTGATATTTTCGTTTTGGTGCTGATGCTAGCTTCTTCAGCTTTTTTCTCTGGCTCTGAGACTGCAATTACTGCCCTCGATAACTTTAAACTGCGGGCACTCATTAAGGAGAAAGGCGATCCGGGTGGCATTTTTACACTCGTATTGGAAAAGCGATCGCGCTTCATTACCACGCTTTTGATCGGCAATACGCTGGTCAACAACCTCGCTGCCATTATCACCAGTAACTTATTTGCCATCTGGTTTGGTAGCGGCGAGGCGGTACTAGGTGCAACAGTCGTCGTGACGATTTTGGTGCTAATTTTTGGGGAGATCACCCCCAAATCTTTGGCGATCAATAACGTCTTGCCCATTTTTCGGACAGTGGTGCGCCCTGTTTACTGGCTTTCCAGGATATTGTCGTGGTCGGGAATGACTTACTTGCTAGAGGCGATCGCCCAAGCCGCCATCCGCCTCTTCCAGGGCAACGTCGTTCAACCTACCGAATCGGTCAAAGACCTGCAACTGATGATCGAAATCCTCGGCGGCAAAGGTCAGCTCGATCTCGATCGCCGACAGTTGCTCAACAAAGCCCTCATGCTCGATCGCCTCACTGCGCACGATGTGGTCAAGCCCCGCGTCGATATGCAAACCATCTCCCATGAGGCAACCTTGCAAAACATGGTCGATCTCTGCCTAGAAACTGGCTATTCCCGTATCCCCGTCCAAGAGGAATCCAAGGACGAAATTATCGGCATCGTCAACCTCAAACGGGTGCTTCAAGAACTCAAGCTACTTCGCCAAGACGGGCTTAATGATGGCTCGATTGCAAGGGCGATCGACCCTCCGGTTTACATCCCAGACGTGAAGCGACTTGCTGACTTACTGAAGGAAATGTTGCAGCAGCGGTTGCATATGGCGATCGTGGTGGACGAATATGGCGGTACGGTCGGACTGATCACCCTCGAAGACATTTTGGAAGAACTCGTAGGCGAAATTTATGATGAAAGCGACTCCCTCGCCCGCACTCGAACCCTGAAGTGGAGCCGATCGCTGACTCGTCGCCTGAGCCGGAGCTAATAGTGAATAGCGATCGCGAAAAAAATATTGGGATTTTTCGCGATCGTGTCGCTTCCTTGTGCTAACATCTTTACTTGTGGAATGAGTGGGTCGATGCCCGAGTGGTTAATGGGGGCGGACTGTAAATCCGCTGGCTACGCCTACGCTGGTTCAAATCCAGCTCGGCCCATTCCACGCTTTTATGTTAGACAGCCTGCCCGTGTGGCTCAGTGGTAGAGCACACCCTTGGTAAGGGTGAGGTCATCAGTTCAATCCTGATCACGGGCTTAAGTGTACGTTCGCACATTACATGTCGCCTTTCGCATATTAATGTCGTTCGCGGTCAGATTGTCGTATATCCTTAATGTCTTGCACATTAATGTCGCAAATCGTTCATACTGGGCTTTTCGCACATTAATGTCGATACTTTTCAAGGGTGTGCTCCTTTCAGTCCTCCTAATAACGATTGCGATCGCTTTTACTTTCTACACTGGCTTAAATTATTGTTTTTCAAGCTGTGTTAGAGCCTCTAGTCTTTCAAAGATATGAGAAAGGTCTAAAATTTCTCAGCCTGCCAATATCGGGGGGCTGATTGCGAGCTGACGCAAACTGGTGATTCACTAGACTCAAAACGCTCCTTTAAGTCCGCCCATCTCTGGGAGACTGACTGCGACAATGCAGATAGGAGATTCGATCGCAGGGTTCCCGGCCTTTCAGCCCGCCCATCTCTGGGAGACCGATTGCGACTAGTCTGATCCTCGCTCAACCCTTTTGTCTGCAACTCCTTTCAGCCCGCCCATCTCTAGGAGACTGATTGCGACTGAACTAGATCCCTGACCGTCAGCATCGATGAGCAACTTTCAGCCCGCCCATCTCTGGGAGACTGATTGCGACTCCCGCCCATTTTACACAAGGATTAGACATAGTTTTTTAGACTTTCAGCCCGCCCATCTCTGGGAGACCGATTGCGACACCTCAACCGCAACATATCCGTTCCGAGGAACGATCGCCTTTCAGTCCGCCCATCTCTGGGAGACTGATTGCGACGCAGATTGATTCCCGCGATCGCCCTTGTGATGAATCTTTCAGTCCGCCCATCTCTGGGAGACTGATTGCGACCTGATTATCTAATGCTAATCGTTGCTTTCTATCACGGCTTTCAGTCCGCCCATCTCTGGGAGACTGATTGCGACATCTTCCATCGCCATTCATGCCCTCCGGGAATATCGCTTTCAGTCCGCCCATCTCTAGGAGACTGATTGCGACTCAGAATAGGAATACGCAAAGCATCAAGAGCGGAAACTTTCAGTCCGCCCATCTCTGGGAGACTGATTGCGACGGTGATGTTGCCAGTGAAGGCGATCGCCAAATGAATCTTTCAGTCCGCCCATCTCTGGGAGACTGATTGCGACTCCCAGCTCTAGAACCTTTACCTACTCTGCCTTCCTAGAAGGAAACTGCCAAAGCTGCATTGCCATTTTCAATAAGCCGCTTCCATTAGCAATAACGCTTGCCTATTGTCATCAACAAAGGCTTTAGAAGGCAGATTTCAAAAGGTTTCTGGACGTTTTGGCAAACCTCCCTGGGATTTTGCCCTCGCTTCGGTTTGCCAAAAATATTTGGAGGACTCCTCCTTGATCGGAGGCAATTAATAGCTGCCGCTACAGACTAGGCTGTACCTTCATTGCTGAAGGCTAGGATCAACTTCTGCTGGGTGCGCACCTACGTTACATTGGAG
>Ga0335397_10002493_pt1 | contig 25092 bp, 26 predicted proteins | sample MAT04_FD_205740 | JGI IMG/M metagenome (GOLD analysis project Ga0335397, IMG submission 205740) | Freshwater microbial communities from Lake Fryxell liftoff mats and glacier meltwater in Antarctica - MAT-04 (spades assembly) (version 2) ... | reverse complement strand
CGCCGAAGCCCGAGGTCGCAGTCTCGCCTGCCCTCTCGCTGACGGCGCTGCCGGGCGACGGCAAGATCCGCACACGGCGCGTCGCCATCTTCGTGGCCGACGGCATCGACGGTGTGGCCGCGGAGACGCTCCACGCGGGTCTCGCCAAGCTCGGCGCCGTGCCGCGGTATGTGGGCGCTCGCCTGGGCGCGGTCGAGACGACGCAGGGCAAAAGCCTCGAGGTCGAGGCGACGTTCGAGACGATGCCGTCCGTACTGTTCGACGCGGTTGCCGTCCCGGACGGCGCGGCGGCCATCGAGGCGCTCTCCGACCTCGGACACGCGCTCGAGTTCCTCAAGGACCAGTATCGCCACGCGAAGCCGATTCTCGCGCTGGGCGCGGGCGCGACGCTCCTCGAGAAGGCCGGCATCCCGCGCGCGCTCTCCTCTGGTGCGCGCGACCCGGGCTTGCTCGGGGGCAAGCGAGCGACAGCAGCGACGGCGCTGCCCGATTTCGTGAAGGCCATCGCACGCCATCGGCATCACGAGCGCGAGCTGGACCCTCCGCCCGTGTGAGCCAATGGCAGCGAGCTCATGACCTTCGGGCTCTCGTACGTGCTCCGGCGGCCCTACGTCGACTCCTCGGGCGGGGCCCGCTCCGAGTCGGGGTCGACGTCGAGGAATGTCTCGGGCGGCTTCGTCGGCACGGGCGGCGGCGGCGGCCGCACCGCGAGCACCTTCACGCGGAACTCGAGATCCTTGCCCGCGAGCGCATGGACGACGCGTGCGGTGACCTGCTCGTCGTCGACCGAGAGCACCTGCAGCGTCACCTGAGTGCCGAGAGGCCCCTTCGCCTCGAAGCGGCTGCCCTTGTCGGGCGGCGTCTCCTTCGGGAAGGACGCGCGCGGGATGGTCATCTTCGGCTGCGTCGTCACCATGTCCGTCTCCGCCGTGAGCATCGCGGCCGCGAGGAAGCTCTGCACGACGACGGCCGTGGTCCTGGACCGCCCCTTCTTCGCGAGCATGTCGTCGATCGGGCTGCCGGGGCGCCCGTGTGGAGAGACCAGCACGTGGCTCGCGGCGAGCCAGCGGTCGAGTCCCATCTTCCCGCGCTGGAGCGCCGGATGCCCCTTGCGGACGAGACTCACGAAGCGCTCGTCGATCAGCTTCTGGATCCGGATCGCGCCGGTCTCCTCAGTCGTGCCCTCGAGGTGCCAGGCATGACGCCTCCGATCGCGACGGTGCGAAGCCGTGGCTACCGTTTCGTACGGGCAGTCGAGGTGCGCGGGGAGCACGCCCCGATGGCTGCGGCTTCCTGAGAGGGTCCGCTCATGCCGGCGGCGCGGCAACGAATGAACCGTCCGCGCCACGACGCTCGAGCGTGACGACGTCGTCGACCAGCGCGAGCTGGTAGGTCGCGTCGGGGTCGGGCCCCCCGCACGCGAGCGGGACGCCGTCCGCGCGGAGGACGGCAGCGAGCACGGCAAGAGGGGGGCCTCCCGTACGGAGCGTTCGCGCCAGCTCGTCGAAGCGTTGCGCCTTCGAACGCACCGAGCCCATCAGCTCTTGCGTACGCTCGAGCCCGCGGGCGTTCGAACGCACGGCGCCACCGACGGCGAAGGCGATGAGCTTCTCCTCGGACAGACGCCTCGCCGCAAACAGTGCCTCCTCGGGCGAGAGTCGCATCCGGGCTCGGACCGCCTCGAGGTTGGTATCGCGGTCCGCGAGCCCCTTCGTGAGAAGCGACACACCGATCAGGAACTGCGTGCAGGTGTCACGCCGACGCTCGAAATTCCATCCCACGGTCATGAGCGACGGATTCTCTCCGCGTTCACGCGCTCGTGCACCTAGTTCTCGGAGGCGGCACGAAATGCCCTATTGCTCTTACTCGTCAGGATGAGCGCATGTCGGGAGCCCCGACCTCGTCCAGACCCAAGGAGAACCCAAAATGGCCAAATCGAAGCGTACGATCGCAAAGAGCGCTGCCGTCACCAAGAACATCGAGGCCGCGCTGGCGTCCCTCGGGACAGCATGCGTCGCTGGCGACAACGCCGTGGCGAAGCGCAGCAAGGACCACAAGAGCTTCGCGACCGCTTCGAAGCGACTGTCCAAGAAGCGCGCGACCCTCATCAAGCGAAAGCGCCTCGCGGCGAAGCGCGCCAAGGCTTCCCCGAGCGGCGAGACGCGCAAGGCCCTTCGGTCGGTGACCAAGGAGCTGGCGACGACGAAGTCGCAGCTGGTCAAGGCGCGCACGGTGCAGGGAGTCAACGCGGTCGAGCTGGCAGCGCTCAAGGCCGCACAGCGCCGGGCAAACGCCTACGCCAAGGCGATCGCGCAGGCCGAGAAGTCGCTCGAGAAGACCGCGAAGAAGTAGCCGGCGTCTCCACCATCATCCCCAGGGTCTCCTGGGGGTGGGCACGCGTCCCCGGCCGGACGGAATGTGATCAGGGCGGAAGCGAACGGACGAAGGCCTCGACCGCGGCGACGCCGGCGAAGTCGACCTCGCGTGCCTCGGGCGGCATCTGTCCGGTGCCGCGCGCCTTCATCGATGAGAGGATCACGCTCTTGTCCGGCGCGCCCGGCGCGATGCGAAGCCCACCGGCCCATCCGGGGAGTGTGGCGGGGACGTTCACCGAGGAAGAGAGCAGCTTCCATGAGTCGATGGGCTTGGTCGCCGCTTCGTCGAACCCGACGAAGAGACGAAGCGTGGAGTCGTGTCCGTTCGCGGCCGGTGACGAGTTGTGGCAGCTGACGCCACAGTTGACGTGAAGGACGCCGACGCCGGGGTCGAGGGTGATCGTCGTTCGGGCGGGAGGGGGCGCGATGCGATTCTCCTGCGCGAGGACCGCGAGCGTCACGCCGGAGGCCGCGGGCTGCGCCAGCGAGATGGCTTCGAATCCGAGGAGAGTGTCCTTCTTCCCCTTGTGGCAATCGTTGCACTCGATCACCGCGGGTACGTGGTACGCGGCGCCTGCGATGGTCAGTGACAGACCTTCGCCGCGCGTCGCCGTGGTGCCGTCCTCCGACCATACGTAGGCAGCCAGGGCCCAGCGATCCTCCTTCACCTTCCAGAGGAGCCGCGTCTCGACCCTGCGCTCACCGAATCGGAACTCCTTCCACACCTTGGTGCCGACCGGGAACTTCCAGTCGTCGATGGAGGAGGCGTCGATGGGCGCCCCGTCAGGGAGCTCGACCCAGCGCGTCTTCTGGTAGCCGTCACTCCAGAAGGAGACCGCGGGTGCGTAGAGCCGCGCGGTCTTCGAAACCTCCTTGGTCTCGAAGTCGGCATACAGGCCGGTGCACGCGAGCTCGGCGGGTGCATCCTCCGTTGGGGCCCCGCAGACGATCGGAGCCGAGCCGTCGTGCTTCCCACAGCTGGCGAGAGCGAGCGCTACCCCCAGGACTCCCACACGAGCGACGACAGCATGGCTCATGATTCGACCTTCCGATCAGAGTCTACCCCTGTTGGGTAGCGCTCCCCTGGTCATCGTCCGGATCGGAGACGAAAGCCATCGCCGCTCACCGGCCGAGCGGCATCGTCAGCGTCCCGATGCGCAGGCTCCTCATCCCTCTTCGCCGCGAAGCTGCGCCTGGACCTTGCTCGGCGGAGGGAGGCCCGCGTCGCGGAACGCGCGGGCCATGGCGTCGATGCTCCCGTAGCTCGAGGCTTCGGCGACCTCGGCGACCGAGATCCCCTCGGCGCTGAGAAACAGGACGGCGACCTTGAGTCGCAGGTGAAGCGTCGCGGGTCTCCACCCCTTGCCGCCGACGTCGAAGCGCGTGAGAAAGCCGCTGAGGCGCTGTTCGATCTGGCGGACCGACATTCCGGTCGCCGTGCTGATCTCGTGGACGGTGGGCGCCATGTTCAGCCGATCGATGATCGGCCGAATGCCTCGCCATAGCAGCGTGAGCGGCGCCGGGGTCTGCATGACCGCCGGTTGCATCGCGCCTGCGTGGAGGACGCCGCAGTCCACGAGCTCGCGCATGAGTCGCTGCATGGGATCGAGCGATGCCTCCGCCGACGAGCGACAAGCGACGGCCACCTCGCGCGCAGCGCTCCAGGCCGGCGCGCCGAGCTCGAGCAGCCGCGCCGACCCGGACGGATCGATCGACGGACCGACGGCGAGCATCGCCTCGGGGACGTGGATCTGTATCGACAGGAAGGGCTCTCCGCCGGTTCGGTACGTCAGTGGCCGCGAGCCGAGCGCTCCCTCGAACTGCTCCTCCGAGAGCACGAAGGCCGCCGGCGCCTCGATGGTCCTCGCGGCGGGCCCGTGGAGCTCGAACCTGCCGGAGAGGAGCAGATACACGCACCCTTGTGGGCGCCTCGCGCTACGCGCGCCAGGGATCCAGCGGGTGTCGAGCACCAGCCTTTCGCGCTCGATGACCACCCACCAGAGGCTCCCCGAGAACGCGAGGCTCCACGCGAGGCGCGCTGCGCCAATCTGTCGCTGCCCTGCCGCGAAGAGCATCGAGGCCGAAGATAGCAGCAGGAATGCGCGCCGGCGGAAGGTGGAAAGTATCGGAGGCGCGGCCCCCCGCTCGCGCGGTAGGACTGCGCTGATGAAGACGAGCCGCTACACGCTTCTCCCTCTCCTCTTCATGACCGCATGTGGTGGTCGCGTGGCCGACCAATCCGGCGCCGGCGGCGACGGCGCGACGGGCGCGACGGGCGCGACGGGCGCGACGGGCGCGACGGACACGACGGGCACGACCTCGTCGAGACCGAGCCCGATCGCCACGCTGCGCGAGCGCTGCGCTCCCGAGTGGACGTACCCGCCCGGCAGCAGCGGTCCGGCTCCTGCGCCCTCCCTCGTCACGGGCCGCTGGCTGCGCTGTCCGGACGAGCCCTCGGGCCTCCCGCCGCCGTCGCTCGTCGATACGTTCGACGCGGTCGAGCTGACCGCGGACCACCAGTTCTTCCGGCTCGTGATCGGAACCGCCGGCTTCGAACGCCAGACGACCGGGCTCGGTGACACGGGCACGTGGCAGATCCTCGACGACAAGCTGCTGTTCACGCTCCCGCCCTGCTCCGAGGGATACGTGACCTACGGAACCGCGCACGCGTGCGGCGGCTTCAACGCCGTGACCCCGATGTTCGAGGCATCTCCGTCTCGGATGCGCTTTTACGCCTCGCCGTCGTTCTTCGTGAGGGACGAGTAGCTCACTGCACCACGCCGGGGACGTTGAACACGCTTCGAACGTGCGCGATTGCTGACTCAGAGTAAAGTCGGGCAATGCGCCGCGCCCACCTCGCATCCGCCGCCGTCCTCCTCGCGCTCGTCTGGGCGTGCACGGGTGATGACCCCATCCTTTCGAAGGACACCTCCAGCAGCGACGCGGGCACGACGTCCGCGGACGCCGCGACCGACTCGCGCGTCGACGACGATGGCGCCTCGGGAACAGACGCCGCGGCCGCGGACGGTGCTTCCAGCGACGCCGCCGACGACGCCGCGCCGTGCGTACCGCCGGGTTCGCCCGTCGTCCTGTTTCTCGATCGTGCAGGCGGCAGCTGGACGCCCGGCGCGACCGATTCGCGCAGCAACCTTTCGGCGCTTCTCGGCGCGGCAACGTCCGTGCCCGCGTGGACCATCGCGCCCGCGTCGTGGACCGCGTTGATGGCATGCGTCGTCCAGAAGTTCAAGCCGTTCAACGTGCAGGTGACGGACGTCGATCCCGGCGTAGCCGCCACGCACCTCGAGGTGGTGTTCGCCCCAGGAAACCTGCCGCTCTTCGGAGGGGCTGCGGCGAACGGCCCTGCAACGTGTGCGGTGGTTCCGAACTCGGTGGCCTTCGTATCGACGACCTACGCGGACGCGAACCTAGACAATGGCTGCGCTGCTGTCGCGAGCGTCGTCGGCAGCTCGCTCGGCCTCGAGCCGGTCACGGCGTGCCCCGATGCGATGGCCTACCCGATCGCCTCGTGTGCAACGGCGGCGTTCACGAACGTCGCACTCTCCTGCGGAACGACCGTGGCGAAGACGTGCGATTGCCAGGCGGGCAGCACGCAAAACTCCTATGCACGAATCCTCGCGGTGACCGGCCCCGCCTGTCTTTGATTCTCACGGAGACGACCGCTTCACTTCACCCCTGCTTCACCAGGCAGCACTTCTTGTGCTTCTTCCCGCTTCCGCACGGACACGGGTCGTTGCGGCCGACCTTCGGCGTCGTGTGCACGACCTGACGCTTCGACTGCCAGTACGCGTGGAGCCCGGCGACATGGCGGCCGAGAAGCTCGCGCTGCGCGGTCGTCCACGCCTCGACGTCGGCGACCGGGTTGCCGTCCGCATCGACCGCGTCGACCGTCTCCTTCGCGAGCGCCGCGAACGGGAGGAGCTTCTGCGTGGCGGTCTCGTCGTTACGCCACGCCTCGTGCAGCCGCGCGCCGCGAACGTAGCCACGGCAGAAGTCCTCGGCCTCCGACGCGGGCTTGTCGGCCTCGGGGCAGATGATCTCGGGCGTCGTTCGTAGCGTCTCGCCGACCGCGCCGTACAGCCGCGCCAGCGTGTCGACCTTCGCACGCGCCGCCGGGTCTTCGTCGAATGCGCCCTGCGGCACGATCTCGGGGATCCACACCGCCGGCGCGATGGGATCAGGCCCCGTGCAGACGCCCGTCAAGAAGCCGACCGTCCAGTCCGCGCTCACGGGCAGCTCCGCGAAGAGCTCCGCGAGCGCAGCCCCGTCATCCATGCGTTCGCGACCACCCAGCTTCATGACCACCGACCATACACCGCCGGCGACGGCCTGATCGCTCCACGGCCTTGCACGATCCTACCAATGCTCCGTCAGGGGCAGGGGTCGGGGCCGGGCGACGGGTCGGGTGCGACCCCGGACACGGTCACCCTCACGGCCTCGAAGCCGATGCCGATGGAGATCCCATCGCAGGGCTTGTTCGGATCCTGGGTGCCGTCGACGAGGATGTCGGACGCCTGGCGGATCGTCTGCTTGATCGTATCCAGCGTCGAGCCGCCGCAGAGCTGGGTGCTGATCCTGCCCGCGATCGTCACGATCGACGCGACGAGCTCCTCCGTCGGAGCGACACCGGCGAGATTGCCGTTCGTCGCGCGAACGCCGTCGGCGGAGAGCGTCATGGTGGCGCGGGCGTTCCGGATCGGAATGCGCCACGCGTTTCCGGAGAGCGGAAGCTCCAGATAGAACGTCCCGGTCGCGACCCCCGACGCGACCATTGAACCGCTCATCGAAGGCGTCGTCGAGAGGCTGAGCGGATCGTCGGGGCTCGACCCGACCGAGGACATCGAGGCGGCGCGAACGTCCGTGCCGGCCCAGACCGGCGGCGAAGTCGTGCTCCCGGCCGCGAGGAACCCGAAGCGCGTGGGCAAGGGCGCGGCCGCCGGAAGGAGGTTCAGCATCATCGTGCGACCGCCCTTCTTGATCTCGTCGTTGCTCGTCTTCGACGGAGTCGGAACGAGGCCGAGAATGAAACCGAGGACCGTCCTGCCGAAGGCGTTGTCGATGCCGCCGACGCCGTCCTCCTGCTTCGCGGAGTCCGCGCCCGCCTGGCGCTTGCACACGTTGGTGTCCGTCTTCGCGGTGACGAGGCCGTCGATGTTCTCGCCGTAGGACTTCCACGCGTCCTTCGTCGGCACGCCGGCGCGATTCGTCTCGCCGAGGAAGACGGTCTCCACGGCGTATGCGCCAAAGGCGGTGAGCGGCTCGTCGAAGCGCGGGGGTGCGTCCGCGCCCGCATCCCCTGCCTCCGACACCACGCCGGCCTCCCCGCCGTCGCCCAGGGCAATTCCGCCTTCGTCAGGCAGCACACCGCCGTTCGTCGACCCTCCGCAGGCCTCGATTGACGCGCCCAGCGCGAGACAAGCCACGAGGGCGAAGGCGATCGACGAGGAAGCAGGGGCACGCATGGGCTTCATGCAAGCACGCGAGCGGGGCCCGGGCTAGCGCCGGCGCGTCGATCTCCCGGGTGGTCTTGACCGCGTCCGGCGACGTGTCTTTTGCGAAGTCTGCCTCGAGGCTCTTCAGCGGCGCGCAATCGGCGTCGACCACCTCGTGCCTGGCGTACTTCGCCTAAGCGGTGACGAGCGCGGCCCGTGCGAGGTCGAGGTTCTTCGGTGCAGCCGGAGCGACGGCCGCATCGACGGCCTTCGGTGCGGCGGGGCTCGCGTCTTCCTTCGAGCACGCGGCAAGCGTGGACACTGCGAGCAAGCCGATCACGAGAACACTGTGAGCCATCGAGAGCCTCCTCCGCGCATCATGCTCCCGAAGGTCGCGCAGAGCCCGGGATTCTTCTTCGAACGTATCTCGGTATGCACGAATCGGACCATTGTCTCTGCGTCTCTGCGTCTCTGCGGCTTCTTTCGAATTGCCATGATGGAGATCGTCGGCATATAGAGGCCCGTTCAAGTGACACGCGCGCTCATCGACGAATTCACACGGGGCAATGCGAGCATCATGGTCGCGGCCGCGCTCCACATCCTTGCGCGCATGGCCGACGACGAAGAAGAGCGAAACCTCGTCGTTGCTCCATGGGCCTGGGACCTCCGAAAGCGCGCTCGTCAGCTCGAGTCGGAGGGAAAGGGCGCAGCGGCGGCCCAGGCGAAGGTCATCGCGCGCATGGTCAGCGCCGTTGCGCTCGGTCAGGTCACCTCCGCGCAGCTCGCTGCGGCATCGGCGCGTCTCGAGGTGAACGAGAACGAGCTCCGCGACGCCGTCGACGTCCTCGAATGCGCGATGAGATACGACGCCTCGGCCTGAGGAGCCTCGCGATCGCCGGATCGCTGCGACGCGTTTGAGCTTGGTCTTTACGAGCGCCGTGCTTGCGGAAACCGGATGATGAACGTCCCATCGCATGGCACTGCGCAGGCCCCCGCGCCGATGTGGCCGCACGTGCTCCAGTCGGGCGACACGACCTTCGCCACGTACGAGCCCATCGTCACCTCATGGAAGGACGACGAGCTCCAGGCGCGCGTTGCCGTCGCGGTCTACACGCCAGGTGCCAAGACGCCCAGGTACGGCGAGGTCCTGCTCGAGGTCCCCACGCGGACCCAGCCTGCTCGAGGTGTCGTCACGCTCGGTGACGTCCGCATCACGCAGGCACGCTTCCCCCCCGCCAGGCGCATGGAGGCGGAGTACGCGGAGGTGCTGCGAGGAGCACAGCTCCTGGGGGCCAAGACCGTCGTCGTCGATCGCCTCCAGCGTGAGGTCGAGTACGGCGCCACCGAGCGCGCGGCTCCGACTCAGCCGGGGAACAAGGCCCCGCCGGCGATCCTCTTCACCGATCGGCCGGCCACTCTGGTGCAGGTCGACGGTGCGCCCCAGCTTCGCAAGGAGGGGGACGTGAAGCGCGTCGGCAACACACGTGCGCTCCTGCTCTCCGATCGCGGCGCGTACTTCGTCTGGATCGGCGATCACTGGTATCGCGCGGCATCGATCGGCGGCGAGTACACGGTGACCCGCGAGGTCCCTCCTGCGGTCGACCCGGTGAAGGTGCGGCTCGCCGCTTCTCGCGAGATCGATCTCCTCCCCGAAGCCGAGCCGCTGCGCAACGGCACGAAGGTGGTCGTCTCGACCAAGCCCGCGACGCTCGTCGAGACGCGCGGCGCGCCGACGTACGAGCGCGTCGACCGCACGACGCTCTCGTGGCTGAGCAACACCGACGCCGACGTCCTCCGCGACGAGACGACGAATCAGCTCTACGTGCTCGTGGCGGGCCGCTGGTTCCGCGCGTCGTCGACGGCCGGCCCATGGACCTCTGTCGCCGGCAAGGACCTGCCCTCGACGTTTCGCGACATCCCGCGGGACCATCGCGAGGCGCGCGTGCTCGCGAGCATCCCCGACACCGCCGAGGCCGAGGAGGCGAAGAGCGCCGCGACCATTCCGCAGACTGCCGTCGTCGACCGCGCGTACGCCCGGCTCTCTGTCACGTACGACGAAGACCCCGACTTCCGCCCGATCGAGGGCACGACTGCGCCGATCAGCTACGCGCTCAACAGCTCCACGCCCGTCATCGCGGCGTCCGACGGCCGGTTCTACGCCGTCGAGAACGGCGTGTGGTTCGTGTCGACGTCACCGAATGGTCCGTGGAGCGTCGCTACGAGCGTCCCCGATGTGATCTATTCGATCCCGCAGGACTCCCCCGTTCACAACGTCACGTACGTCCGCGTCTACGGCTACTCCCCGGACTACGCGTACGTCGGGTACCTGCCCGGATACCTCGGCCTCTTCTACGTCGGGGGCGTCATCGCACTCGACGCCGCGTTCGGCCCCTGGTGGTACGGGCCGTACGACTACGGCGCCTACGGCTACCACGGGTACTACGGCCACCGGCCGTGGGGCCGTTACCACCGCGGAGGGTATCCGCCTCACGCGGGCCGCGGGTGGCCTGGCCCGACGGCAGGAGGAGGCGTCTACCACCGGTGGGCGCCCTCGGTCGTGCGCGCTCCGCCCGCGTACCCCGTCGCGCGCCCCCGCATCGAGGCGCCGCCCGCAAGGGTGCCGGCGTCGCCTTCGGTCGGCGCGTCTCGCGCTCCGACGGTGAGGGCTCCGTCGTACGTGCCGCGCACGTCCTCGCCGTCGATCACCTCGGCGCCGTACTACAGCCCCGCCCAGCCCAACGTCGGCGTGCGTCGCGCCGCAGTACCACGCAGCACCGCCCTCGATGGTCGCGCCGCAGTACCACGCAGCGCCGCCCGCGGGCGGCGCCGTCATCCACGCCAATCCTGGAGGAGCCGTGCGCGCGACTCCGCCGAGCTTCTCCGCGCCGTCTCACAGCGTCCCGAGCGGCGCCGTCCGCAGCGGTGGAGGACACCACCGCTGAAGACGGTACAAAACGGAAAGAGCCACGGGGCGCGAGGGAAACCCCCGACCACCGTGGCTCCTGATTGTCAGAGCGAACGTGTCTAGAGGGCCGGGTCGGCCCTCGCTCTACCCTTTGACACCATCATCGAGACTCCTTCGAGGTTCGCGATGCGTGGACCGTTCGATGACGCCGCTCGGACTCCGAAGAGTACGTCGTCATCGCGCGTCCCTTCACGAATGACATGGAGCTCGACGTCGCGCCACCCGCGTCGCGCATTCGCAAAAAATGAGTGCGATACCTACTCCTCAGGTCGACGAGCAGAGGGCTCGGCGGGCGTCGCGATGGCATCGTCGCCGCGCTCGAGACGCTTGCCCTCGAGCAGGCGCGCCGCGCGCGCACGCTCGGCGAGCTCGAGGTCCTTCTCGGCCTGCGTGCGTCCGTGCCGGATGCGGTTGATCTCGGCTTGCTTCGCCTTCTCCTCCCGCTGCTTCTTCTTCCGGAATCGGTTCAGCTTGACGACGTTGCTCACGCCCGGATCTTGCCACAGCGACGATCCGCTCAGTGAGCGAGCTGGATCTCCACGCGCCGATCCTTCGGCCAGTCCTTCGGGGTGTCGCGCGCTTCGTCCTCGCCGACGGTGGCGACCTCGACACGTCCCACGTCGACGCCGTGCGTGACGAGGTAGCGCTGCACGCGCTCGGCGCGCTCGAGACCGAGCTTGTCGTTGTACCCGGGCGTTCCGCGGGGGTCGGTGTGCCCGATCAGCTTGATCGACTTTCCCTTGAGCGGGCCGTCAATCATGCAGTTTGCAAGCATCTGCATCGTGGGCTGGTCCTTCTTGGCGTCCGACGAGTCGAACTGGAAGAACGGCGCGGGGCCCGAGCAGCTGTGGACGAGGGCATCGCCGATGAAGACGTTGTAGTGGGTGTCCGTCTCCGTGCGGGATGCGCCGCGGCCCAGGTCCGGCATCTTCGGTGGGGCGACGGCCTTCGTCAGTCCGACGTCCGGGCTCATGGGCTCCGGTTCGTGACAAGCTGCCACTGTGCCGCCCGCAAGCGCAAGTATGACCGCGAGAAAACCTGCCTGATTCACTGCCGTTCGGCTCATGACCTCTGCCTCAGCACGAAGCGAGCCGTGGTCGAGGTCGAATGGGTAGCATCGGGCCATGGCGGAAGGCGCCCCGGTCCCCGTGACGGTCGTGACCGGCTTCCTCGGGGCCGGGAAGACGACGCTCGTGAACCGATGGCTCGCGGACATCCCGCGCGGTGACGTGGCGGTCATCGTCAACGAGCACGGCGACGTCGGGATCGACGCGGCCATGCTCGCCGCGCGTGTGAGGGCCCTCGTGGAGATCACGGGCGGCTGCGTGTGCTGCTCCACCCAGGCCGAGCTCGTGCGCGCGCTCGAGCAGCTCGCGTCGTCCGCGGGGCCGCCGTTGCGGATCCTCGTCGAGACCTCCGGAGCTGCGTCGCCGGCCGGCGTGCTTCGCGCGATCGCGGCGAGCGCGCGGAGCGGCCTGCACGTGCTCGATGGCATCGTCACGGTCGTCGATGCGACACGGGTGGACTCACTGGCCGAGCACGACCTCGCGATCGAACGGCGCTGCCTTCATCGTCACCGCCGCGCGCGGCACGCTCGAGGACCAAACCCTCGCGCCCCTCGATGCACTGCTCGACCGGCGGCGCGCCGACTTCGCACCGGCACGCGCGGTGTCTCCAGCGCGCGCCGACCATGTCTACGAGTCGGTATCGCTCGTACTCCACGGCGAGCTCGACGGCGAGCGTTTCGCCGACTTCATGGAGTCGGAGCTCGCGGGCTTCGCAGGGCGGCTCTTCCGCACGAAGGGAATCCTCGCCGTCGTCGGCGTTCCGGAGCGCATGTTCGTGCAGGGCGTCGCCGACCTCGTGGAGGTGACCTTCGGCGCGCCCTGGGAAGGCACACCTCGCACGAGCCGTCTCGTCGTGGTGGGCTTCGGGCTCGATCGGAAGGCCCTCGAGCGCGCCTTCGCCGCGTGCGCGGCCGAGCCAGCGGCCCCCACGTCGTAGGCGCGCTCACGCGTACGCCGCTTGCACCGAGGTGAGGCTCGCGAAGCGAACGGCCGTGGAATCGCGCTACGACGGGCCGGCCACGCCCCGGCGACGGCGCATTGCGTTCCGGCACCGTCTCGAGTCGATGGTATCTCTCCACGCGATGCGTCCGTCGCTCGATCCGCTGCGCTACGGGCTCCGCGCGCTCGAGGAGATGGCACGGGAGCAGGCGAGCGTCGCGCCTCCGGCACCGTCGCGCGCCGAGACCTTCTCCCCCCACCCGCTGCTTCGTGCACCGGCCCGCGAAGGCGCCGCGCTCTCGCTCCGCCTCTTCAGCGAGGCCGAGGACGACGCGACGGCGCTCGTCATCGGCGATGCTTCGTCGCAGCGCTTCGCGCCGATCCCACCGCGCGCCGCGCCGCTGTTCGAGGCGCACGCCGCGGCTCTGGCGGCCGATACCGAGGACGCGATCACGGTCGGGTTCCCGCTCGTCATGTTCGTGCAGCAAGGCGCGACGCGCGCAGCGCCGCTCTTCTCGCGTGGCGGCAGCCGCGCGCGGTGGAAGATCGGAGAGGCCGCCTGGAAGGTCCCCGCAGGCGCGCGCCCGGGCGCGACGCTGCCGTTGCCCGACGCGCTCGTGCTCGAGCGCGGCAGCGACGAGCCCTACTCGCTCCACGCGGGCGTGTGGCACTTTCTCTTCGGGCTCGACGGCGCGGCGCTCGGCGCGATCGCAGCCGCCGGACGCGCAGGTGTCGGCGCGCTCGTCCGCGCGGCGACGCGCGCGCTCGAATCGGGAGGCGAGGACGCCGGAGGCGAAGACGCCGAGACGGAGCCGCCCGCAGCGGGGCCGCTCACTCGCGAGGACCTCGCGGCCCTCGGCGAGGCCGCACTACGTCGCGCGCCTCCGTTACGCGCGCTCCGCTGCCATCCGCACGGGCTCGCGATGCTGCCGCCGCGCGGGGATCCGACGAGCGGGCTGAGGAACGATCTGCAGGCCCTGCTCGGCGAGCCGCTACCTCCTCGCGGTCCGCTGGCCGTCTATCTCGGCGCGCGCGCAGCGCCGCCACGGAGAGCGCCCATCTTCACGTCGGGCAACGTCTCGCCAACGCCCTCGCAGCTCGAGGCCGCGCGGGCCTTCGAGGGGACAGAGGACATCGTCGCGATCTGCGGCCCACCAGGCTGCGGGAAGACGGCGCTCCTGCATCACGTCGCGGCACAGACCGTCGTCGCCTACGCGCTCGGCACACGCTGGTCGAGCCCGCCGTCGCGGGCAGCGCCGTGGTCACTCGTCGTGACGAGCACGAACAACGCCGCCGTCGATCACGCGCTCGCACCGTTCGTCGCCGGCCCGGGGTTGCCTGTCGCGATCCGCCTGGGCAGCCGGCGCGCGCTCGGCGAGTCGACCGCCGCTGCGCTCACGTCTGCAATCGAGGAGCTCGGGCGAGCGAGCGACGTCACCCTCGCCGACGCGCGGGCCGCCTTCGAGGCGCGCGCCGTGCCGGTGCGAGCCTTCCTGGAGCAACAGGCGGCGTCGCACAAGACGAGCGCGTCGGAGGCCGCGCATCGACAGTCGCTCCAGCGGCGCGCCGTGACGCTGCGCAAGGAGCTCGCGCGGGCGGGCGACGCGCCTCCGCCGCCCGTGGAGCTCGCCGACCTCGACGCGGCCACGAGCGCGCTCCGCGAGCACGCCGAGGCAGCGGCGCGCCTCGCGCCCATTCACCTCGACGGAAAGGCCCCTTCCGTCGATCGCGCAGCGGAGAAGTGGGCACGTGCGAACGCGCTTCGTGCGCCACGCATCGAGCCGGTGGTCGCCGCGCTCGAGCTCGACATGCCGTTCGGCGATCTCGATCGGAGCCATGCGCGCGAGGACATCACGCGCCAGCACGCCGCGATCGAGGCGCTGCTCGCCCTGCTCGCCGACGCGCGCGCGAGGCTCAGCGCGCCCGCCCTGCGGAGCGAGCTCGATGCCGTCACCGCCGAGCTCGGGATCGCCGCCGGAGAGCCGGCCGCGCCCCCGCTCGATGCGGGCCTCTATGAAGCGGCGCTCGCAGTGCGCGACGCATGGGCGCGAGCCCACCGTGACGTCCTCGTTCCGCGGCTCGTCGCGGCGCGCGACGCGATACGCGCGGAATGGAGCGACGCGCGCGGCAAGCCGCTACCCGTCGTGCTCCGCGAGCTCGCGGTGCTCTTTCCGCTCGCGGGGTGCACGCTGCTCTCGATGCGCGCGAGCTTCTCCCTGGGCGCGGACGTCATCGATCGCCTCGTCATCGACGAGGCTGCGCAGTGCGCGCCCATCTACGCCGTTCCGGCGCTCGCCCGTGCGCGACGCGTGATGCTGACGGGAGACGTTGCCCAGCTCCCGCCGGTCTACACGCTGGCCTCCCACATGGACGACCGCCTCGTTCGCGGTCTCGACGAGGCCGCCGTTGCACCGTTCCGGATGAGCGCGACGTCGACGTCCTCCGCGCAGGCAGTCGCAGAGCCACGGGCTCGCGCCCGCCTCTCGCTCACCGAGCACTTCCGCTCGCAGCACGCCATCGTCGCGCTCGCGTCGCGCTGGAGCGGCTACACGCTCGACGTCCGCACGCCGCCGCGCTCGCTCGCAAACATCTCGCCGCGGCTGCAGCGCCCCGTCCTCGTGCTACCGGTGCCCGGCGCAGGCGCGCGCGCGCCCGAGGGAGTCGTCAACGAGCCCGAGGCCGCGTACGCAATCGAGCTCGTCACGGAGCTCCTCGCCCACGGCGTCGCGCCCTCCGACATCGCCGTCCTGACGCCCTTCGTCGGCCAGTGCGTCCGGATCGAGCGCGAGCTCGTCGCACGCGGGCTACTCGAGCGTGGCGGCGTCCTCGTCAGCACGGTGCACCGGCTGCAGGGCGGGGAGCGGCGCGTCGTCGTCTTCTCGGTCGCGGCGACCGAACGACGGCATCTCCGGTGGCTCGGTGAGCGCCCTCACCTCCTGCATGTCGCCACGAGCCGCGCGCAGGATCACCTGGTCGTGCTCGTCGATCCGACGGCCGCGGCCCGAGAGCCGGCACTCGCACCGTTCGACGAGCTGATCGCGAGCTTCGCCGGGCGCGACTACTCGGGGTCGAACGACTCGGTCCTGCCGGGCAGTGACAGGTCGTCGCCGGGAGCGACGTAGGTCTCCCAGCCTTCGGCGCCCTCGACGAGCCACGGCCAGTCGCGTCGCATCGATTGAGCGACGGGCTCGGAGAGGCCGTGCACCTGCGTCGCAGCGATGTTCAGCCGGGCCGGCGCCGTCTCGTGTGCGGTGTTGCGAGCGGCCTTGCGAAACGAAGGCTCGCAGCCGCTCGTGGTGCAGAGGAACACGGCGCGCTCGCCGCCTCCCTTGCGCCAGTCGCGCGAGAACGTGAGGGCGGGCTGTGGGTCGTGCGCCGAATCGCCGACCGCGACGCGACGGTAGGTCTTCGGATCGTCGCGGGCGAGGAGCGCGACCTGACTCCCGCCCATCGAGAAGCCAGCGAGGACGATGGAAGAAGTGGCCTTGATGCGGTCGCCGAAGACCTGCTTCGCGGCAACGACGGCACGAGCGATGCGCTGCGCGGTGTCCGACGAGGTTCGCCAGCCGAGCCTCGCCTCGTTACCGCCGAAGCCACGCGGGCACACGATGAACGGATAGCCTTCGCTGGCGTGACGCCACGCGGAGCACGCGAGCTCCGGTCTGTCGCTGCCGCCGTGGAGGGCGACCATGATCGGACGCGGCTCACATGCGCCAAGCGGAATGGAGACGAAGCCGAGCTTCTCCTTGCCGTCGCGGAGCTCGAGCAGCTCCGGGAAGCCGGCAAGAGGAGACCGGGCGACAGCCGGCTCGACGATGACGGCGACGGGTGGCGCCGTCGCGTCGTGCGGCTCGCTCGCGCGCTCGGGCGGCACGTGACGGGTGCACGCGCCGACGAGCGCGAGCCCGACGGCGACGAGGCACGCGCACACGTGAGGCGAGGGACGCTTCATCCCGAGGTCTGAGCGTACCTCACGGCGCCGAGCGCGCGGCCTCGAGGCGGCCTGCGCTACTTCTTCTTCCTCTTCAGGATGTCCGGCGCCGTGGCGGACCCCTCGAAGCCCTGGGCCTTGCAGTGCGCGAGCCCCTCCGGCTCGGACTCCTTCGTGAAGGCTCCCTTGGCTGCCAGACAGGACTGTTCGCGCGCTTGCGGAGTGCAGAGCTGTTCGCCGTCGAGGCCGTCGCTGATGCAGGTGCCTCGCTTCGTGCAGCCCGAGGCGAGGAGGAGGACGAGGAGGAGGAGGAGCAGAGCTGGTGAGGTTGCACACCTGAAGCGACGGCTCATGGTGCGCCGAGCCTAGACGATGCTCGGGCTCAGCCCACGGGCATTCGCCTCACGACGGCCGCGATCTTCGCGGCGGTCTGCACGTCGGGGTCGGTGTCGTTTCGGAGCAGCTCCAACGCGCTCCGTGCGCCGAGGACGACGAACGGGCGCTGCAGCGCATGCGCCGCGAGGAGACGGACACGCGCGCTCGGCGACGTGACCCACGAGCCCAGCAGTCGTGTGCGGGTGAGGACGGACGCCGACTCCATGACGTCGCCGACGTGCAGCGCGAGCTCCTCCGTCGTGCTCTCGTCGGACTCGAGGATCGCGGCGAGCTCCTCGTCCTCGATGTCGGTGAGCGCCTCGGCCTCGGCTTGCGCGGAGAGGCTCACGCCGACCCCCACGGCGAGCGAGGCCAGCCCGCGCCGGAGCGCCTTCTGGGACTTCTGCAGGATGCTCATGCCGCGGAGAACCGCCGAAGGCGGACTCTTATTCGCGTGCAGATGCACTTCTCCGCAGGTGTCGAACCTCCGACAGTGCGGGCTCATTCCCGCAACTCGCCTGCTTGGACGAAGGCCACTCCCCGCGCCGGGCTGAACGGCGTGGAGGCGGCGAGAGAAACTCTAGGTCCGGATCACTCGGGCGTCGGGATCGGAGCGTGCGGGACCTGCATGACCGGCACGTCGGCGAAGCCCTGGTTGACTCCGATGCCGCTGAGCAGCTGCTGCTGCGGATCGCGCAGCTCGCCGCTGAGGGCCTGGTTCGGCGGGTCACGCTGCTCTTCGGGCGCCGGCGCCTGGGGAACGGGGTCGTCCACGCCCGTCGCGCAGCCCATGAGAGCCATGCCGAGACCCAATGCCATCGCGAACAGTGCACGGTTCATATCGAAAGACCTCCAAAACGGGGTTACGGACTGAGGGGACGTGGTGCACGCGACGGGCCAACGCAGCACGGGGTGTCGAACGCGAAAAACACGTGATTTATGGGGTGTTCGGGACTGTGCGGAGTGTGCGGGGCGGGCGGGCGCACAACCTTCGGGACCGTGCGGGGGCTGTTCGCGCACAGTTTCGAGGTGCGCCCTTTGCGAAACGGCTCCTGTAGGGTGTCGCCACGATGAGCCGTTTGCCCCCGTGCCCCAAGTGCAGCTCCGTCTACTCGTACGAGGACGGCGACAACCTCGTCTGCCCCGAGTGTGCCCACGAGTGGCCCAAGGCGGGCGAGGCGAGCGCCGCGACGGCCGAGGAGGGCCGCGTCGTGCGCGACGCGAACGGCAACGTGCTCCAGGACGGCGACAGCGTCATCCTGATCAAGGAGCTAAAGGTGAAGGGCGCGCCCGCGCCGCTCAAGGCCGGCACGAAGGTGAAGAAGATTCGCCTCGTCGAGGGCGATCATGACATCGACTGCAAGATCGACGGATTCGGTGCGATGCAGCTCAAGTCGGAGTTCGTCCGGAAGGCCTGAGCGCGAAGAGCCATCACCTCGACCGTAGCGCCAGACTCGAGGTCGTTGGAGCGCCGCTTGCTTCCTGAGGCAGCGGAGGAGGCACGCATGAGCAAGCCGCCGGTCCTGGTCCTGACGCTCTTGATCGCCGCCTCGTGCCGTGAGCCGACGACGTCGACCACGACGATCACCTCCGGTGAGCCCAGTCGCACGTCCTCCGAGGTCCGCATCGCCTCTGCCATGGCCGCGGCGCGATGCGACGGCCCCGACGCGACATGCGCGACCAGCTACGCGAGCCACGACGCGTGCATCGAGACCGAGCGTCGCGTGCAGGGAGCAGACCTCGACCTGCATTTCTGCCCCAAGGGGATCGACGAGACCGATGTAGGCCAGTGCCTGACCGCGATACGGAACCAGCCCTGCAGCCGACGCGCTCGTGACCTCGTGTCGTGCCGTTCCGAGTGGCTCTGCCAGCCGTGGCCCGACGAGGGGCGGCCGTAAAAGTGGGCGGCCGCGCAGGCACGTCCACGGTTGTCACTCGCCTTCGGGCATGCGAGACCCGATCTCGTGCCTTCCCACCGCGGTCATCAGAAGAAGCTCGAGAAGAAGAAGAAGCAACGGCTCGCCGTCCAGCGTGACGCGCGCGCGGCCAGCGCCCCGCCCACGCAGAAGACCATCGAACGCCTCGCCGCCGCCTCGCCGTTCGGCCCCGCGTTCATGAGCGCCGGGTGGAGGAGCGCAGAGGAGAAGGACCCAGCGCTCGTCAGCCTCATCCTCTCGCGGGCGCTCGCGGACGGTACCTTCGTGGTCGAGATGTGCCTCGTCGACCGCACCTGCCTCGGCATCAAGAACGCATACGTGACGGCGCCGCTCTCACGCGCCGCGCTCGATGACATGGTCGAGCGCCTCCAGGAGGCACACACCGACGGCGTCGAGGAGGTCTCGCCTCTCGAAGCGCAGTCCGTGCTCTTCAACGCGCTCGACTACGCCGAGAGCATCGGGTTCGCACCGCATCGCGACTTCGTGAGCGCGCTCGTCGGGCCGCGCCCCGAGACGCTCATCGAGACTCCGCTCTCGCGACCGAAGCGCCCCATCTTCGTCCCCGGTCCGGATGACGACGTCGCACGCGTAGTGCGTGTCCTTACGGCGAAGGTGGGAACGGGCTTCTCGCTCGGAGGCCTCTCCGGCGGTCTGGACGTGGGCGAGCTGCTCGGCGGCACGTGAGGTAACGTCGCGGCGGTCAGTCGGCGATGCGGGTGACCGTGAGGGCGTGAACGTCGACAGGCCCGCTCGGCGCGCTCGCTCCCTTGCCGCCCGAACGGAGCTCGCCCTTGTGGGCTGCCCACCACTTCGCGGCTCGAGCGTTGGTCCAGCGGCCGGCCGCTGTGCACGCGCGAAGACGCTCGCGCAGGACGTGGGCGGACGCTGGGCGATCCTCGGGTCGCTTGGCGAGACATGCGAGGAGCACGGCCTCGAGATCCGACGACACCGGCGCGCCGAGCCGCGCGGAAGGAGCATCGGGCACCGAGTGCAGATGGTGAGCGCACACCTCGAGGATCGATTTTCCACCGAAGACGTGTGTGCCGGTCAACAGCCAGTACCCGACCGCGCCGAGCGCATAGATGTCCGCACGTGCGTCGACGCTCTCGGGCGCGGTCACGGTCTCGGGGGCGATGTAGAGCGGCGTCCCCGTGATCGTGTTCTCGTGAGTGAGCGCGGGCTCGGACGTCGCTCCGCCACGCGCCTCCTTGCCGACGTCCTTCACGAGGCCGAAGTCGACGACCTTCACGAGGTCGGCGATCCCGCCACGATCGACGACCAGGATGTTGGCGGGCTTGACGTCGCGATGAATGAGCCCGGCGTCGTGGGCCTCGGAGAGCGACCCCGCAGCCTGCTCGAGGAGGTGGATGACGCGTTCCTCCGGCTGCGCGCCGTCGACCTCGACGAGCTCGTCGAGCGACGCGCCCTCGAGAAGCTCCATGGCGTAGTAGAAGACGCCGTCCGTCGTGCGCCCGTAGTCGAACACGGTCACGGTGTTGGGATGCGTGAGCATCGCGGTGCGGCGGACCTCACGTTCGAAGCGTGACAGAGCGTCCTTTCCGGCGCGGTCGGGCAGCAGGAGCTTGATGGCGGTGGGACGGCGGAGCATCGCGTGTGAGGCGCGGTAGACCACTCCCATCCCGCCTTCGCCGAGCTTCTTCTCGAGCGTGTACTGCCCGAGGCGCTGGATGTCGCTCACCGCCTTGCGCAGGCCATAGATCGTCTGCGAGAAGGCGGCCGCCATGGCCACGGCGACCGCCCACCAGACGCTGGTCATGATCGTCGCCGCATAGGCCATCTGGCCGACCTCGCCCTTGCGCCAGGTGGCCGCGGGCGGCTCGTGTAGCGCAGGGTCCCACGCGCTGAACGCGACGAAGACGGAGGCGAGCAGCGGCAGCGTCATCAGCGAGGCGACCACCAGCGTGTGCCGCGCGGAGGACGGTACGTAGACCGCGTACACGAGCAGCACGTCGATGAGCAGGCTCCGCACGATCATGTCCGGCTCTGCGATGAGATCCATGACCACGGCCACCGTCGAGATCGCCGCAGTGCCGACGAAGAGCGTCGAGAGCTCGACGGCGCGGATGAAGCGAGGCGACCTGGGCGCTCCACGCAGGAGGAGCCACAGAGCTCCGAACGCGAGGGTCGACACGAGGAGCGGAACGCTGCTGCGATTGTGCTCGGGCCGACGCAGCCAGAGCGAAGCGCCGAAGTTCAGCAGCACGTAGACCAGCGTAACGAGACAGAGCACACGACCGAACCTGGACAAGCGGGTCTGTCGCAGCTCGAGGTCGCCTCCTCCGTCAGTGGAATCCACGAGAGCACTCATACACTCGCATGACGCGTGACGCACGGTCGTCGATGGACGGCGACGACGCCACGATGTAAGCGACGCGGATGCGGCGGCTGCAGCTCCCCCTCGGTCCCGTCGCGGCGTTCGCGCCGGTCCTCGTCTTCGCCGGCCTCGCGGCGCTCTTCGCGTGCGGCTCCTCCGCGTCCGACGGGGCGCCGGGCGCCGACGTCGCGGACGGCGGCGACGCGGCCACGAACGACGAGGCGCCCGCGGCGCTCGACAACGGCGCGCCGTCGACCACCTACCCCGCGCCTCATCCGCCACTGCCGGAGCTCGTGAACGCAGCTCACGGGCCGGTGCTCACGACGCCGAAGATCGCCCTCGTCTTCTATCCGGGTGACGCGCGCGCGACCGAGCTCGAGGCCTTTGCCCGCAAGGTCGCGGGCTCCACGTACTGGCCCTCCACGACCGCCGAGTACGGCGTCGGCGCCGTCACCTATGCGCAGACCTTCGAGCTCACCGGAGAGACCGCGCCGGCGACCATCAGCCAGGCGGAGATCCACGCGAAGCTCGCCGCCGACCTCGCGAGCGGCAAGCTCGGCGTGCCGGATCCGCAGACGATCTACACGCTCGTGTTCCCGGCCGGCACGAGCGTCACGCAGCCCAACCCCATCACGACGTTGTTCGGCCCGGTCGTGAGCTGCGCGGGGTTCAGCGGCTACCACGACAACGTCGCGGTCACGCTGGGTGACGCAGGCGCGAGGACCGAGTTTGCCTATGCCGTCATTCCGACGTGCTCGACGGACATCATGTCGCTGACGAGCGTGCTGAGCCACGAGTGGGTCGAGGCGGCCACCGATCCGCAGCTCACGGCGAACGGTACGTTCAGCGTGAAGGGCGGGCCGAATGCCGCCTTCTTCGCGACCGACGCAGACCACGCCGTGTGGTCGTTGCTCGGCGGCGGCGAGGCCGCCGATCTGTGCGTCCCGTCGGGCCCCATGATCGACATCACGCCGCTCGACATCGGCTACCTGGTACAGCGCTCGTGGTCGAACGTCGCGGCGAGGGCAAGCCATGATCCGTGCGTTCCGCAGCTCGCGGGCGCCGCTTACTTCGCTGCCGCGCCGGTGCTCCCGCAGACGGTGACGTTCTCGACGTCCTTCACGGGGAGCGTGACCACGAAGGGGATCGTCATCCCGGTCGGCGCCAGCGCGACGGTCGAGGTCGATCTGTTCAGCGACGGTCCTCTGAACGGACCGATCCTGGTCAAGGCCGGGGATCTCCTGAGCACGTCTTACGGCTCCTACGGCTTTGCGAAGTCGCTCGACTTTGCGTGGGACCGAAAGCAGGGCGTGAACGGCGAGAAGCTACATCTCACGGTGACGGTGACGTCCGGTTCGTTCCTCGGTGGAGCGCACGCGTTCATGATCACCGCGGTGAACGGGAATCGACGCCAGGTGTGGCCGGGGCTGGTGGTGGAGGAGTAGCGTCCGGGGAAGCCCAGGCTCGATTCCCGGCGCGGCGCGTGATACCGCGGGCGCCCCCATGACCGCGCAGCACCGCCTCCTCGAAAGCCCCGCCCTCGGCCGACGTGTTCACCTCTGGTCGTTCGGCGCCGTCGGGCGCCCCGTCATCGTGTTTCCGTCGAACGCGGGTGTCGCGCACGAGTGGCGTGAGAGCGGAATGATCGACGCTCTCTCTCCACTCCTCGCCGCCGGACGCATCAAGATCTACTGCCCGGAGACGAACGTCTCGAAGAGCTTCTCCGGCACCGGCAGCATGACCCAGCGCATGGCGCACCACGCGGCCTACGAGAGCTTCGTGATGAGCACCCTCGTCCCGTTCATCCGCGAGGACTGCCGCATGCCCCGCGTGCGCATGGTGGCCACGGGCTGCAGCGTCGGTGCTCTCTACTCTTCGATCTTCGTGCTGAAGCACCCGGAGATCTTCGCGCAGGCGCTGTGTCTCTCCGGACGCTATCGGACGAGCAAGTTCTTCGACGGCAACAGCAACTACGACGTCTACATGAACGACCCGCTCGCCTTCGTTCCGAACCTGCGCAGCGCCGCGCTCGATCGCGTGCGGAAGTACGCCCACCTCACGCTCGTCGTCGGACGCGGCGCGCACGAGGAGAGCTGCATCCCGGAGACCGGTGAGCTCGGTGCGGTGCTGAAGCGAAAGCACATTCCTCATCACCTCGCGTTCTGGGGCCGCGAGAGCAGCCACACGTACCCGTGGTGGCAGAAGCAGGCGCTGCACTACCTCAGCCAGATCGTCTGAACACGCGCCGCGTCCATTTCGATGCTGCACTCGACGTCGTGCGAGGGTGAAAGCCTCGGGCCTCACCTTCGACGTCAGGTCGCCGACTTACGCTTGGTACGGATCACGCATCTGACCCGAGTGCGTCGCGTCGAGCTTCCCCCCCCCGAGCTCGGCGCGGCGCGCTTTCTATTCGTCACGATGCCGGCGTCGCTTCGATGTTCCCTGGAGGTCACGCATGGACATGGAACACGTTGCTCGGCGGGCTCGCCGAGCTCACGACCGGCGCGCTGAAGACGACGCTCCACCAGGGCCCGACCGGCGTGGCTTCGCCGGCGCCGCTCGGCGTCTGGACGGGCACGGCGCCGAATGGAACCTTCGCGCTCGGTGCCTGTGCGGACACGCGCGCGAGCGCGCGAGCCTACTTCGTCTTGCCGGGGGCGTTGCCGTTCGCGTCGGCGTCGCCGAGCGGGCCCTTCGGGAGCGGGACGACACCCGAACCGACGCGCGTGTCGTTGTCGATGAACCGCGAGTCGTCCGCGACGAGCACGACCTCGGGTGTCGGCTCCTCGGGTGCGACGGCGGCGGTCTGGAGCTGGCTGTCGCCCTGCACATGGATGCCGATCGCGTTCTTCTGGACGAGCACGTCGGCGAGCGTCGCGGTCGAGGACTCGAAGGCGAGGCCGATCCGGTTCCCCAGGAAGATGCTGCTCTTGAAGACCACGCTCGAGCCGTCGACGCCGACGAAGCCGTGCCCGTAGTCGCCGGACGCGCGCGGTGTGGTGTTGCGCACGATCGTGCTCTCGATCCTCCCGCTGCTGTTCGCGCCACCGAAGACGACGCCGAACTGCACGTTGCCGCTCACGGCGCTCGCCCTGAGGACGAGCTTGCCGCCGCTCGCGATGCCCACGCCTTCGAGCGCGATGCCCCTTGCCGCGCCGAGGGCGTCGCCGGCCGCCTGCGTGTCGCGGACGACCGCGTGCGTGACGTTGGCCTCGGCCGGCGAGCCGTCCGGGCCGAGCCGATCGTTGAGGAGGACGCCGGCGCGGCGCGCGCGGACCACGGCGGCCATGTCGAGGTCGAGGAGGCCGCCGCCCTGCACCACGATGCCGTCGCCGCGCGAGCCGTCCGCGCGTGAGGTCGTGTCGCGCACGATGATGCGCGTGCCGGTGAGGTGACTGCGGCCCTTACCCTTGACGCCGCCGCGCACGAAGATGCTCTCGTCGCCGTTTCCGACGAACGCGACGTCGTCGAGCTCGACCGCCGCGGCGTCCTCGACGTTCAGGCCGCGGCCGAGCACGTCCGCCGCGTCGCGCTTCGTACCGCGGACGAGCGTGCTGGTCGCGTGAATGACGGTCGAAGGGTCGAACGCCGCCATGCCGTAGTACGCATTGTCGACGATGGCCGTGTTCGCGAGGTCCACCTTCGCGGTCTGATCGGCCCAGACTCCCATCCCGAAGTCACCGCTCGCCCCGGGCTTCGACCCGACGATGACCGACCC
>Ga0335397_10002491_pt1 | contig 25099 bp, 27 predicted proteins | sample MAT04_FD_205740 | JGI IMG/M metagenome (GOLD analysis project Ga0335397, IMG submission 205740) | Freshwater microbial communities from Lake Fryxell liftoff mats and glacier meltwater in Antarctica - MAT-04 (spades assembly) (version 2) ... | reverse complement strand
GGCAAAATATTTGAAAAAACTGTGTCAAGAAAAATATTCACTTTTTTCAAAAAAATTATGTAATGCAACGGTTATATCACCGCGATTGGACGCGCAGCGGCCGATTGTGGTGAATGGTTACAAAAAAGATTTGACGGGCATAAATTATGCCCTCTTTAAGCAATATAAATACAAATAATATGCAATAAGCGCTTGCAACTCTCACTTGAGATCGATACTCTTGGCATAATTTTTTTTGGTTTTGAGGAATGCTGTGGATAATATCGAAATATACCAAATCGATGCGTTTACCGATAAGGTTTTCCATGGTAATCCTGCAGCGGTTTGCTTATTGACTCATTGGCATAATGACGAGCTATTACAGGCAATTGCCGTTGAAAACAATCTTTCGGAAACTGCTTTTGTTATTCAAAATAGCGAAGGTTTTGATATTCGCTGGTTTACGCCTGGAGGAGAAATAAGTTTATGTGGCCATGCCACCCTTGCTGCTGGCTTTGTTTTATTTGAATTAGGGAAACATACAGACAATGCGTTAACTTTTTCCAGTTTAAGCGGTGATTTGACTGTTACTCACAAAAATGGATTATATACACTCAATTTCCCGCGACTGAATTATAAGAGCAGTCAGGAGTCAGAAATATTAACTGCCCTAATTGATAAGGTGCCATTAGAAATATATGAGAGCGAACTGGATTATTTAATGCTTCTTGCCGATGAAGACAGCGTAGCGAATGCAACTATTGATTTAAAATTGCTGAAAAAAATGAACAAACGCGGACTTATAATTACGTCCGGTTGTGCTAATGCCGATTTTTACTCACGCGGCTTTTATCCTAAACATAATATACCTGAAGATCCTGTTACCGGTTCAGCGCATTGTGTATTGGCTCCTTTTTGGGCTGAACGATTAAATAAAAATAACTTACGGGCAATACAAGGCTCTTTTCGCAAGGGTGAAGTAATTTGCGAAGTAATTGGGGAGCGTGTCAATATTTCGGGTTATTGTAAATGGTATTCCAAAGGCCATTTGGTTATTTAGTAAAGTCCGCTTATTGCTATCCGCGTAACTGCATGATAAAAATGATTTTCACATGATAAAAAGAGCGTTGTTATGCCATACTCCATGGGAAAATTATTCCGCGATTTGGTTGAAAAAAATCCGCCATTACAGGTTGTAGGCACAATAAACGCATACTGTGCAATGCTTGCCAAAGAGGCCGGATGCCAAGCTATTTATCTATCGGGTGCAGGCGTAGCTAATGCCTCATATGGCCTACCTGATTTAGGCATGACAAGCCTGCCAGATGTTCTTGAAGATGCCAGACGTATAATTGATGCCTGTTCGTTACCGTTATTGGTTGATGTCGATACAGGATGGGGACATGCGTTTAATATCGCCCGCACTGTGCAAATGATGGAAAAAGCCGGTGTCGCTGCAATTCATATCGAAGATCAGGTATTGGCAAAACGCTGTGGTCATCGACCCAATAAAGCAATCGTCTCTAAAGAAGAAATGAGTGATCGTATTAAAGCAGCGGTAGACGCTCGCCATGATGCTGATTTTGTGATTATGGCTCGAACGGATGCCTATTCCATTGAAGGGGTAGAGTCTGCAATTGAGCGGGCGCAATTATGTATTGAATCAGGCGCAGATATGATCTTTGCCGAGGCAATGACAACGCTTGCTGAATATGAGCAGTTTACACATGCAATAAAAGCACCGGTATTGGCGAATATTACCGAGTTCGGAAAAACCCCCTTATTTACCCGAGATGAACTGTCGGGTGCTGGTGTCAGTATTATTTTATACCCACTCAGTGCTTTTCGCGCGATGTCGCAAGCCGCACTTGATGTTTATCAGGCAATTCATAACGAAGGCTCTCAACAATCTGTACTGGGTAAAATGCAAACCAGAAATGATTTATATAAAGTACTGGGTTATACAGAGTACGAAAAAAAACTTGATCAATTAATGGAGGATGGACATGGTTAGTAATACAGCGGGATTGGCTGGCGTAGTTGTCGGACAATCAGCAATTGCCACGGTAGGACACGAAGGAGCAGGGCTTAATTACCGTGGTTATTCCATTGAGGATCTTGCTGAAAAAGCGAGTTTTGAAGAGGTTGCCTACCTTTTGATTTATGGACACTTACCTACTCGCCATGAATTGGATGCCTATAAAGAAAAATTAATCGGCTTAAGACATCTTCCGGATATTTTAAAAAATGTATTGAAATTAATTCCTAAAAACACCCATCCAATGGATGTGTTGCGTACTGCCTGCTCAATGCTGGGCACGCTTGAACAAGAAAGGGATTTTGCACAACAATACAATATTGCAGACCGATTGCTGGCTTTATTTCCCGGTATGATGTGTTACTGGTACGCCTATCATTATCAAGGCAAAGACATTAGTGAATTAAGTGATGAAACAACAGTAGGCGGGCATTTTTTAGCATTATTGCATGGCCGTACTCCTACCGATATGGAAAGGGAGATGATGAATGTATCGCTTATCCTTTATGCCGAGCATGAGTTTAATGCATCTACTTTTGCTGCTCGTGTCACTGCAGCAACGCTCGCCGATTTTTATTCAGCGATCACATCCGCTATAGGCACCTTGCGTGGGCCTTTGCATGGTGGTGCTAATGAAGCCGCAATGGAGTTGATTCAACAGTTTAAAAGCCCTGATGATGCTGAACATAAATTAATGTTGATGTTAGCAAATAAAGCAAAAATCATGGGTTTTGGTCATCGTGTTTATAAAGATTGTGATCCCCGTTCTGCTATTATTCAGGCCTGGTCAAAAAAACTTGCCGAATCAAAAAATGATTTACTGCTTTATCAGGTTTCTGAGCGAGTAGAGAAAGTAATGAGACGTGAGAAGAAACTGTTCCCGAATCTTGATTTTTACAGTGCGTCAGCTTATCACTATTGTAATATTCCTACGCAATTGTTTACGCCTATTTTCGTTATGTCTCGTATTACAGGCTGGGCAGCGCATGTATTTGAACAACGTGCAGACAATCGTTTAATCAGACCATCTTCAGAATATACAGGACCCGCAGAACGACCATTTATTGTGATTGAGGAAAGAGACTAACATGAGCACATACGTAGAAGATAACGTAAAACCTGATTATGACACGGTAATTGTGGATATAGCCGACTATGTTTTAACCAGTAAAATCGATAGTGTCAGTGCTTATGAAACGGCTCGTTTGTGTCTGATGGATACATTAGGATGCGGTATGCTTGCCCTGAATTTTCCTGAATGTACCAAGCTGTTGGGGCCAGTAGTTCCTGGCGCTGATTTGGCTGGGGGCGCACGTGTGCCAGGTACATCGTTTGAACTTGATCCGGTTCAGGCTGCTTTTAATATAGGTACGATGGTCAGATGGCTTGATTTTAATGATACCTGGCTTGCTGCTGAGTGGGGGCATCCTTCTGATAATCTGGGGGCGATACTTGCTGTGGCTGATTATGTTAGCCACCAAAATCAAAAAAATGGTAAAGCACCAGTTGTCATGCATGATGTTCTGACAGCAATGATTAAAGCGCATGAAATCCAGGGTTGTCTGGCCTTGGAAAACAGTTTTAACCGCGTGGGGCTGGATCATGTGTTTTTGGTCAAGATAGCTAGTGCTGCGCTCGCTGCGCATTTATTTGGCGCTGACAGAGATACAATGTTGCGTACGTTATCGCAAGTATTTGTAGATGGTCAAAGCCTGCGAACTTATCGTCATGCTCCTAATGCTGGCTCAAGAAAATCCTGGGCTGCGGGTGATGCAACAGCACGTGCAGTGCGTCTCGCACTTATTGCCAAGGCTGGTGAAATGGGTTATCCCAGCGCATTAACTGCGCCAACCTGGGGTTTTTATGATGTACTGTTTGACGGTAAACCATTTAAATTCCAAATGACATATGGCAGTTATGTGATGGAAAATGTATTGTTCAAACTTTCCTATCCAGCAGAGTTTCATGCACAAACAGCTGTGGAGTGCGCTGTAAAATTGCATGCGCAGGTCAAAGAACGTTTTGATGATATCAGCCGTATTGAGTTGGTTACGCATGAGTCGGCAATTCGTATTATTAGTAAACAGGGCGCTTTACATAATCCTGCGGATCGTGATCATTGTCTGCAATATATGGTTGCTATTGGCTTGTTGTTCGGTGATTTAAAAGCTGATCATTATGAAGATGCTGTTGCAAGTGATGCGCGTATTGATCAGTTGCGGTCAAAAATGCAGGTAACTGAAAACAAACAGTTTTCACGTGATTATCATGATCCTGATAAACGTTCGATTGCGAATAGTATTCGGATTGTTTTTGACGATGGTAGTGCGTCTGAACTGGTGTCAATTGAATATCCTATCGGCCATAAACGTCGTCGAGAGGAAGGCATACCTGTATTGCTGAATAAGTTTACCCGAAATCTTGAGACACGCTTTAAAGCACCTCAGGTTGAAGCAATTGTTAAGGCAATGAATGATACTAATACATTAGGTGCGATGTCTGTTCCGGACTTTATGGATTTGTGGAAAGCGTAGTACTCAAAAACCGAGCGACTGTAAAGGAGCGTTCACGGGATAGGAGCAAGGCTGTATTGCCGGAGTTTTAATTATGTCCCGTAAACGCTTGCTAACGCGCGCGGCTCGGTAGCGCAGGCGGATTTTTCAAAACCGAGCCGCGACTGTAAAGGAGAGTTCACGGGATAAGAGCAAGGCTGTGTTGCCGGAGTTTTAATTATGTCCCGTAAACGCTTGCTAACGCGCGCGGCTCGGTTTGCATATGGTTAAAACTTCCGTTTTATACTTGCTGTAGCCAGAATTTTTGTGGCAATTTCTTCAATTGAAAAACGAGTTGAATTCAAATAAGGAATATTTTCTCGCTTATACATCGCCTCAACTTCTGCAACCTCCAGGCGACATTGTTCTGCCGAAGCATATTTACTATTTGGACGACGTTCAGTGCGTATATGTTGTAAACGTTCAGGATCAATGGTTAAACCAAACAACTTGTTTTTATAAGGACGCAACGATTCCGGTAGCCGAAAACTTACCAAATCGTCATCTGTAAACGGATAATTAGCTGCCAATACGCCAAAATGCAGCGCCATATACAAACAACTGGGTGTTTTCCCGCATCGTGATACACCAATCAAAATGATATCCGCTGCATCATATCCGCGTAATTTTATCCCATCATCATGCGCCATGGCATAATCAACTGCTTCAATGCGGTTGGAATAAGATTTTGTATCGGCAACACCATGAGTACGTCCAACTGTATAAGAGCTTTTTTCACCAAGCTCTGTTTCAAGAGGAACCAGAAATGTATTAAATAAATCAAAAGCGCAGGAGTTTGACTGTTTGATGCGAACGGCAATTTCAGTATCTACTAACGTCATAAATAGTAATGGTCGAACACCTGTTTCCAGAAAACAATCATTAATATGCGAAACAGCGGCATCTGCCTTACTCAGAGTGTCAATATAAGGCAAAGTCAGTTTTTCAAAGACAATATTTTCAAATTGCGATATGAGACTATTTCCTAATGTTTCAGCAGTAATACCTGTTCCATCTGAAATCATAAATACATAACGCTTCATTACTACCCCTGAAACCAGTTAATTTTGTAACTGTAGCAAATTTAATGAATTAATTCAAAAGAGTAGCGCTTGGCAAAGGCTTGTTCTTCTGTTATGTTGAAATTAATCATCAATTTACAGGATGTAATTATGATCGATATAGTGCCTGAAGCACGTACATTGCTTGCTATTGCCAGTGAAATACAAGCAATAGCCCAGATTGGCCTGGCTTATGGGAAAGATAATTTTGATCGTGAACGCTATCAACAGTTAACCGAGATTGCTGCAGAATTATTTTCATCAAAACTGGATGCCGGAACTGTTAGTGCGCAGTTCCTGTCAGAGTCCGGGTACGCTTCACCTAAAGTGGATGTTCGTGCGGTAATCTGTAAAAATGATGAGTTGTTATTGGTTCAGGAAGCACAGGATGGTAAATGGGCATTGCCTGGTGGTTGGGCGGACGTTAATTTTTCACCGTCTGAGGCTATAATTAAAGAAGTATTTGAAGAAACAGGTTTAACGTGTAAAACGAACCGATTATTGACATTGTGGGACACGTCGAGGCATGATCATCCACCGCATTGGCCCTATATTTATAAATGTGTTTTTGAGTGTGAAGTGATAGGCGGTACATTTACTGCTAATCATGAAATTTTGGATGTGAAGTATTTTGCTGTGGATAAATTACCTGTTTTATCTACTTATCGAATTACCCGGAACCAGATAGATGAATTAATGTCTTTGCTAACCAGCAAGACAGGCTATACGGTTTTTGATTAAGAGGACTTAAATCAGATGGAGTATGATCGTTATCAATATAGCAGTAAACTATTTATTACGTGTATGATAAGTTTGATAGTTTGCCTGTGCTTACTGTTTTTTTCAATTTATATGCTGCCGCATTTATTATTCAATTGGCACTATGAGGTTCCTGAGTTTATTTCCTTCTGGCGTGAATGGTTTGTTACTCGTTATACCATGACTGAAAAAGTTGCAGGCATAATGGTGTTTCTAGTGTTCTTTATCCCTGGAATTTTTGCGGGATTCATTTCTTATTTAATTTCAAATCGCATAGAAGATGGCATTTATGGTTTGGTACCGGAAAAATCAGATAATGCAGAAGAGGGAGCGATCGTAAAAGATGTTAAAGAAACGGTCAGTTTCAGCCTCAAGTTATTTATACTTATCGTCTGTGCAGTAGCTTTATTATTTTTTGTTGAGTGGTTGATAACTGCTCCTCCACCGACAGTATAGGAGTAAACATGACATTTTTTAGAAAGATGCAAATAAACTCGATGACTAAAAAGCTGAAAGCTATGAAACACAATCGTCAGCTCAATCATGTATCTGACGATATACTTATAAAAGAAGTAGCCATGTATTTATCACTTGGGAAAATATACCATTCACTTAAAGGGAATAAAAAATATCCTTTTGCAGAGAATATGTATAGAGAATGTTTACGTGCAGCTGCAGGTCTTGATGATGCCAAATCGCAATATGAATTGGGAAAAATATTGTTAGAAGAAGCAAAATCCCGCGATTTACTCGAAAAAGATGGCCTTTTTGCCAATCCCAGTAATGAACGTCAAGCAAAACATCTTTATGAAGAAGCCCATGCTTATTTAATCGCGGCAGAAAAATTGGAACATGTGTTAGCAAAACGTCTGCGTGGTTTAACCTATATCAATGGCTGGGGTGTTGAAAACGATAAGGACAAGGGCTTTGAGCTGGTAGTAGCCAGTATTGAACAGGAAGGAAGCTGGGATAAAGTCCCTCAGATTTTTGCAGCAATCGGTCTTAACAAACCGGAGTTTTTTACTGCTTTGATGAAACATAGAGGCACTAAAAGTTGATTTACGCTATGAATATCCTACTCTTTGTATAAGGGATATAATAAGGAAAACTGCATGCGAGCATTTACACTTGCGATTTGTCTGGCTGCCAACGTTGCATTTGCCGATGAAATAGTTGGCTTCTCTGCTTATGAAAATGGTGATTATAATACTGCTTATCCTCATCTTATTCAGGCTGCCAATGAAGGTAATGATGAGGCAATGTATTTAATTGGCCGTATGTATCAATATGGGTATGGAGTTAACCGCGACGAATTAAAAGCATCTGAGTGGTATCATAAAGCAGCTGATAAAAAAAATGCGTTGGCTCAATTAAGCCTCGGATTTTTATATGATACCGGTAAAGGTGTTCCTCAGGATTACAAGGCTGCATTTTCATGGTATCTAAAATCTGCAGAGCAAGGTAACTCAATTGCACAACGTAACCTGGGTTTAATGTACGCTACAGGTGATGGCGTAGCAGTTGATGACAAACAGTCCTATAGCTGGTTTAAAAAATCAGCGGAGCAAGGTTACGCTAAAGCGCAAGTCAATCTTGGTTATCAGTATATGACTGGTACTGGCACAGATAAAGATGTCGAACAGGCTTTATTGTGGTACCGCAAAGCTGCTGATCAGGGTGATGCAAAAGGCGAGTATAGCCTGGGATTATTATACAGTGGCGAATATGGTATTGCTCGCGATCAACGCGCAGCTACTTACTGGTTTTCACGAGCAGCCAATCAGGGCCATCGTAATGCTCAAGCCTATTTAGCTTATCAATATTTAAATGGTCTTGGCGTTGAGCGTGATCCACAAAAAGCAGTTTATTGGTATCAGGAAGCAGCTGAAGCAGGTAGTGATGAGGCACAAGTAGAATTAGGCCAGCTTTTCCTTGAAGGCACTGGCGTTGATAAAAATTACCAGCAAGCTGCTTTTTGGTTTGGCCGCTCAGCAGCACAGGGTAATGCAGTAGCACAGGGAAAATTAGGTTATCTCTATCTTGCCGGGTTAGGAGTCAATCAGGATAATGCGAAAGCTTATGCCTGGCTCAAGTTGTCTATGGAAAATAAAAACGAACAGTCAGCACGTGAGTTTGAACGACTTGTACCTAAAATATCGCCAGAAGATAAAGCCCGTGGTGAAACATTATACGGTGAGCTGAAAGCCAAACCACTTGTTAGCGAAGGTGAAGAAGATGAGTAAAATGCTTAACTACAGACGGTAAAGAGTTGGCTATTATTAACGAGTTATTGGTAAATGTCCGTCTTTGCGAACGAAGTGAAGCAATCCAGCTATCGGAGCACGGAACTCTGGGTTGCAACTATCTGGAAAGTAAATTTTCGTATACCTGCACTTTGTGATATTTTGCTACCATTATTCTTATAGCAGTGATCACACAATTGAATACAATAAAATCCTGGATATTCCCAATACTATTACTGGCTTCAATTATATTGGGTGGTATAACAGGTAATATTTTAGGTAGTGATGCCAAATGCTTAAAACCTTTTGGTGATATTTTTCTTAACTTAATTTTTACCGCCATTGTTCCCCTTATATTTTTTAGTATTTCTTCAGCAATTGCACGCACAGGCGCGTTGGGACAATTAAGTAAAATAATTTATTCCATGTTAATGGTATTTGTATTTACCGGACTTGTAGCCGCACTATATGCAATTTTTGTTGTTATACTTTTTCCACCTGCACAGGGTATTTTTTTACATCTGCCCATGCCTGATAAAATACCTGAAATCAATTTTTCCAATCAACTCTCCGGTATTTTCACCGTAAGTGATTTTTCAAAATTATTGTCGCATGAAAACATGCTGGCCTTAATTGTATTTTCAATATTGGTCGGTAGTGCTGCGGCTACATCTCAGGAAAAAGGTAAGACATTTGCAGCATTTCTAGAGGCAGGTGAGACCGTCTTCATGCGTGTTTTTTCAATAATTATGTATTATGCACCGATTGGCTTTTTTGCTTACTTTGCAGTTCTGGTCAGCGATCTTGGTCCTAAATTAATGGAAAGCTATTTTCGCGTAGCCATGCTCTATTATAGTTCTGCATTAGTTTATTTTATTGTCGCTTTTACAGGATATGCATGGCTGGCTGGCAAACTGAATGGTATTAAACTGTTCTGGAGTAATGTATTTTTACCCATGGTTACTTCAATAGCAACCTGCAGCAGCGCAGCCAGTATTCCGGCCAATCTGGTTGCAACAAAAGCCATGCAAGTTCCACCAGAAATTTATGAAACAGTTGTACCCTTGGGCAGTATTATTCACAAAGATGGTTCTGTAATTGGTGGTGTATTTAAAATTGCTTTTTTATTTGGCGTGTTTCATTTAGATTTTTCCGGTTTTTCTGTTTTATTTATTGCGTTGGGTGTTTCTTTGTTGGTTGGCACAGTTATGGGCGCTATCCCAAGTGGTGGAATGTTGGGCGAGTTATTGATATTAACTATTTATGGATTTCCCCCTTCAGCGTTAATTGTTATAGCAGCAATCAGCATTATCATCGATCCTGTTGCAACCATGCTGAATGTCACCGGTAACAGTGTAAGCAGTATGATGATAGCAAAGTTAGTAAATATGAAAAAAAATCAAACCCAGAAGCATGGCTTAATGAAGCGTCATTGCGAGCGACAGCGAAACAAATCAGTAACTAAAACCACTGAACATATCAGTTAATAGTTAACCTGATATCCTTGATTATAACGGGATCTGATTGTCTTCTATAAACAATGCGCCTCTTCTAATTCCAAAAGATAAATTTAGCTCTCTACTGGATTTTTAGTACTACATTTAGTATCATGTAAGATATGACTAAGAGCGAAAAGACACTTAACAAAATGAAAGCCAATCCAAAAGATTGGCGTATCGAACAACTAGAAACTGTTGCTAAACAATATGGTGTGACTGTTCGTAAAACTGGTGGCAGTCATGTGGTGTTCGATCATAACGATTGGATTGAGTTGCTTTGTGTTCCAGCACACAGACCCATAAAGCCCATTTATGTTAAAAAATTTATAGTCCTTATTGAGCGCTTGGAGGTGGATGATGAAAATACCTGAATATCCGTTTACTATTCGTGAACTAACTCCTGGTGATGGTGGTGGATTTTTAATTGAATTTCCCGATTTACCTGGTTGTATGTCCGATGGTGAAACGGTTGAAGAGGCTATGGCCAATGGAGTTGACGCTGTACAGTGCTGGATTGATGCAGCAAAAGCAAAAGGTCGAGAGATACCTGATTCGGGGAATGTTGAAAACCAAAGTGGTAAATGGGTACAGCGCGTACCTCGTACACTGCATGCCAGATTAACGAGGCAGGCCAAACGAGAGCATGTAAGTTTAAACACATTGGTTGTATCTATTCTTTCCGAGTCGCTGGGTCTTAAATCTAAGCACCAGCATTAATCGTTGAATTGTGGGCTGTACTTTTTACGAACTGATTTCAATTGCTCTGCATTGTTACTGTTCATTATTCACCTCTACTTAAGATTTTACTCTCTTAGCAGGGTGTCCGACAAATCAGGGCAGGATCATTATCCTCACTCAATTTTTTAGTCCCATGAGTTAGGTTCTTATGCGGAACAAAAGATACGCCTCGAACTAATTGTTTAAACTCTTCTAAAAGTCCAAAAATAGTTTTAAAAAACAATGCATGTTCTGAGGCATTTAATTTGCTCAGTAGTGGGGTTGTAAAAATTAAGTTCTGACAATGCACAAGATAATGAATAAGACCAGCGGCTAAACCAAAACCGTTGATACCACGGAAGGTTTAAATAAGCTTGTTTCAATGTTTTTATGGATTGAAGGTAGCAGGGGGTGGTAATTTGCATGGTTTTAAAGTCATCTTATTTGTTTTATGGTTATATTTTAACCTCTTGATGTGTTCATGTAAAACACTAATTGATTATAACTCGCTTAACCCATGCTCTGCGACGAACACATTGATTCAATAGAAATTAATTAAAGTGTATTCAGGCTTTCGGCAATGAGTGTAACGCTGATTTTACCTTTCTTGTCTTTGGTTCGTTTGAACACAGTATAATTAATCAGGGTTGATTCATTGTTTTTAATTACACCTACACTTAGAAAATATTGGCTTTCAATAGTAATTTCTTCATTGGTAATATTTAGTTTTTGCATCAAAGGATTAAGTTTTTTAAGATTTAAAAAACCATCACCGCGCTTTGAAATTATCTCATTCACCTGCATCTCGTTTAATCCTGCTCCCAGGGTAGAAAGTATGGCTGTTGATGCGGTATTAATATTTATCGGTGTAGCTTCAGGAAGTACTGTTATAAAGCTGGCTAGCTTACTATAAATTTTTGATGAAACGCCATTAACAAGCCTGAATTCTGAAATGCTTTGCATGAGCTGGTGAGCAGGGTAATAAGGCGGTTTATTTTTCAAATAATTTTCTGAAAATTTATTGCTGTCACCAGGCTTATAAACGCTTAACCATTCTATAAAGGCCACTAACAGCAGATTCCTTTCTTCCTGTTTGAGCTGAGGGTCGATATGTTTCAAAAATATCAGAAAACCATTGTACGCACGTTTATTTACCAGATTATTAAGGTTGAATCGACTTTGAAGATCATATAGACCGCCGCTTATAATCAGGTTTGGATAAATTGTTTGTAAGGAAGCTGGCAGAGTTCGTACCCGGCCATCAGGCAGAGCCTTAATGAATATATTTTTAGGATTATTTAACTCACTCATCGCCCAGAAAGATATAAATTGAGAAGCAAAGTAGAGCTTGTCACTGGCAATCGTTAATTGTGTTCTGTAAATATCCAATTGTAGTCGAACACTCATGGCTGTAGCGGCAATAGCAACCAGGGTCATAATAAATAATGCCGATATCAATGCGCTGCCTTTATGTTTGAATATTGACATAGAGCGACCTTGATATAGTAAATAAAAAGCTGAAGTTGCCCCAGCCAGATAGTGCAAAATTAAACTGAATCGCTTTCGGTAACGGTTCGGGAGTTTGATTTGATTGAACTGCATTTTCACGCCATTCCGGAAGTACTTGCAGCGTATGATTCAAGTATGAAAAACTGCATTTTGTTAAATTACTCAGGAAAACTTTATCTTCAAATTGTTTACTGTCCGGTGTATCAAGCATTACCCAGCTTCTGCGAATCAGTTTAGAGCCATTGCATAGCCATGCAACTCGTTGCAACGTACTGCGTTGTTCGCTGTTTTGCGGATTCGATATGCCGCTTCGTGTTAATTCAAAATAATTGTTTTTTCCTGTAAACGCTGAAATTTTTTGCATGTTGGTTCTATAAACTGATCGATTAACAGCTTGCCAGGTGTCGCGCTCAATTAAGGAGATGGCCAGTTGTATGCTGGCAAGCTGATCAGCTTGAACAGTTACTCTGGCGCGGGTATTGAAGGCATAATACATAGCGGAAGAGGTAATGGTTGCCAAAATAGCAAAAACTGCCAGGGCAACTAATATTTCAATGAGAGTAAAACCATTTTTATATTTCATGGTTGAAACTTATAAGCTATAAACGGATTGATAAACGGGCCAGAAGATTGTTTGCTCACGGTTATTGTTATTTGTTGTACTGATTTAACCGGTGTATTACTGAGTTTTACTCGCCAATACCAGCTCTGTCCTGCCATTTTTGTTACCTGACTGATTTCACGATTTAACGGAATCGGCAAGAGCCCGAGCTGAATCATTGCTACTCCCTGAGTAGCTACCCAATGGCTAATGGTTTTTTCTTTTAAGCGTTGGGTATTGATGACATTTTGGGCAGTTGATTTCATTAGGGCAGTCAAAGCAATAGCAATAATAACTAATGCCAGAAGCACTTCAATTAATGTAAACCCGTGCAGTTTCTTTATTTTCATGGTTTAGCTGATTGTAAAGTCAGTTCTCCATTCGGTTGACCAAGCAATATTGCAACCTGTTCAGTGTTGGTACCAAACGTTAGTTTAAACGGCGTCATGTTTCCAGTGGAAGAAATAATAATAGCTGGGTATTTACCCTGACTCTTAACATTAAAGACATTAACTTTGATCGATGACGGGAATGCCTGCCAATGAAATATATTGCTATTGCCTAAACTTTGCCAATTTTCATTGTCATATTTAAGTGTTCCATAACCATTGGGATCTATTTTTATACCGTGAGTCGTCATTTCAAGAATAGATTTTTGTTGTACCAGTTTTACATAAGCAATGAATTGTTCAGCATTAACAATTGCTTTGCGCCGTGCGCCAAAATCACCAAAGGCTAGTAAGGCGGCTCCACTGATAATACCAATTATCAATAGAACCACTAAAATTTCAATGAGAGTAAAGCCGCGTTTAGCGGGCATCCCAATTACCTATTTCAGCATCGACTCCTGAGCCGCCTTCCTGGCCATCAGCACCGAAAGTGAAAACATCTGTTTCGCTGTGCTCGCCGGGATTCAAGTACATGTAATCGCGTCCCCATGGATCTTTAGGCAGTGATTTCAAATATTGTTTCCATTCTTTAGGGGTAGGGCTGCTTGCAGGTTTTTCTACTAATGCCATCAAGCCCTGATCAGTAGAGGGGTAAAATCCATTATCAAGTTTATACAAATCAAGGGCATTTTGTATCGATAATACATCTTGTTTTGCTTTAACAACACGAGCCTCATCAGGACGATGGATAATTTTAGGCACTACGATTGATGCGAGAATCCCAAGAATTACTACCACAACCATAATTTCAATTAACGAAAAGCCTTTTTGTAATGTCATAAAATCTCCCACACAGAAAAATTAACCAACCAATTGTTCCATCGAAAAAATAGGCAGTAACGTTGCCAGAACAATAAATAATACCACGGCGCCCATAAATAAAATCACTAAAGGTTCAAGCAGTGTCAATGCGGTATCAATTAATCGCTTTACTTCACCATCCATATGCGATGCGGCGCGTTCCATCATAGCAGCTACTTGTCCACTTTTTTCGCCACTAGCAATTAAATGTACAGCCATTGGGTTTAAAAAGCCAGTTTCCTTCAGAGCTGTACTTATACCTGTTCCTTCCCTTACTCTGACTGCCGCAGTATCAAACGCATCGCGCATAATTAAATTACTTAATAAACTTGCTGAAACACGCATTGTTTCCAATACACTCACACCAGCAGCAAATAAAATCCCAAAGGTGTGAATATAACGTGCCACGTTAGTTGATCGGATCAAATAAGAACTAACCGGTAATTTTAATAACAACTTATGCCATGCGCGTTTTATTTTGATGTTTTTCAAACTTTGCTTAAAAGCAGCAATTATACCGATTAATAAAAAGAATAAGTAAAGCCCATAATATTTAATGAAGTCACTTACCGTTATTAAAACACTGGTCATTTGCGGTAAAGATTGCCCACTGCTTGTGAATACCTCAATAATTTTAGGCACCACAAAAGCCAAAAGGAAACTAATGATTGCTGTCGATACAAAAATCATCAGGGAGGGGTAAATTAAAGCCTGTTGTACTTTTTGTTTAGTTGCTTGCTGATTTTCGGTGTAATCAGCAAGTTTTTCAAGAACCATATCAAGACGACCAGTTTGCTCACCGGCACCTATAGTTGCGCGATATAGTTCGGGGAAGGCATTAGGAAATTCACCCATTGCCTGCGCCAGCGAGTAACCTTCAAGTACTTTGGCGCGTACACCAATAATAAGTTCACGAACTTTATCTTTTTCAGTTTGTTCACTTACACCGCGCAGTGATTCTTCTACGGGTATGCCAGCAGCTAACAGCGTTGCGAGCTGACGGGTCATTAATGCCAAATCCTGCGATGATAATTTATCTTTAACACGCGATTGTTGTTTGGCAATAGTACGAATGTGTAATGGAATTAAACCCCTGTCACGCAATAACTGTCGAGCCTGACGTTCAGAATCAGCTTCAATAACGCCTTTACTGTTGCTGCCCGTTTTAGTCATTGCCTGATAGTGATAAGCGGCCATATATTTTAATAAAATAAAAAGATAAATGCAGTTTAATCTATTGGGTTTGATAAGTCACTTGAGTTAAACTGCTCAGCAAAAAATCAATGGAGATCTAGCAATGAGTAAAAAAGCAGTAGATGAGGCAATAAATAAACATGGTGCAAAGTTTATTGATCTTCGCTTCACTGATACTCGCGGTAAGGAGCAACATTTAACTATTCCTGTCTCGGCAGCTGATGATGATTTTATTCAAAACGGAAAAATGATTGATGGCTCGTCTATTAAAGGCTGGCAAAAAATTCATCAATCAGATTTAGCGTTGGTACCTGATTGCAGCGATATTCAGCTCGATCCTTTTTATCAGGATACCACATTAATTATACGTTGTGACGTTACCGACCCCGTAACTAATAAAGGTTATGAACGTGATCCGCGTTCCATTGCGAAAATGGCGGAAATTTATTTGCAATCCACAGGAATAGCCGACACAGCTTATTTTGGTCCTGAGCCAGAGTTTTTTCTGTTTGACGATGTACGTTGGAAAACAAGTATAAATGGCTCTTCTTATGAAATAGACATTAATGAAGCGCCATGGAATTCCAACAAGGCGTTTGAGGGTGGAAATACAGGTCATCGAACTGCGACAAAAGGTGGTTATTTTCCTGTTCCTCCGGTTGATTCAGCGCAGGATATCCGTTCAGCAATTTGTCTGACATTAGAAGAGTTGGGTATTGTTGTTGAAACGCATCATCATGAAGTAGCTACGGGGCAAAGTGAGGTTGCCACCCGTTTTAACAGCCTGACCAAAAAAGCAGATGAATTACAGCTTTTAAAATACGTCATTCATAATGTCGCACACAATTTTGGCAAAACAGCGACTTTTATGCCTAAACCACTTGTAGGCGATAATGGTAATGGTATGCACTGTCATCAGTCCTTGGCAAAAGATGGTGTGAATTTGTTTACTGGCGATGATTATGCCGGTTTATCAGAAACAGCACTTTATTATATTGGCGGTATAATCAAACATGCCCGTGTTTTAAATGCGTTTACCAATCCTGCTACCAACAGTTATAAACGACTTGTTCCTGGATATGAAGCGCCTGTTCTTCTGGCTTATTCGGCAAGGAATCGTTCCGCAGCGATTCGTATTCCGCATGTCAGCAATCCCAAAGGTCGCCGAATAGAAGTACGTTTTCCAGATGCAATGGCAAATCCTTATCTGGCATTTTCTGCAATGATGATGGCGGGGCTTGATGGTATACAGAATAAAATTCACCCAGGCCAGCCTATGGATAAAGATTTATATGATTTACCGCCACATGAGTTAATTGATGTGCCTACAGTTTGTAGTTCATTGGAAGAGGCGATTGAGCACTTAAGTAGAAATCATGAGTTTTTACTGCGTGGAGATGTGTTCAGTAAATCGTTTATTAATAGTTTTATTGCTATAAAACTTGAGGAAATTGCGCATATAAGAAGTCTGGTTCACCCGTATGAGTTTGAGTTGTATTATAGTTTGTAAAGTGGGCAAAGATAAGATCGTAGCCCGTATTAGCAAAGCGTAATACGGGAAATCGGTATGACGCACAAAATTCCCGTATTACGCTTTGCTAATACGGGCTACGTGTCCTGATAGAGAAAATCTCTCTCCAGCCCCTTGAAATTCCTCAGAAAAGCCTTATATAGCACCTTAACCTAAAACAATTGCCTTACGGGAGATTCTCTATGGGAAGCAAGCAACAAACAATGGGTTTTCAGACTGAAGTTAAACAAATGCTTCATCTGGTAATTCATTCATTATACAGTAATAAAGAAATTTTTCTGCGGGAACTGATTTCTAATGCTTCAGATGCATTAGACAAACTACGTTTTTTAGCACTGTCCAATTCAGCCTTATACGAAAATGATTCAGATTTAAAAATTACTATTGAATGCAATGAAAAACTAAAAACCATTTCTATTAAAGATAATGGTATTGGTATGAATTGGGATGAAGCGGTTGAAAATCTAGGTACCATTGCAAAGTCAGGAACAAAAGAATTTATTAATCAGTTAACTGGTGAAAGCGCAAAAGACTCTCATCTGATTGGTCAGTTTGGCGTAGGATTTTATTCTGCTTTTATCGTTGCTGATAAAGTGACAGTAAAAAGTCGTCGAGCCGGTTCTGGTGCTGATGAAGGGATTGTCTGGCAATCTACAGGTGATGGTGAATTCACTATTGCGCAAGAAAAACGCAGCGAGCGTGGCACTGAAATTATTCTGCATTTAAAAGATGATGCTGAGGAATTTCTAAGCGACTGGCGCGTCAGAAGCATTATTACCAAGTACTCTGATCATATTTGCTGGCCTATAGTAATGAAAAAAGCAGCAGATGATAAAGAGGAAAACAAGACTGAAGAGTTTGAAACAGTTAACAAAGCAACTGCGTTATGGACATTATCCAAATCTGAAATTAGCGATGAAGACTACATTGCTCTGTACAAGCATATTTCTCATGATTTTGAAGATCCCTTGGCCTGGTCGCATAATCATGTTGAAGGCAAGCAAGATTACATCAGTTTGCTATATATACCTGCGCATGCACCGTTTGATATGTGGCAACAGGAAGCTAAACACGGTTTAAAACTGTATGTAAAACGTGTATTTATTCTGGATGATGCTGTTCAGTTTTTACCGCGTTATTTGCGCTTTATTAAAGGGATCATTGACGCCAGTGATTTACCATTAAATGTATCGCGTGAAATTCTACAGGACAATAAGCAGGTTGAAGCGATTAAAACTGCCAGTACTAAACGTGTTTTAAGTATGCTTGAAAAAATGAGTACTCAGGAACCGGAAAAATATCAAAAATTCTGGAAAGAGTTTGGATTGGTATTGAAAGAGGGGCCTGTTGAAGATTTTGCTAATCGTGAAGCCATTGCCAAATTGTTACGTTTTTCTTCGACTCATACTAACTCGGAAGAGCAAAACGTTACTTTGCAAGAATATGTTGCACGTATGAAAGAAGGTCAGGATAAAATTTATTATATTACTGCCTCCAGTTATAACGCTGCAAAAAATAGCCCGCATCTTGAAATCTTCAAAAAGAAAGGTATTGAAGTATTATTATTAAGTGATCGAATAGATGAATGGCTTGTTGGTTATTTAAGCGAGTTTGATGGTAAAAAATTACACTCAATCAGTAAAGGCAAGGTTGATTTGGGTGATGATGAAGTCGATGAGTCTGTAAAAGAACAGGAACAATCACTTGCGCCGATGCTTAAACAGATTAAAGATGTTTTGGGTGAGCGGGTAAAAGATGTTGTAACTACCAATCGTTTAACGGATTCTCCAGCATGTATTGTTGCGGATGAACAGGATATGGGTTTGGAAATGCAGCGTATTTTACAGGCTGCAGGGCAAGCACTACCAGAATCAAAACCTGTTTTTGAAATTAACCCACAGCATGCTTTGATTAAACGTTTGCATGGTATTGAAGATGACAGCAGTTTTTCTGAGTGGGTCACTATGTTGTTTGAACAGGCTGTTTTGGCTGAGGGTGGCCAATTGGATAATCCTGCTGACTTTGTTAGTCGTGTTAACAAACTGTTATTAAACGCAGGCTAATCAAACCAAAAAAGGCTCGCTTACGCGAGCCTTTTCCAACAACATTATCTACTATTTATTCGTCAGTTAAACGAAAATATTTTGTACCAAAATAACGTTGTAATTTTTTTCTGATGGTTCCACGGCTAATACCAAGCATCTTGGCAGCCTGAAGCTGATTGCCACGACGTTTTTCCATCACGGCTTGCAGTAGAGGCGGCTCTACTTCAGAAAGAATCATGTCATATAGATCATCGATTGATTTTGATTTATTCTCAGCAAGAAACCGGGTTACCAGATTGTAAACCAGATCCTGAAGACCCTGCTCCTGTTTAATAGCTTGAGAAGACGCTTGTGTATCAATGACATTCATTATAACTTCCTTATTTTTGTTAAATCATTATCCAAAATGCCCCATTGATAAGGGGGCAGAATTTATTGTACATCAAGGTAAAATGATAATCTACTGACAATTTTATTTAATTAAGTCACAAGTTATGAACAAAAAACCAATATTATTCAACACTATTTCCAAATCACACTGCATTTATTTTTTTCAGCTGCTTTCAGCATAGCGATTAGTGGAACTGCTCTATGAGCCAGACTGATCGATGGTTCATCATCGTCATCAGATGTTGCGACAGGGGGATTTTTTTGATGTTGAATACTTGCTTCAAGCTTAGCGAGCGCAGGTGCAGTTTCCTCGGGTCTAAGGGCACCGGGAACGGTGCCGCTATGTCCCATTAAATGTAATAATTGACGGGCAATTTTTTCAAAAAAAGTAATATTTTCATAAGCATCACTACTGAATGTTATTAACATGACTATCCTCTCGATTTGAATGTAGGGTGGATAAAACGAAGTGTGTCCACGCGTTTTTTTATTTACCTGGGCTCAAATTTATCTTTATACCGCTTGTTGAGAATGTTCACAATATGAGTAGATGCTTTTTGAACAGAGCCCGAGTTAAAAGGCGGTTCGGGATCGTATTCTATAGCGAGCTGAATAGTTTCAGCTGCTTCTTGGCCTGCAATTTTGCCAGCTAACATTAATCCCATATCGATACCCGCAGAAACCCCTGCTGCGGTAATGATTTTTCCCGCTTCTACAATGCGTTTATGAACAGGTATAGCACCGTAAGATTCTAGTCTGTCCATTACACCCCAATGACTGGTTGCTTCTAATCCAGATAAAAGTCCTGCTGCACCTAGAATAAGACTGCCTGTACATACAGAAGTTGTCCAGATCGTTGTATTATGGATTTTTTTAATCCAGGCAAGTATTTCTGGATATTCGCGCAACGCAGTTGCGTTGCCTGCACCGGGGACTACCAGGATGTTTGTATGAGAAACATCTGCCAATGTATTATCAGCCAATAATGTCAAATCAGAAGAGGTAAGGATTAATCCACCATGCAGACTAACGCGCTGTACTAAAACGCCCGGTATACGAGTTAGTACTTCATAGGGACCAATAGCATCGAGCGCTGTCATACCATTATAAAAAAGAAATGTAATATGCATTAAATAGACAACTCTAATTTAACCAGTTCACTAATTGTATGATCAGCTTCTTCTGCAGATAAAGATTTTTTTAAGACTTTTAACTTTGTGACCATTTGTTCTTTCGTTTCATTATTAGTTAGCAAATCAGATAACATACGTGTTAATTCATGTTCGTTGCAATCATATTGCAATAATTCCGGAACAATCATTTGATTTTGTAACAGATTGCATAATCCAAGGTATTTAACTTTTATAAGTTTCATGGCTGCAATATAGGTGAGGAGAGAGCCTTTATAAATAATGCACATGGGTTTTAACAGAAGGGCGCATTCAAGAGATGCAGTACCTGATGCAACAGCCACGCAATCACTGCAGGCGACAACATCAAGTGCCTGTCCATTAATAAAGGTTATAGGGAGTTGGCAGTTTTTAAAAAAGGATTTTACATATTCTGTATCAAGTGTACCCGCAATGGGTAATACAATATGTAAATTGCTAAATTGATTGGACAGTTTTTCTGCAGACTTTACCAGCACTGGCAAAAGTCTCTCGATCTCATTGCGGCGGCTGCCGGGCAAAATAGCTAAAAGTGTTTTATCAGCAGGCAATCCCAGTTTTTCGCGTACAGAAAGTAAATTATCGTAATTTGGAATTTTATCAACCAAAGGGTGGCCAACAAAGGAAACAGGTACACCTGCTTTTTGATAAATATTTTTTTCAAAAGGCAGAATAACAGCCATGCGATCAATACAGGCTTTGATTGTTTCAATGCGGTTTGCTTTCCATGCCCATATTTGTGGACTTATATAATATAAAATACGCAAACCAAGCTGCTGCTTGGCAAATTTTGCCAAGCGCAGGTTAAAGCCTGGGTAATCTACCAGAATTAACAAGTCGGGTTTTACTTGCTGCAGATGCTCTTTTACTTGTTTAAATGTTTTCTTAATAATTCTGGCGTGCCGGATGACTTCAGTAAGACCTGTTACCCCATAACGGGCCAGATCGCTGATAAGATGAACACCGGCAGCTTCCATATGTCTGCCGCCAACACCGGAAATTTCAAGTTCAGGCTGGTACGCAAATAATTCGCGTACCATATTGGCAGCATGAATATCACCGGACTCTTCACCGGCAATAATGACTATTTTTTTAGGCGCTGACATATCGAGCAGTTAAGTTTACGTCAATCAGGGAAGTAATTTTTGCCGCAGTTTCAAGTGCATCTCGTCCTGCTTCGCCGGTTACTAATGGTTGGGTATTCTGGTCAATACAGGTTATAAATGCTTTGATTTCTTCAAAAAGGGCATCACCTTTATCAAATACAGATTGATGGCGGGTAATTTCAGGAATACCTGGAAACATTTCACCTTCTCCTTTTTGGAAAATCGCAAATTGTTTATTATGATAATCGATTGATATATATGAGTTTTGTTGAAATATGCGTGTTTTACGATCAGTTTTATAGCTGATGCGGCTAGCGGTAACATTGGCCACACAATGATTGGCAAACGTTATACGTGCATTGGCAATATCAATTGAAGAAGAAAGAATCGGTGCACCTTGAGCATCAATGTGTGCAATCGGACTGTTCACAATCGATTGAATGAGGTCGATGTCATGGATCATGACATCCAGAATTACGTTCACATCTGTTCCGCGCGGATTAAAAGGTGCCAGTCTTTGGGATTCAATAAAAAGTGGGTTATCCAAATGTTCGTCGAGTGCCAGTCTAGCTGCATTAAACCGCTCCAGGTGACCTACCTGTAATTTAACCTGATATTTTTTTGCAAGATCAATCAACTCATTAGCCTGCTCAACTGTTTCGGTAATCGGTTTTTCAATTAAGACATGGATGCCTTGCGTAATGCATTCTCTGGCAATGGCGTAATGTTTGTTAGTTGTAGCCGCGATGCTGATGGCATCAACTTTGCCAAATAAGTCTTTATAATCATAGTAGGCTGTGACATCAAGTTCTTGTGCAACTTTATCACAAGCCTCATGATTCAAATCACAGACACCAATTAGCTCAACGTTAGGCAGCATTTTATATTTTTGCGCATGAAACCTGCCCAGATAACCCACACCAACAACCGCACACTTGATTACAGACATAAATTCTTTTTTGACAATTATTTGTGCGCATGATCGCATTTTATTGATGAAAAATCAATTTCAAATGGTATGATGGCGCTTTTGCAAACCAAAGAATAATAAAAAATGCAGATTTATATCGCTGGTGTTGATGAAGTTGGAAGAGGACCGTTGGCAGGGCCTGTAGTAACTGCTGCTGTAATACTGAGAAAACCTATCGAAGGTGTAACTGATTCTAAAAAGCTTACACACGCCAGACGCGTCATATTAGCCGAACAGATCAAAGCAGATGCAATCGCCTATGCTTATGGCCGCGCCGAAGTTGAAGAAATTGATGTGCTTAATATCCATCATGCAACATTATTAGCCATGAAAAGAGCGATAGAAGGGTTATCGATTATTCCTCATAAAGTATTAGTGGATGGTGTGCATTTACCGCATGTGTCTATGCCTTGTGAAGCTATTGTAAAAGGGGATTTGTTGATTCAGGAAATTGGTGCGGCTTCAATTTTGGCAAAGGTTTTGCGCGATCAGGAAATGGTGGAATATGATCAGATGTACCCGGGTTATGGATTTGCTGATCATAAAGGCTACCCTACTGAGATGCATCGTAGTGCGCTTATTAAATTAGGACCATGTCCTATTCACAGGGTTTCTTATGCACCTGTTGCAGCGTTATTGTTACCTGCTTGATATCCAGCGTTTCTTCTTGCCACTGTTACGCGTGGGTACGTCGCTTCCCACGCGCAATTTTCCGGATTAAAACTTCGTCACAACCAAAACCCATTCAACGGGATACTTTATCTCTTTATCATCCAGTGCAATATTACAATGACCATTTACTACCTTGCCAATATAAAAGTTATTATTTACTTGTACCCGGCAGGCATAAAGAACTCTGATCCCGGCAGGTGAGGATTCAGCTCCAAAACCCAAAGGTACTATTTTATCTGAATAGGGTGACCAGATAATTGAAGGTTTGTCTGTAGTCATCGTCAGTACTTCGTAGTTCGTAACCGGGAATGACTTCCCTCCATAAGTTATTGTGCATTGATTATCAGAAAAAGAACCTGTCTGGTAACCATTGTTATACTCAGCTCGGCATATAAACAGCGATTTTTTATTCCGGTAACCCGCTATAAAACCAGATTGATTCAAATTAGCAGACCATTTTAAATTCAATGAATTGAGTCTGTTGTCCAGTTGTTTAACATATTGATTAACAGTCATGAATGCAGGGCGATTGTTAAAGGGTGTTATTACCGGGCCTGGCTGAAACATCGTCGATTTAATATCAGGGTCAAATCTGGTTTGAGTGCTAAGAGAGTAGAAGGGATTGTTAATCAGTAACATGGCAGCCAGAAAAAAAATGGCTAAAGCTCGATTACTGTCTTGTATCAGACGCCTTTGCTTGTCACGTGCAATAAATACACTGATTGCATAACAAGCTGTATAGAGTAAAGCTATCAGTAAATAGAGGCTATCGTTAATTGAAATGGAATAACTTTTAAGAATACGATAACTCACAATAATTGCCAGGCCAAACAAAACCAATTGATAAATTTTTAATAAAATGATGAGCCAGTAAGGAAAATAATCCCTCTCCTCACCGGTCTGGAAATAGGCATTGAAAAAAATAATTCCCAATAAAACCAAAATACCTGACAATATTTCCACCGGCATGAATACAATACTTACCGGTTTTATTAATGCTATTACATACAGGGGAAAATAAATAATCGTAATCAACGCCAACAGAGGTAATAAAAATTGCATCATTCGCAGTAATAAAAAACGTAAATTGTGAATAATTTTATAATTCTGATGGGCTATGCCTAACCCAATAAAAAACAGTAGGCAATTAACCAGGATAAAAAACTTAATATGGCCAAAATACCCATTCCATAAAATATTATTTCCGACTGCCCGGAATAAACCGGCTGCAAGCATAATAAGCATTCTTGCAATGCCAAAGAAAATTAAGGCGGTGACCAACATAATAAAACTGTTCCATACCGCAAAAAATAAAGTTTTATAAGAAAGGCGCCAGTCACTGTCGTAATGATAACTATAGTGAAAACAATGACCTATATAGAGCATTAACGGAAAGCCAGCCAAAAATGAATAAGAGGTGTTATAAACTCTGGTTAATGGCAAACACACTATCAGTGCTGTCAACAGACTCGTTAACACAAGACGAAGATTATTTTTTTCGTTATAGCAAAGGCCATAAAATAGAAAAGAAGCAACAGTAATGCCGAAAATAAAAATATTGTCATTTTGAAAAAAAAGAAGAATATCGAGGATACTGCCTAGCAATAACCCTAAAATCAGAAAAACAATCATTCCTTTGTGTGTATTAACCATAATAGCCTTGATAAGTGGAAATTTTCTCTGTCTTCGCTTCTAACTAACATGATGAATTCCCTTCTCCACCTTGGGGAGAAGGTGGCGCGTAGCGCCGGATGAGGGTGTTTATGTTGGTACGATATTGAGTAATAGTAGCGAATTTTGAATTAAAATCTATT
>Ga0335397_10002488_pt1 | contig 25112 bp, 19 predicted proteins | sample MAT04_FD_205740 | JGI IMG/M metagenome (GOLD analysis project Ga0335397, IMG submission 205740) | Freshwater microbial communities from Lake Fryxell liftoff mats and glacier meltwater in Antarctica - MAT-04 (spades assembly) (version 2) ... | reverse complement strand
AGGGTGCGTACCGCTTCGCTGCGCAACTTGATATTGGTCAGGGGGGTACGCAGTTCGTGGCTGGCATTGGCGACAAAGATGCGTTGTTGCGCCAGCAACGAGCGTACTTCGTCAACCATCCGGTTGAAGGCGCGTGCCAGGGCGCCGAGTTCGTCGCTGCTATTGGCAGTGACGGTTTGCGTCAAATCACCTTGAGCGACGGCAATTGCGGCCGCCTCCAGTTCGCGCACCGGGCGCACGAGACGCCGGCCGATCCACACGGCCAGCAGGGTAGATACGGCCAGTGCAATGAGGGAAGCGCCGGCCAGGCTAAAGAGGATGCGGCGCGCATCTGCGGTGGCTTCATCGACTGGTTTGCTGATCTGCACGACCCCAAGAATCTGGTCACCTTGTTGGACCGGTGCGGCGGCAAAGATGGTAGGCGCACCGGTAAAGTCGTCGGGGCGGATTTCAGAGCGTTCAGCGCCGGCCAATGCGGTTTGGAATTCAATCTGTTTGCCTTGGTTGACAACGTCCATGGCCAGGTGATGGCTGTCGGCCAGGACATTGCCTTGTGTATCGAGAATGGTGACGCGCGCGCCAGCGTCACCGGCGTAAACGGTGGCGACTTGCTGCAGCCGTGGCAGTACGATCGCCTGCTGCTGGCGAGTTGTTGTTACCGGCGGCGGTGGAGCCGACGTGGCGGACTCTCCCTCTTCATCATCGCTGTGCCCGTCCTCACCCTGTTCGCGATCCTCTTCCCATTTCTTGAACTGGTCAAATTCACTGGTATAGCCACTGAGGGGGTCTTCGAGCACGTTGGAGGCCAGAAAGGCCGTCACTTCGAGATCATGCTCGGCGGAGGAGAGGTTAGCCTGATAGACGACCTGCCCGATCCAGACCGTGAAGATCGTCAGGACAACCAAGATGACGGCGCCATAGGCGAAAATGATGCGGTACTGCAGGCTGCGTTGCCACGGCCAGCGCGCGGGCGGCGGGGTGAGTTGCGGAGCGGGGGGATGTGTCGTCATAAGCCGTTCCATTTGTCTAGTTCGTCGGAGGTGACCAGGCGATAGCCGACGCCGCGTACCGTCACGATCAGGCGGGGCTGGCTGGGTTCGTCCTCCAACTTCTCGCGCAGCCAGCGGATGTGCACATCCAACGTGCGTGGGTCACCGATCCATTGCTCGCCCCAGACCTTGTCCAGTAGGTCCGCGCGCGCGACGACACCGCCGTTGGCATCGAGCATGGCCAGCAGCAGGCCGTATTCGCGTTGCGAGAGGGTGACCGGCTCGCTGCGGCGGCTGACTGTATGCCGTTTGCGGTCGATCGCGATGGGGCCGATGACAACTTGGTCGCCGCGTTCTTCAGTAGCGGCGTTGGTCGACAGCGCAACGCGGCGCAGGTTGGCCCGGATGCGTGCCAGCAGTTCGCGAAAGCTGAAGGGCTTGACGATATAGTCGTCGGCGCCCAGTTCAAGGCCCAGCACGCGGTCCAGTTCATCACCGCGTGCCGTCAACATGAGGATGGGCACGGCGCTCTCGCGGCGGATTTCACGACACACTTCCCAGCCTTGCAGCCGCGGCATCATGACGTCGAGCAGGACCAGGTCGGGCTGGAGGCTGCGCGCCAATTCGAGCGCCGTCACGCCGTCGTAGACGGCAATGACGGCGTACCCCTCGCGTTCGAGTTGGCGTTTGAGCACATCGACGATCATCTCGTCGTCGTCGGCCAGGAGAATCGTGGTGTCAGGCATCAAAGATATTATAGCACCGAATCCGCATCAAAGTTGTTCAACTATGCGGCCTGGCGGCGGGCAAGGATTTCTTGTTTGCGGGCGAGGGCGGTCTGCCGGCGATCCATCGACTCGGTCACCGGCACGGGAACCAGTTGCGGTTGCAGTACCGACAACGGCACCGTTGCCCGTCGTGCACCGCGTTGCTCACTCTGCGCCGTCAAAATGCGGAAGAAGGTGACAAAGATCAATGACGCGCCGGTCAGCAAATACATCCAGCGTACGGCGGGCAGGCTGCTGTCGGTGCCGGCCATCAGTCCATGCACAAGTGCCATGAAGAAAGCGAGATACGCTGTGTAGTGGAACATCCGCCAGACCTTGCGGCTGACCAGGCTCTTTACGTAGAAACTGGCAATCAGGGCGACACTCAAGTAGAGCGAGAGGGTGCCCAATCCCGTCCACAGCGGCTGGTAAGGCGCCGAGAAGGGCACCAGCAGGTTGAGCACGCTGAATCCGATGTACTGGTCGCCCAACAACACGATGGCATGCAACGCTGCGAAAACCATGGCCAGAATTGGGAGGAACTCATGCAGCCCGAATGCCAGCGCCCCTTTGGTCAGCTTGCTGCCCATCATGATGCCCCACAGCGTAGCGAACCAGAGCAGCAAATAGGCGACAAAGCCGCCGGCACGCGCCATGAACCAATAGGCCTTGGTATCGGCAACGAGTGGGAGCCCCATGGTGTGGGCCTGGCTGGCTAATACCGCCTGCGCCGGCACAGGGATCGCCTGTACCGCCGGTTGAATCAGGGCAGCCGCGGAAAGCCCATCAGCCTGCCCTGTGAAAGTGTGCCAAAGCCCCTGGCCGATCAAAATGACAGCGACGCCCACGGCAGTGCCCAGGCCCGCATAGAATAGATCGAAGTTTAGGGAAGAACGCGATTGAGCACTCATGATTTGCCTATTCCTATCTGAACTAACGAGATTATCTGACATGATTTCGCCGTCCTTATGATCCGCCGCTTGTGGCGCCACCACCACTGGTCGAGCCGCCGCTGTTGCTGTTGCCACTACTACTGCTATTACCGCTGCCGGACGAAGAGGTGGGAGCGGACGGCATGGAAGGAAGCGAAGGCAGCGGCGCCATGGTGGGCAGGGGCGCCAGTGCCTGTAAGCCTGGTAACTGGATGGCCACGCCGGCGCCAGCTTGACTGGCTCCCTGCACACCACCGGCGAGCAAAGCGCTCATCGGTCGCAGCGTTGGAATGGGCGCTACGGCGAGCGGCGCCAAGTCGGGCATGTCCAGCGTCGCCGGCTGAGGTGTCGGCGTCGGCAGCTTGATCGTCGAATCGGCGATCGTCGCGTTCGCACCTGGCGCCAGTTCATTGTTTTGCGTCTTGGTGGCGGCCTTGGCCTCTTCCAGGTGACCGATCACGTTCCAACCGCCGATCAGCGCCGTCACTGCCATTGTGGAAGCGATGACTTTGGCGTTATTACCGAATTTGCGTGGTTTGGGTCTAGCTGTTGTGTTTGTCATGATTCGTCTTGAACCCGTGAATCTTCCACTGTATTGTGATTGACACCTCCGACCGCGACATCATCCAGAAGAGCGGCGAAGCCCGCGGTGTAGATGATGCGCTGACCGGCGGTGTAGATGAGTCCCTCAACGTCAGGCAGGCTTGTCAGGTAGGCCATGCCTTCTTCAGCGCCGAGCAAGAGAGCGACCTTGGCGAAGATTTCGGCGAGCACTGTGCGGCGGGCCACGACCGAGACGGAGAGTGCATCCGTGTCGGCAGACCGACCAGTGCGTGGGTCGATCAGATGGTGGCGCACCTGCCCGTCTTTCTGCCAGCGCCGTTTCGTGACGGTCGACGTGGCCAAGGCGCTGTCGGCCAGGTGCAAGCTGGCCATCCAGCGTTCCGGGTGCAGCGGATGCTCCAGGGTGAGTGCCCAGCCGCGTGGGTCGCCGGGCAGCCCCTCGGCGTATAGATCGCCGCCGGCATTGATCAGAAAGGGGCCGTTGCCGTGTAGCCTATCGGCGGCGCGGTCGACGGTCCAGCCCTTGCCCATGCCGCCCAGGTCGATGCCCAGACCGACGGGGCGGCGCACCGCACGCTGGTCCGAGAGGAGTTCCACACTTCGGTAGTCGAGCGGCCGGCGGTGCGTCACGCCGGGTGCATCGGCCAGGTCGGGCGACACCGTCCAGCGGAAGGATGCCCGCTCGACGATGCGTTCGAAGCTGCGGTCGTAGCCGGCGCGTTCCAGATCGGCCAGGATCGTCGGGTCGTACAGACCGCCGGTCGCCGTCGCCGCCCACAGCGCCGCTTCGAGTGCCGCATACAGGTCAGTGCTCACAGGGCAGATGGCCTGTGCACAGCGGTTTAGCGCCGTGAGGTCGCTGGCGGCATCAAAGCGCGAGAGACACTTTTCCTGATGGCGAAACAGGGCTTCAATTGCGGTCACATCCTGCTGGCCCTGGCTGTACCGCCAACCAAAGACATTGGTGTTCATCGCCCGGAAGGTATGTTGTTGCCAGTTCCAAGTTTCCATGCTGTCACTTACATCCTGTCACACATGCCTGCGTTGTCTGTTGTTACCGACTAGTCATCGTCGCCTTCGTCATCGCCGCCTTCGTGATCACCGCCCTCGTGATCACCGCCTGTGTCCTCGTGATCTTCGTCCTCGTGGTCTTCGTTCTCATACTGGCCATTGTTGTTGCCGCCGTTGTTGTCGCCGCCATTATTGGAGTTGTTGTCGCTGGCAGCCTGGGCAACCTGCTGATTTGCGATCTCGCCATACGCTGCCTGCAATTGGGCGACAGTTGCGTCGAGTTCCTGACGTAACTGGGCATCGTAGGCCTGAAGTTTGGTGATTTCCTGTTGGTAGGCCTGCCCATCTTGTTGGATGGCAGCCTGTAGCGCGGCGACCTGGCCTTGTAGACCCTGGATGTTTTGCAGTCGTGCGGCGGCATCTGTCTCAAAGGACGTCACTTGGGTTTGCAGGGCTTCCACCTGTGGTTGCGCAGAGGCATCCAGCTCCGTCACGGCCTGTGCACCCTGGTTCAGTTGGCTCTGCAGAGCGGTCTCGCGATCGGCCAATGTGGTCTCGACTTGCTTCAAGTACTCGGCATCAGCGGCGGTGGCTGCCACTTGCGGGTTGGCCACCGCCGCAGTGACCGGTGCGGCCGGCGCTGCGCCGGCGAAGCCGCTGAAAGAGACGGCTGCGGTGGTTACGGCTGCGGTCAGGAAGCCAGCCCAGAGAAATGCAGTTTTGCGTTGCATGGTTCGTTTGCTCCTGGTTTCAGAAGAGAGATGCGGTAGTTGAGATCTAGCGGCCGAGCAGTGCGTTGGCTTCGGCCAGTTTGGCCTGGGCGTCCTGTAACTGGGTGCTGTATTGAGCAAAGCGTGCCGCATATTCTTCCTGGGCGCCGGCGAGTTGATTTTTATAAAGCCCCAGCCGCTCGTTGCGTGCCGCCTGTAGTTGCGCCAGTTGTTGTTGCAGCGCCTGTTCCTGGGTGGCCAGGTTGTCGATCTGGGTTTGGCCGGTTTGCCGGCGGGTGGTCAACTCTTGGATCTGCGCCTGGTAGATAGCCTGACGTTCTGCCAGCAACGCGTTCATCTGGGTGATTTGCTGTTGGTAGGCGCTCTCACGCTGGCCGAACGCCTGTTGCAGGGACTGGGCTTGGTCTGTCACCATCGGCTGGCTTACTGGCTCAGTCAACGGCGCCGATACCGGATTGTTGGCGGCGGACGAAATGGTTGGTTGTAGCGCAAAAGCACCCACAACGGCGACCAGGGCCAGCGTGAGGCCGATAGCCAGGATGGCGCCGATTTTGCTGTGTTTCATCGTTGTTGCTCCTATCGAACGTTGGTTCGGATGGTTCACGGTTCACAACCTGCGAACTGTGACCAGTGTAGCAACAATGATGGAGTCTGTGGTTACAAATGGCTGATGGGGATGTTAAGAGTGGGTTAAGTGGTGCATATGGAATGACGGTATATGCGCAGAAAGCGCCAGTTTACGGGGTTAAGTTGTCTAGGAAGCCAGCGAGGAGGTTCGCGACCGTTTCCGGCTCCTCCACCATGACATTGTGGCTGCCGGGGTCGAGGATATGCAGTTCACTGCCGGCAATGTGCTCATGCAGATAAATGCTGCGTTCGGGCTGGGTCATCTGGTCTTGCCGGCCACAGATGATCAATGTCGACATCGTCAGGCCATTGACGCCGGCAATGCGGTCTACGACGTCAAAGTGATGGCAGGCGACTAAATCCCCATAGAGCACGTGAGGGTCGGTCGCGCGCAGATGGCGCAGATAAATCTCCCTATGCACGGTCGAAGCCGAGGCGTGATAGGAGTAGTTTACGATCATCTCGGTGGCTGAATTGAAGTCATGCAGAACGGCTTCGAGAAGTGCGGGGGAGACGCGCATCCGTGCGCCTGTACCGAGCAGGGCGATGCCCGCCATGCGCTGGCCATAGGCCAGGGCAAAATCGAGCGCGATGGCCCCACCCATCGAATGGCCGGCCAGCACAAACCAGGGCAGTTCCAGCGCGTCCACAAAGTCACGCACGATCTCGCTATAGGCGCTGATGTTGGTGCAGCCCGGACCTGGCGACGCGCCGTGGCCGGGCAGATCGAGCACGTAGATGCAGGTGTGCGCCAGATGGCGTAACTCGGCTGGCCAGATTAAGTGCGTGCCCCCAGCGCCATGCACGAGCACGAGCGGCGGGCGATCCGGGTCGACGTCGCGTCCGTAACTGCGATACGCCAGGGTGCGGTTACCGAGGGTCAGCGTCTGCATAGAAGTCGGCCTTTGTGGTTGGGGCGGATAATCGCTGGCGCCCGGCGGCTGTTGCCGGCAGCCTGACCGGGCTTGGTCGTTCCCAAGCGGGAACGTTTTGTTGGCTGCTATTGTACATCAAGGTTTTGCGGAACTGCTATTTGTAAGCTTTCTCTGTTTTAAGCCATTGAGATCGCGCCTTCGGCCCCCAGAATTTGGGGGCCGAAGGCGTAACCTGTTGCGCGTGACGCTTGCCTATCCTCGGCGGGTTACCACGGATGGGGACAGGTTTTTGGCTAGATAAACGGGCTGTTGGGCGTATGCTGCCCACCCTCCAACGTTTTCAGGTCGGCATCAACCATGATGCGCACAAGCTGGCGAAAATCGACGGCGGGTTCCCAACCGAGCTTGCGACCGGCCTTGGAAGCATCACCCACCAGCAGATCAACCTCGGCCGGGCGATAGAAGCGGGGATCCTGCACGACATGCTGACGCCAGTCCAAGCCGACGTAGTTGAACGCTTCCTCGACAAACTCCTGCACGCTATGGGTTTCACCGGTGGCCACCACATAGTCGTCGGGCGCGCCTTGTTGGAGCATCAGCCACATGGCTTTGACGTAGTCGCCGGCAAACCCCCAGTCGCGGCGTGAGTCCAAATTGCCCAGACGCAGTTCGCGTGAAAGACCGAGCTTGATGCGCGCGACGCTGTGGGTGATTTTGTGGGTGACGAACTCAAGGCCGCGGCGCGGGCTTTCGTGGTTGAAGAGGATGCCTGAGCAAGCAAAGATGTTGTAGCTTTCGCGATAGTTGACCGTAATCCAGTGACCGTAGACCTTGGCCACCCCGTACGGGCTGCGCGGATAGAAGGGTGTTGTCTCGCGTTGGGGCACCTCGACCACCTTGCCAAACATCTCACTGGAGCTGGCTTGATAGAAGCGAATCTTGGGGTCGGCGATGCGCACGGCTTCCAGGACGCGCGTGACGCCGAGCGCGGTGAACTCGCCGGTCAACACTGGTTGGGTGAAGCTGGTTGGCACGAAGCTCTGCGCCGCCAGATTGTACAACTCGTCGGGCTTGTATTCCTGCAGGATGCCGATCAAGCTCATCTGGTCGAGCAGGTCGCCCTGGACAATCTCGATCTTGTCCTGGATGTGTTTGATGCGGTCGAAGTTGATGGTGCTGGTGCGGCGCACCATACCAATAACTCGGTATCCTTTTTCCAGCAAGAAGTCAGCCAGGTAGCTGCCGTCCTGGCCCGTGACGCCGGTGATTAATGCAGTAGGCATGAATTGAAAAGCTCCTTGTTTCGTTGATCAGGTTCACGCATCGCGTCTGCGCAACTGTTCACGCCAGTTGTCCAGCAAATCGTGCAGGGTGTCGCGCAGATCGATTTGTGGCTGCCAGCCAGTGGCAGCGATTAGCTTGCGGTTGTCACAATAACTATTGGGCACATCGCTGGGACGGAGACGTTGCGGGTCCACTTCTATGTGGACCGGTGCGGTCGTCAGCGAGAGCAGCGTATCGAGCAGCCATTGAATTGAGCGGGGCTGGCCGCTGCCGACATTATAGCATTCGCCGGCTGCGCCGCGCGTGGCCAGCAGCCAATAGGCGCGCACAACATCGCGGGCGTCGGTAAAGTCGCGCTGTGCGCTGAGATTGCCGACACGGACAACAGGCTCGCGTAGGCCAGCTTCGATTTCGGCGATCTGGCGCGCGAACGCGCTGGCGGCGAAATCATCGGACTGCCCAGGTCCCAGGTGATTGAAACTGCGTGCACGGATCACCGGCAGACGATGGCTGTTCCAATACTGGTAGGCCATCATATCCTGCGCCACTTTGCTCACGCCGTACGGGCTGTTTGGGCGCAAAGGCGTTTCTTCGTCGATCGGCAGGTCGGTGGGACGTACCAGGCCATAAACTTCGTTGGAGGAAACGATCAACGTGCGACAGTCAGGGCGCCAGCGAACCAGGCTCTCCAATAGGTTGAGCTGGCATTGGATGTTCAGCTCGTAGGTCGTCCAGGGCTGTTGCCAACTGCCGCCTACATCACTCCATGCTGCCAGATGCAGCACGATGTCCGGCTGCACCTCCTGGACGACATCGCTCACCCATAAAGCGTTGCGCAGGTCGCCGCGGTGCAACACAACCTGGTTCAACAGATGCTGGATGCGCCGGTCGTGACGATGCACGATGCCGTGCAACTCAACGGCTTGCTCATGCACGAGATATTCGGCTAGAAAGCTGCCGGCGAATCCGGCAATGCCCGTAAGCAGTATTCGCAAGAGGACCTCGAACCAATCACAGATGAACCCGCGCCCCGTGAGTATAGACGAAAGCGCCCGCGCCGCCCAAACGCCGCTAACATTTTGCTGACGTTCTTCTGCCCAGACGATAACACGGCGCAAGCGCCTATCTAACACAGCCGGACTATAGTGATGACAGGTGTTTGGAAGACGACCAAACGTAATCTAACCATAAATAAAGAGAAGGACGATAACCCAATGAAAACTACCACCTACAACGAGATGGTCCGCGAGTTTGTCAATATGGCCGATGTCATGAACCGCGTTTCCAGCGGTCGCCCCTATGATTATGCCCGCAACGGCGGCAGCGACGGTCAACAGGAGCGCGTGGCGCGTCTGCCCCTGGATGCGTTTGTGACCGAGGATGCCTTTGTCTTGACGGCGAATGTTCCCGGCGTCAAGCCGGAAGACGTCGAGATCACCTTCGACGGGGAAGAACTGACGATCCGGGGCAAGTTCCTGCCGCAGCCGGAGACTGGGGAGTTGCTCAAGAGCGAACTGTTCCACGGTGCTTTTGAGCGCCGGCTGACCTTCAAAGTGCCGGTCAACCCCGATGCGATTGAGGCCGCCTACGAGCATGGCGTGTTGACCCTGCGTGTACCGAAGGCGGAGGTTGTGAAGCCGAAGCAGATCAAGGTACAGGTGAAGTAAGGAGCGTGTGAACCACGACGGTTCGCAACGAGAAGATCGGGTGTGGCGCCCTGGGATCGTATGATCCCAGGGCGTTTTTGTTTCCCGTATTTTTTGCGTGCTCAGTCGTCTCTTATTAAGCATGCAGGGGAAATAGCCCTGGTGGTGATTGCTTCGAGGCACCGCCTCTGGAATGCCCAATATGACCATTTTAGACTCAAGGAGAAAGACGATGGAATACTCACGCATGTTCTTACATCCCTGGCGGACTTGTGTGGCGGCGTTGATCGTCGCCGTCCTCTTCGCCACCTTTGGCCTCACGCTGACGGCCAGCGCCGCCGGCAGCGGTAACGGCGGCGGCGACAATAACCCGATCGCGCGTGGCCGGTTGACGGCGATGCCCGCTTCCGGCAATGTCGGTGACTGGGTGATCGGGGGCGTCACCTACACAGCCAGCGGCGCGACAGAGTTCAAGCAAGAAGCAGGCCCCTTTGCGACCGGCGTTTGCACCAAGGTGGAGTATACCGGCGCTGCGGCGCCTTTTACGGCGATTGAAATTGAAACGCAGTCGCCGTCCGACTGTGATGGCGATGGTGGTGGCGGTGGCGGCGGTGGCGGTGGCAATGACGGCGATCTCGAAGCATACGGCAAGCTTATGAAGAAGCCGGCCTCCGGCGTGGCGGGTGAGTGGGTGATTGGCGTAATTACCTATACAGCGACGACCACAACCGAAGTCAAAAGTGAGTTTGGCCCACTGGATATCGGCGTATGTGTCAAGGTTCATTACTTCAATACCACGACGCCGCCCACCGCCCGCGAAATCGAGAGCGAGCGTGAGTTCCATTGCACCGGCGGCAGCGATGACAACGGTGGCAACAATGGCGGTGACGATGGCGGCGTAGGCTCCGGCGAGTTGTATGGCGTCCTCAGTGCGTTTCCCGCCAGCTTGATCGGTGACTGGGTCATCGGTGGCCTGACCTTCAAGGCGGATGCCGCCACCGAATTTCAGCAAAAAGCCGGTTCCTTTGCCATCAGCAACACAGTCAAAGTTGAGTTCACGGTCAACGCCGACAGTTCGCTGCAAGCCCGCGAGATCAAGACCCTCTTCAGGCACGAAAACAACAGTGACGACGATAATGGCAATGGCGTGCGCGATGGCGCGGAAGGCCATGCCTACGGTAAGGTGGAAGCGCTGCCGGCAGCGGCAGACCGTGTCGGCCCCTGGACGATCGGCGGTGTCATTTATACCGCTACTGTCGGCACCCGCTTCAAGGATGAACACGGTCCCCTGCAGGTGGGCGCTCAAGTGCGCATCAAGTACGTGACCGACAGCGCCGGTGTGCGCACCGCCACGGAAATCAAGACAACGGACGACAACGGCGGTGTCCAAGATAGTACACACGCTAAGCTGGTTGGCTCCGTCAAGTCAATGCCTGCTACCGGCTTCAAGGGCACTTGGACGATCGGGGATGCCTCTTTTGTGGTGAATGATTCCAGTAGACTCAAGGAAGATGACGGCGTACTCTTTGCCGTAGGCGCCTACGTTGAGGTTGAGTATTCCGTCGTCGGCACACAGAACGTGGTGCATGAGATGGAGACGCGGATTCCGCCTGGCGCCGGCGACGACGACTTTATCGGCAAGGTCGACGATGCCGGTGGCCCCACGACTGCTGCGGCAGGCGCCACGCTAATGGTGAACGGTCGCACCTTCGTGCTTACGCCGGCCACCAACATCAGTGAAAACGCTGGGGATCTGGTGGTCGGGAGCACGGTGCTGGTTAACAGCTATTTGGCGGCTGACGGCAGTCAGGTGGCGACCTTGGTGCGCACGGTGAACCTGAGTGGCGTATTGTATCTACCGCTCACACGCAAGTAAGCAATTTACGGTGGTAACCGATCAAAGCGGGGCGGGCTTCTTCACGGAGGCGCGCCTCGCTTTGCTTGTGCGTTCGTCCATTGGTGGAAAGTGGACAATGTCCAACCCAATTGGGGCTTTCCTGCCGATGGTATATGATAGATAAACAGCGTCGATGCCGGTTGGTATCATGTGCGCAGCGCCCGACGGCAGCGGTTTCCCGGTGACCTTTGAGGGGTAGCGCGTGGTCGGGCTGTAGTCAAAGAAGCACTTCGATTGGTCATAAGACCCACCAAGATCGCATCCGTCGATGAATAGGCAAACCTGATGGCCAATACTGATGGCATCATCCATTCTTTTCAAGAACGTCGCCGCCTTGAGGCGGAGATAACCGCGCTGGGCGACACCAACAGCGAGGCCGCGCTCGTGAAGGCGGCGCAGCATCTGGCCGACGCCTACGCGGCTGATTTGCTGCTGGCCGTCGTGCTGCGGCACCTGGGCACACCGAATGGCCAGGTGCGTGGGGGACTGGGTCACCTTTGTGCGTTACTACCGACCCAAGAAACCGTGACCAGTCTGCGCGGGGTGGCGGCGAACCGCCAGAAGACTGCGCAGGAGCGCACCACGGCTGCGTTGATCCTCGACCGTTATCTGGGTGAGCCGGCGCCGAATGCGCTGCTGGCCGACCTGGCCGGCAGTGCCGACGTGCCTTACCAGAGCCTGCTGGAGGCGATTGCGGAAGCACGCAAGAACCGCCACATCCTGCTCGAGTACGTCACGCAAATGCAGGAACACACGGTCGACACCGCCTTTATGGTCTTGGGTTTGGTCGACCGGCTGCCCGCCGCCGACCAGATCGAGTTGCTGCGCCTGATTGCCCAAGATAGCCGGCCGCAGGTGGCACGCGCCGCCCTGGATCGGTTGGTGAGCCTGGCCTCGGGTGAGGCGAGTACTGCCGCTCTGCGCGCCCTGCATACGCTCCAATTTGCGCTGTCCCCCGATCCCGCAGCGGGTGTCGAACGCAGTCTACGCAAACTGCAGTTTGGCGGTAAGCGCTATCAACCGCCAAACGCTGCAGGGTGGCGCGCCCTCATCAGCCCGACCGATGCCGGTGGCTATCTGAGCGTGTGGCTTGTGCGTGAGCCGGCTACGGACGGCGCCGAGGACGGCATCTTGCTAGGTTTTGTACTCAATTTGCACGCCGGCATCTTGCAGTTTTCGGGCACCGAGGGGATGGAGCGCACGCATCTGCCGGTCGTGCAGCCGGTTGGTGCGCTGGTGACCGTGCGCACGAGCAGCGTGCAAACGATGGTGTTATTGGAAGCGCCATTGGCGGTTGGTCGTTGGCTGGTGCGCAAAGCGTTCGAAGCACACTGGCGCCAGGAACAAGCTGCGCCACTTGCCGGCGAATACATTCTGTACAACGATTGGGTCTGGCAATTTGAAGCACCGCAGTTGCCCGCGGAATTGGAGGCATTGTGGGTGCGTGGCGGGGACACCGGCAATGCGCCAATCGACGCTGCCGCCTTGATCGATGCCGCCGCCGCATTGGCCGTCACCCCGGCGATGGAAGGCTGGGTGCGCTGGTCAACGGCTGTGTGGGACGGTGTTCAGCCGTCCGCGAGTGTTCCGCAAGAGCTGCCGCGCTCTGCGCTGGTTGCCTTGCTGCTGCGCGAACTTGGGCGTATGCCCGACCATGCCAACCTGCTGGCAGCGATGGCCGCCGGTCTGCGCGTGCAGTCGCTTTGGTTTGCGCTGGCAGCCGAGCCACAAAACGCAGCGCGCGCGGCGACGTTGGCTGCCGCCACGGCACGCTTGCCGATTGGCGAGAATCCACTGCTGGTAATTTTGCTGGAACGCGGGCTCCAAAAGGATCGCGGATGAAAGAGATTATGAGATTACGCGGATAGGAGCGGATGATTTCCTCCCTCCGCGTAATCTCATAATCTCTTTCATCCGCGATAGTGCTCCTGCAGGCTGCGCACTTGCAGCTCCTGTTGGCCGACGGCGCGAATGCCGCTGACAGCCGCCTGGGCGGCCGATAGGGTGGTGATGAGCGGAATCTCCATGCGGGTCGCAAGCCGGCGGATGCGCGCGCCATCTTCACGTGCGTGAGCGCCGAGCGGCGTGTTGATGATCAACTGCACCTTGCCGTCGCGCATGGCGTCGAGCGTGGTGTAGCCGGGCTGGCCGCTGCTGCCTTTCTCAAGAATCGTCACGGCCAGGCCGGCCTGGGTGAAGAACGCCCCGGTGCCCGCCGTGGCCAAGATTTGAAAGCCGAGACGGAGCAAGTCACGCGCGATCTTTAGGGCGCCGCCCTTGTCGAAATCGTTGACGGTCACGAGGACGCCGCCCGTTTGGGGCAGGCCGGCGCCGGCGCCCAGTTGGCTTTTGGCAAAGGCATGGCCAAAGCTGGCGGCATGGCCCATCACTTCACCGGTCGAGCGCATTTCGGGGCCGAGCAGGGCATCGATGCCCGTGAATTTTTTCCAGGGCAGTACAGCCTCCTTGACAAAGAACCCATTCACTTCCGGTTCGGCGAGGAAGTCAAGCTCCGCCAACGATTGGCCGGCCATGACGCGCGCGGCAAGTTTGGCCAGGGGTGCCCCGGTCGCCTTGCTGACAAACGGCACCGTGCGGCTGGCGCGCGGGTTGACCTCCAGCACGTAGACCACATCATCCTTGATAGCGTATTGCACATTCATCAGCCCGCACACGCCAAGCGCCAACCCCATCTTCTCCGTGTATTCGCGCATGATGTTGAGATGGTATTGGCTGATCTTGTATGGGGGCAACACGCAAGCGCTGTCGCCGCTATGGATACCGGCTTCCTCGATGTGTTGCATGATGCCACCAATCACGAGGCGCTCGCCGTCGCAGACGGCATCGACGTCCACTTCAAAGGCATCTTCGAGGAACTTGTCGATCAGAATCGGCCGGTCGGGCGCCGCGCTGACCGCCTCCGTCATATAGCGGCGCAGGTCCTCCGCGCCGTCGACAATTGCCATAGCACGGCCGCCCAGCACGTAGGACGGCCGCACCACCACCGGATAGCCGATCTGCGCCGCGATGATCACAGCCTCAGCGACCGTGCGTGCGATGCCGTGGGCGGGCGCCGGAATATCAAGTCGTTCCAGCAGCGCGCCAAAGCGGTCGCGGTCTTCGGCCAGGTCGATGGCATCCGGTGACGTGCCCAGGATCGGCACGCCGGCCGCCTGCAACGCCGCAGCGAGGTTGAGTGGTGTCTGGCCGCCAAATTGGACGATGGCGCCGATCACCGGCGTTGGGCTGTTTTCGCGTTCAAAGATATTCAGCACATCTTCCAACGTCAGCGGCTCAAAATAGAGGCGGTCGCTGGTGTCGTAGTCGGTGCTGACCGTCTCCGGGTTGCAGTTGACCATGATGGTTTCATAGCCGAGTTCTTGCAGGGCAAAGCTGGCGTGGCAGCAGCAGTAGTCAAATTCGATGCCTTGCCCGATGCGGTTGGGGCCTCCGCCCAGGATCAGGATCTTGCGGCGGTCGGTGGGGAGCGCCTCACTCGCACTCTCGTAGCTGCTATACAGATAGGGCGTGTACGCGGCAAACTCGGCGGCGCAGGTATCGACCTGGTGGTAGGTCGGCAGGACGCCGCGCACGTGGCGGAGCGTGCGCACGCTGGCCTCCTGGCTATGCAACCGGCGTGCCAATTGGCTATCGCTAAAGCCCATGCGCTTGGCCTGGCGCAAGGCGCCGGTGTCGAGCGTGTCGAGGTCACACGTGGGCAGGCGATCGGCAAAGGCGACGATCTCCCCAATCTGGGCCACAAACCACGGATCGTAGCCCGTCAATTGGCAGATGGTGGCCTGGCTGTCGCCAGTATGGAGCGCTTCATAGACGGCGAAAATGCGGTCGCGATTGGGGATGCGCAGCAGATCGTGCAGCGTGGCGCCGGCGTCATAGCCCTTGATGCGGCCATCGCCGTCGCGTTCCAGCGGGCCAAGGCCGTCGCGCCCAATCTCGAGGCTGCGCACTGCCTTTTGCAGCGCTTCCTTGAACGTGCGGCCGATCGCCATGGCTTCACCCACCGACTTCATCTGTGGGCCGAGCACACGGTCGACGCCGGGGAACTTTTCAAAGGCCCAGCGTGGGAATTTGACGACCACGTAGTCGATCGAAGGTTCAAAGGCGGCGACGGTCTGTTGCGTGATGTCATTGCGCAGTTCGTCGAGCGTATAGCCCACGGCGACCTTGGCGGCCAGCTTGGCAATCGGGAAACCCGTGGCCTTGGAAGCCAGCGCCGAGGAGCGTGAGACGCGGGGGTTCATCTCGATGATGACGACGCGGCCGGATTGTGGGTCGACGCCAAACTGGACATTACTCCCGCCCGTCTCCACGCCGACGGCACGCATCACCAGGCGCGCCTGGTCGCGCAGGCGCTGGTATTCTTTGTCGGTCAGCGTCTGGGCCGGGGCCACGGTGATGCTGTCGCCCGTGTGCACACCCATCGGATCCAGATTTTCGATCGAGCAGACGACAACGAAGTTATCGGCGCTGTCGCGCATCACCTCCAGCTCGTATTCCTTCCAGCCGATCAGCGACTCTTCAACGAGGACGGTGTGCACTGGGCTTTCCCGCAGCCCCCAGGCGACCTTCTCTTCAAGTTCCTGAGGCGTAAAGACCGTGCCGGCGCCGCTGCCGCCCATCGTGAAACTAGGACGAATAAAGATTGGGTAGCGGCCGATTTCCTGGGTGATACGGCGCGCTTCCTCCAACGAACGCGCGACGCCGCTGCGTGGCGACTCCAGCCCGGCGGCGGTCATGGCGTCCTTGAAGAGCTCGCGGTCTTCGGCTACTTGCATGGCGCGCAGATTGGCGCCGATCAACTCGACGCCGTACTTTGCCAGCACGCCGGCCTCGGCCAGCGCGACACCCAAATTCAGGCCGGTTTGCCCGCCAACGGTCGGCAACAGGGCATCCGGCCGTTCGCGCGCGATGATTCGTTCCAAGATATCGACCGTCAGCGGTTCGATATAGGTGGCGTCGGCCAATTCCGGGTCGGTCATAATCGTGGCTGGGTTGGAATTGACCAACACGACGCGGTAGCCCTCCTGGCGCAGCGCCTTGCAGGCCTGGGCGCCGGCATAGTCGAATTCACATGCCTGGCCAATCACGATCGGGCCGGATCCGATGATCAGAATAGAAGAGATGTCGGTTCGTCTGGGCATTCTTTGCTGCTTCCTACCTTCATGGTTACAATGGATCGTCTTGTCAGTCGGACGGCGGTCGAAGTTCCCGCCTCATCAAAACATGGGAGGATTGTACTTTGAGCATCCAGAACCCGGCAAAAGCGCGGGATTCAGTCAGCGTGGGGCCGGTTGGCGCGTCCGGCGCGGTCGTGTTGGCGTTATCGCGTGCCGCCGTGATTGTGATTGCTGCGTACATCGGCGCACAGATGCTGGCCGATATTGCCAGCCTCAAGATTGGCGTAGTCGCCGGGCTGGCGGTGGACATGGGCACCTTTATCTATCCCATCACCTTCACGCTGCGCGACGTCGCCCACAAAACGATTGGCAAGCACCATACGCAGACGTTGATCTTTATGGCCGCGGCGGTCAACCTCTTTGCCGCCGGCTATCTCTGGTGGGTAGCCGGCGTTCCAAGCGACTCCTCCTGGGGTCTGGGCGCCGAATGGAGTAGTGTTTTCAACGCCACGTTGCTGTGGCGCATCGTGTTGGCCTCGATCTTCGCCGAGATCGTGAGCGAATTGATCGACACAGAGGTCTACCACTGGTTTGTCACCAAGATCACCCATCGCCATCAGTGGGCGCGCGTCCTGTTGAGCAACAGTGTAAGTGTGCCGGTGGATAACCTGCTATTTTCGGTCGGCGCCTTTGCGGGGATCCTGCCCTGGGCTGTCGTGTGGCAGATCTTTCTGTTCAACCTAATCTTGAAATATGCAGTGACCGTCGTGAGTATGCCGCTGATTTACGTGACGCGTGACCGCGATTGGTCTGAGCAGTAGGCGAAGAACTGCGGCGTTTACTTTGAAGCTTGTGGTAGAATAGCTGTCATGACTGTTGAACAACCACAACCGGTTGCGAAAACACAGGTTGATGTCCCGCTTGTGGACGGTGCGGCGGCGCAGCGTGGACAACTGCTGCGGTGGTCGCTGACTGCTGGGCTGATGCTGTTGGCGGCGGGCGCGATCTTCTACGACACCTTCGCGTCGGGCGCCGGTCTACCCTATTTGTTGCAGCGCTTTCAAACCTTTGTCACCATCTTTCTTGGCATCTTTATCGAGGCCGTGCCGTTTCTACTGGCCGGCTCGGTCGTTTCCGGCTTGATCGCGGTCTTTGTCGACGAGGCAATGCTGGATCGCTATCTGCCCAAGCAGCCACTGCTGGGCGCCATGGCCGGCGGCGGCATGGGTCTGCTTTTCCCAGTTTGCGAATGTGGCGTAGTGCCGGTCGTGCGTCGTCTTTACGAAAAGGGACTGCCGGTTTCGATTGGAGCCGCTTTCTTGCTGGCTGCGCCTGTGATCAACCCGATCGTCATTTTGAGCACCTACAGCGCCTTTGGCTGGGGACCAGTGCTGTGGGGCCGCCTTTTTTTTAGTTTTGTGATTGCGGTGACCGTCGGCTTTCTCTTCAGCCGTGCGCAGCCGGAGGAAGTGCTGTTGCCCGCCGTGAACGCCTGCCATCACGACGCTTGCTGCACCGTGCATGACCGGGCACCCGGCGCACCCAAAGCGCTGTTGCCGGCTCGCTTCACTCAGGCCTTCAATTTTGCCGGCGACGACTTTCTCGATATGGTCCGCTATTTGATCGTCGGTTGTATGATTGCGGCCAGCATGCAGACGTTGCTTCCGCAGTCAGCGTTACTAGCCGTCGGCCAGGGACCGGTCATCTCGGTGCTGGTCATGCTTGGATTGGCCTTTCTGCTGTCGATTTGTTCGACGGTGGATGCGTTTCTTGCGCTTGCCTTCACCAGCACGTTCACGACCGGCTCGATCGTGAGCTTTCTGGTCTTTGGCCCGATGGTGGATATCAAGAGCACGATCATGTTTCTGGGCGTGTTCAAACGGCGTGCCGTGGGCTACCTGATCTTGTTGCCGTTGCTTCTGTCCCTCCTGGTGGGAATCTGGTGGAACCTGAACCTGGGAATGTAGGTATGTATTGAGATCAGTCATGCAAGGCCCAAGATTTCAACTGGCGCTCAAGGCGTTGCTTCTGTTGGGGCTGGCGCTTTTTCTATATACCCGCCTGGCCGGCGGCACGCTCTTTTTCTATATCAACGAACGGTTTGCCGCCTACACGATGCTCGCGATTGTGGGCCTGATCTTGGTCGGCGTGAGTTATCGCCCGTTGGGGCGGAAACAAACGACTCTGGACGGTTCACCGGTGGCGATTGACGATATCGTCGACCACAACCATGATCAGGGTCATGGTCATGATCATGCGCTTACCTTGTCCGGTGCGTTGCTGATCTTGCTTCCGATGGTGCTCGGCGTACTTGTTCCGCCGCAGCCGTTGGGCGCTGCCGCATTGGCGAACCGCGAGGTAAACGTCACCATGCAGGGTTCGGCACTGCCCGCCGCCGTACGCGCTGCGGCCGATAAGAACGCTGTCGACAAGAACGTATTGGATTGGCTGAACACCTTTGCCGGCACACCTGATCCGGTACGTACCTTCGCGGGCCAACCGGCGACCGTGGTCGGATTTGTCTTCCGCGACGCGCGTTTTGCGGAGAACCAGTTCATGGTCACCCGTTTTGTCGTGAGTTGTTGTGTGGCCGATGCCAACGTCGCCGGCATGGTCGTGCGGTGGCCGGCGGCGGCGACGTTGCCCGCCGATCAATGGGTGACCGTGAGCGGTGTCCTGGAAGCCGGCGCCTTGGGCGACCAACCCGTGCCCGTGTTGGCCGCACAGCGTGTCGAACCGGTCGATGTGCCTCAACAACCCTATCTCTATCCATGATGGTCGCACACACGGCATCGCGTTTCAGCCAATTTGACCGTACGATGCTCGGGGTGGCGGCGGCTGCCTTGCTGGCGATTGTGTTGATCATTTGGCGTGGAGATCAGGTGGAAGTGCCGCCTGACCAAACCCAGGTGATCTATTTGAGCATGGCTGGTGACGGCGAGCAGCTTTTCACCTTAACGCCACCGCTGGCGCCGGCGGCAAGCGCTGCCGCCGGCGCACCGTCTCAATTGACCAACACGACCGGCGGCGTCTGGGATTATGCCGTGGCGCCCGATGGCCGCCAGATCGTTTTCTCTGCACCGACTGCCGATGGGAGCAGCGACCTCTGGATCACACAGCCCGGCGCCGCTACGCCAAGCCTGTTGCTCGCTTGCCCCAAGGCTTTTTGCACGACGCCTGCCTGGTCGCCCGATGGCAAGTTGCTGGCCTACAGCCGGCGCAATGGCAACGACTTTGCTGCGGCGGCCATCAGCCCGCCGCGCCTCGCTTTGATGGACGTGCAGGCGAAGCAGAGCACGCCCGTCTTTGCCGACAGTCAGAAGCTCGGGTTTGACCCGCGCTGGTCCGCCGACGGCCAGTGGTTGGCGTATCTGGCACCGGATTTTTTTGGTGTGACCGTGTTCAATTTGGAGACGGGTGCAAGCCAGTTCTATGCGACGACGACCGGTGAGACCGGGGTCTGGCATCCGCAGCGCACGGTGCTGCTGATGAACGAAATGGCCAAGGTTGGCGAGAATTACGTGGTGAACCTCTTCCGCGTAGACCCGATTGCCAACACCAAGCAGAACCTGAGCGGCGCTGGCAGCCTGGTGGAAGACGGCGCGCCGGCATGGTCGCCAGACGGTGAATGGATTGCTTTTCGGCGCAACGAATTGACCGGCGAACGCAAGACGCTCAGTAAACAATTGTGGGTCATGCGTGCCGACGGCAGCGATGCCCGCCCGCTGACGCGCGACCCCGGCGCCGATTATGGCCCGCCGGCCTGGTCAGCCGACGGCCTCACCCTGCTTTTCCACAAGTTTCCCCTCAAGGGACCGAACATCGTGATCGCGGTATGGATGATCGATGTGGCCAGCGGCGAACAATGGCAGGTCGTGAGCCCGGGTCAGCGTCCACAATGGCTGCCTTGATTAGGACAACGAAAGATCGTAACCGCGCAATTCCACGCGCCGTCGTACCTGTTGTAAAGGTCTTCCATACGTGCACTCCATTGATGTTATGACCTCGCTAAGGGCAGCGTGGTCGAGGGATGAAGAAGCGGCAGTCCCATGATTACGCCAAGGCGATTGGGTGAGCGCAATTGTGTGCAACCTGCCGAATGCAATAGAATGAGAGGGTGACACGGTTATCGTATCGTCACACTTTGGCGTCGCAAGGGGCGTTGGGCTTATGCAAATCTTGATCACCGGCGGGGCGGGGTTTATTGGGTCGCATAGTGCGGCGGCGGCGCTGGCTGCGGGCCATGCGGTGCGGGTGTTGGATAATCTTTGCAGTGGGGAACGCGCCAATCTGCCGCCCGGCGTACCTCTTACGGTCGGCGATGTGACCGACCCGGTGGCCGTGGCGGCGGCGGTGGCCGGCTGCGACGCGGTGCTACATCTGGCGGCGCTCGTCAGCGTGCCGCAATCCATGCGTGAGCCGGAGGCGACCTTCCAGATCAACACAATGGGCACGGCCACCGTGCTGGAGGCGGCGCGCCAGGCGGGGGTCGGGCGCTTTGTGCTGGCCTCCACCTGTGCGGTCTACGGCGATCTGGCGGGGGTGCAAGATGAGACATCGCCCACGCAACCGCTTTCGCCGTACGCGGCCAGCAAATTGGCGGCGGAAACATGGGCCGGGGTCTACGCGCGCGCGTATGGCCTGCAGACCGTGATCTTTCGCTACTTCAATGTCTATGGCCCGCGCCAGCGCGCCGACTCGCCCTACAGCGGCGTAATTGCGCGCTGGTGCACGGCGGCCGGCGCCGGGGAGCCCTGTCGCATCTTTGGCGACGGCGGCCAAACGCGTGACTTTGTCTCCGTCCACGACATCGCCGCCGCCAACTTGCTCGCGCTCACCCGCTCACCTGCTCACCCGCTCCCCTTCACCTGGGGCGACGTCTACACGGTGGCTACAGGCCGCTCGGTCAGCCTCAACGAACTGCTGGATGACCTGCAGACTGCCGCCGGTCATCCGATTGAGCGCAGCTACGAACCGGCGCGCGCTGGCGACATCCTCCATTCGGCCGGGCGCAGCACGCGCGTACAGGCACTTGGCTGGCGCGCGCAGACGCCGCTCGTGCAGGGGCTGGCCGAATTGCTGCAGCAAGCTGGCTGAAGGCGCCGCAGTGGAAGTGCTATCCATCAGGAAGAGATCGGTTCTGCACGAGCCAGCCAACAAAATCAGCAAAGAAAAACTCATCTGTGAGGCAACGAGTCTTTTTGTCATCGTGAAACCTCCTTCGGTCTTTCCCTATTGTAGCACAATGAGCCGTTTCTTTTGTCCACCCCCAATTGGGCGCCCTTTGGCTCTCATGCTACAATCTTTTGTCGGCCTGATGGCTGTGCGGGCAGGGGCTGGGGAGGGCATGAGTACACTGATCTGGGATCGCATCTTTGGCCAACGGGTTGACGCCTGTCGCATCACGATCGTGATCCCCACCTACAATGAAGCGGACAATCTGCCGGCGATCAGTGCTGCCTTGCTGGCGCTGGGCCTGCCGCATCTGCAAATTCTGGTCGTCGACGACAACTCCCCGGACGGCACGGGCCAGGTGGCCGACGAGCTTGCTATCCGCTACAATGGCGAAACAGCCGCGCCGCAACGCCCGCCGTTTGCCGTGATCCACCGCACCGGCAAGGGCGGCCTGGGCACGGCCTATGTGGCGGGTATGGCGCGCGCGCTTGCCGAGGGCGCCGACTTTGTCGTGCAGATGGATGCCGATTTTAGCCATTCGCCTGACTATATTCCTTCGATGCTGGCCGTGCTCCTGGCCACCGACGCCGACGTCGTCATCGGCAGCCGCTATGTGCCGGGCGGGTCGCTGGATGCCGGGTGGGAGTGGAGCCGGCGCCTTTTGAGCTGGTGGGCCAACTTGTACGGGCGCGCTATCCTGGGCCTGCGCATTCGGGATATGACCGCTGGCTTCAAGATGTGGCGCCGTTCGGCCCTGCAGGCGATTGGCCTGGAACGAATCCGCAGCAATGGGTATAGTTTTCAGGTGGAAATGGCCTATCTATGCGAAAAACTTGGGTTTCACTTGATCGAAATCCCCATTCACTTTGAGGACCGCCGGATCGGCCAAAGCAAGCTGGATATCCCAGTCAAACTCGAATCCGCCTGGCGCACCTGGCAAATTCGTTGGCGCTACCGCCATCTTGCCAATCCTCACGAAGGCGCAGTCCGCGTGCCCGAAACGCCCGTCAATGCAGATGAGCGTGGTTAAGATCATTCGCCGTTACGCGCGCGCCCTGCGCTCGATGCTATGATCAGACTTCGCCGTTTTCGCGCTGATGGGTGGGCGCTGCTGTCGATTCTCCTGCTGGCGCTGCTGTGGTTTGCGCCGGTGTTGGCGCCTGGGCTGACCCACGGCAGCTTGCTGCCGTACGATAACCTGTATACCTATGCCCCCTGGCGAGCGCTGCAGCCTGGCCTGATTGCGCACAACGAGTTGTTGTCGGACCTGGTATTGGAAAACGCAGTCTGGAAACAACACATCGTCCAGACGCTGGCGCAAGGCGACATCCCGCTGTGGAACCCGCAGATTTTCACCGGCATCCCCTTCTTTGCCGCCGGTCAGGCCAGCCTCTTGTACCCGCTCAACGTCCTGTTCTACCTGCTGCCGCCGGCGCTGGCATACGGCTGGTTCACGGCTTTGCAGGTGGCGATTGCTGGCGCCGGCATGTATCTCTTTGCCCGCGTGTTGCGGCTGCGCGTACTGCCGGCGCTCTTTAGCGGCGTGGTGTACATGTTCAGCGGGTTCCTGCTGGTGAGTGTGGTCTTTACCATGTTCGTGGCTGCCGTGCCCTGGTTGCCGTTGCTGCTGGCGGTGATCGAGTACATCATCCAGAAGCAAGAAGAGAAAGGGCTGCGCAGCTTTCAGCCGATCCCGTATGTGGCGGTGGGCGCCGCGATCATCGGCCTCGTCGTCCTGGCCGGTCATCCCGAACTGATCTACTATACGCTGCTCGTCGCCGGCGCCTATGCGTTCTTCCGGCTGCTGGCCGCCTATCGGCGCATCGTGCAAAACGAACCCGGCCGCGACATGGGCAAATCGCCACGCGTCACCGCGATCTTCACGCTGGCCGGTTGGCTGCTCGTCATGGTCGCCTTGGGCGTTGGTCTGGGCGCCGTGCAGTTCATACCGCTGATAGAGTTGCTGCCGCTCAACTTCCGCGCCGGATCGGCCTCGCTCGCACAAGTGCGCGAGTGGGCCTGGCCCTCACGCCACGTGCTCTCCTTTTGGTTGCCCAACCTCTTTGGCAGTCCTAGCCACCATCAATGGTTCGACCTGTGGACGCGCCAATGGGTGCCAGCCACGGTCAATGCGCTGGGCAAGGCCAACCACACGATTTTCTGGGGCATCAAGAACTACGTCGAAGGCGGCAATTACCTGGGGATCGCCACCTGGCTGCTGGCGTCAATGGCGCTTTGGCAGGGGGTCAAGCGTCAGGAAACCCAGCGCACATCGCGGCCCTTCTACACCTGGTTCTTTGCCGCACTCGCCCTGATCTCGCTCCTCTTTGCCTTTGGCACGCCGCTCTATGCGCTGCTCTATTACGGGCTGCCGGGGTGGAACCAACTCCACAGCCCCTTCCGCTGGGTTTTTCCGTTTACGCTGAGCATGGCGGTGCTGGGGGGGATCGGGTTGAATGCGCTGCTGGTGCGTGCACAGAGCGCGGGCAAGCGCGATCGGGTTGCGCTGGCGCTTGGCCTGGCGGTCGCCGGCGCTGGTCTGCTGGCGCTGGGCGGGGTCATCACCAGCGTTTGGCTGCCGGCGCCGTTTATCGCCTTTGGCCAGCGCATCGTGGACGGCAGCGACCTGGCGCAGATGGCGTTTGCGGATGGCCGCATGTTCTGGAGTTATCAGGCGGCCAACCTGGCCGCCTTTGGTGTGTTTGCGCTGAGCGCCGGTCTGTGGGTCGCCTGGCTGGCGTGGCGCGCGCCGAAGGGTGAGGGACGGGGCGTGCAGGGCGCCGTCATTGGGCTCATCGTCATTACGGCGCTCGATCTCTTTGTGGCGCATGGGCGTTTCAACCCCGCTACTGACCCGGCGCTGTCGCCGCTCACGGAAGGCGGCAAGCCGCCGGTGGTGAAGTTTATTGAAGCGCGCGAAGTGCCCCCCCAGCCCCCCAATTCTGGGGGGAGCCAGACGGTGCCCCAATCCGCTGGGGCTGGGGGGGGCCAGATGTTGTCCCAGCCTTGGCGCTTTACTACCTTCAACGTGCCGGGGGAAAAGACCTTTAACGCCAATGTGGGCATGTACTATGGGTGGCAGGATGTGCGCGGCTACGACTCGATTGTGCCGCGGCAATATGCGCAGTTTATGAACCGTATCCAGCCGCAGGAGAACGAACTGCTCTTCAACCGCATTGCGCCGATCTATGCCCAACCGGGCGGCGATGTGTATGCGGCGTTGGACAATCCTTTATTGGATCTGCTCAATGTCAAGTATGTCTTGACCGAGCACCATATCCCGAACCCCACCTGGCAGGAAATCTACCGCGACGATGGCATTGGCGTGTATGAGAACCAGGAGGTTATGCCGCGCACCTTCCTCGTACCCGAAGCGCGCGTGGCGGCGGTCGAACAGCAGCCGCTGGAAGAGACCAACCTGCGCGACGTGGTGTTTATCGAGGAAATGCCAGCCGGCGCCGCCGCCATGGTGCGCG
>Ga0335397_10002486_pt1 | contig 25117 bp, 25 predicted proteins | sample MAT04_FD_205740 | JGI IMG/M metagenome (GOLD analysis project Ga0335397, IMG submission 205740) | Freshwater microbial communities from Lake Fryxell liftoff mats and glacier meltwater in Antarctica - MAT-04 (spades assembly) (version 2) ... | reverse complement strand
CGGAACTGACAACACCCAGAACGAGCTATGGGACCATCGCTGCCCAGAAAGTCCTTGCGCACACAAATGGGTGCATTCCGTCTCGGTTGGCGGACTTGGTGCCCGACGGTCCAGAAATGGCGCCCCATAACGCGCGAACGTTCGTGGTCAGAGCACTAGTGGCCGAGGAGGCGATTCATGATTGCCTCGCGCCACTTCGACGAGCTGCCCGTGCGATCCTCGTGGCGGTCGGCACCCACGGGCAAGACGGTGGTGGCGTTGATACCGACGAACCGCAGCGGCTCCGGCTCCCACTTGCGCGAACGGTGGCCGACCCACGGCAGCGTGGTCAGCTCACTTGGCTCGCCGGTGATCAGGTCGGCCAGCGTGCGGCCGGACAGGTTGGTGGTTCCCACCCCGTCACCCACGTAGCCGCCCGCCGAGGCAAGGCCGGTGGCCGGATCGAACGATGCCTGGCACCACCAGTCACGAGCTGCACCGACTGGGCCGCCCCAGCGGTGCGTGATGGCGGCGTCGCCGATGGCGGGGAACAACTCGCGCAGTGTCTCGTGGATCAGACCGTGCACTCGCTCGTCGCGGTCGTACTCGGGCTTGATGGTGCTGCCCCAGTGGTACCACGCGCCGCGGCCGCCGAAGGCGAACCGATTGTCGGCAGTGCGCTGCCCGTAGATGATCATGTGGCGGCCATCGTTGAACGTGGCCCGATCGTGCAACCCGACCGACGCCCAGAAGTCGTCGGGCAGCGGTTCGGTGGCAATCATCAGCGAGTAGATCGGGGCCACGGTTCGGCCCTCGCCGGCGAGTGACGGTGTGAACGCTTCGGTGGCGCGCACCACCACGTCGGCCTTCACGACGCCGAGATGTGTGCGCACGGTACGCGGCGTGATCTCCACGACCGGCGTGTGCTCGTAGATCGTCGCGCCCATGCGCTCGACGGTGCGGGCCAGACCGCGAGCCAGCCGCGCTGGATGAATCGCTGCGCAGTGCGGCGTGAACCCGCCGCCGAGCACCTTCGTAGCGCTCAACCGCTCGGTTGCTTCGGCCTGCGACAGCACCCGGTAGTCATCGTCGGTGAACCCGTACGAATGCAGATGGTCGATGTGGTCCGCTTCGCGTTGGAGCTGCATCGGGTTGCGCGACAGGTTGAGGTAGCCGCCGTGGGCGAAGTGGCAGTCGATGCCCTCGGTATCGACGACGCGCCCAACTTCGGCGACTGTCTCGTGCATGACCGTCTGCAGGCGAAAGGCCTGCGCCCGCGAGCTCTGCTTGGCGATCGCGTCCAGCCCCATGGGGAGTAGCGCGGAGCACCAGCCGCCATTGCGGCCGCTGGCACCGAAGCCGACCACCTGCGCCTCCAACACAGCCACCCGCAGAGTTGGGTCCCGCTGCAGCAGGTAGTAGGCGGTCCACAAGCCGGTGTAGCCGGCGCCGACGATCGCCACATCGGCCTGCAGGTCGCTCCCCAGCGCCGGGCGCCCCGGGCCCCACTCTTCGGCGGACATTGTTGCGTGCCAGAGAGAGAGGTTCGACAGCTCGTGCATGCCGTCAGTTTAGGAAGGCTGTGCGGTGCTCAGCATTCGGTTGTCGATCAACCGCACCTCGCCGAACCACACCGCCGTGACCGCAATGGCAGTGGCACCAAGAACGGCCAGCGGTTGCAGCGTGTCCAGGTGCACGATCTCCAGGTGTTCGAAGCGGGCCAGCGGTTCGCGATCGATGATGGACCGGCCCAGTGCGCTGAGCTGCGCCACGTCCAGCAGCCCTCCCCCTGCTGCATCGGCCACGACCTGCAGCGCGTGCGAGACGCACACGGCGGCGGCGCGCTGGGCAGGGGAGAGGCGTCGGTTGCGGCTGGACATCGCCAGTCCGTCCTTCTCGCGAACGGTCGGCATGCCGACTATCTCGATGCCCATGTCGAGGTCGATCGTCATGCGCCGAATAATGGCCAGCTGCTGGAAGTCCTTCTGGCCGAACACGGCGACGTGCGGCCGAGTGGCGCCGAACAGCTTGGCCACGACGGTGGTGACGCCGCTGAAGTGGCCGGGCCGTCGCGCACCCTCCAGTACGTCGGCCAGCGGTCCCGGACGCACGTGGGTTTCGAAGTCAGGCGGATACATCGCGGAGGCGCGCGGCGCGTAAACCGCATCGACATCGTGCTCGGCGCAGCGCCTCAGGTCGTCGTCAATCGGGCGCGGGTATGCCTCGAAGTCATCACTGCGATTGAATTGCAACGGGTTGACGAAGATACTGACGACCACGATCTCTGCATGTCGCCGCGCCTCGGCGATCAGCGCCAGGTGCCCCTGGTGCAGTGCGCCCATCGTGGGCACCAATGCGACCCGTCGCCCAGCGATGCGATGCGCGTCGCTCCACACGCTCATGGCCGCAGGCTCGTCGAACAGCGCCACCTCAAACATTGTGAACGTCAAACATTGTGAACGTCAAACATTGTGAACGTCAAACATGGCGAACGTCAAACATGGCGAACGTCAGTGGAAGCTATGTGCGTCGTCGGGCCACGTGCCGTCACGCACCTCACCGATGAATGCTTCCGTTGCTCGAATCGCATCGTTGCGCAGATCGGCGTAGTGCTTGGTGAATTTCAGGCTCAGTTCACTGAGGCCGAGCACGTCGTGCAACACCAACACCTGACCATCGCAGTCCGGGCCGGCGCCGATACCGATGGTGGGGATGGACAGTTTCTGTGTGATCTCCTTGGCGAGGTCTCGGGGAATGCCCTCCACCACCACGGCACACGCGCCGGCCTGCTCGACCGCGTGAGCATCTTCCAGCAGCCGCTCGCGGCCGCCGGCCTCGGAGCCGCTGATCTTGCCCTGCACCTTGTGGCCACCCATGCGGTGGTAGCTCTGCGGTGTGAGGCCGATGTGCCCGACCACTGGGATGTCGACGCGAGTGATGGCCTGAATGGTCTCTGCCATGACCACCCCGCCTTCCAACTTGACGCACTCGGCGCCTTCCTTCATCAGGCGGATGCTGCTCTCCACGGCCTGCTGCGGGCTGACCTGGTAGCTGCCGAACGGCAGGTCGCCGACAATCAGCGCCTTGGGCTGCGAGCGGGCGACAAGCCGCACGTGGTAGGCCATCTCATCGAGTTCGACAGGAATGGTGTTGGCGGTGCCCTGCACCACCATGCCCACGCTGTCGCCGACAAGAATGATGTCGACACCGGCCAAGTCGACGAGCCGCGCAAACGTGGCGTCGTAGGCCGTGATCATCGTGATTCGCTCGCCCAGCGCCTTCATGCGTGGGAGATCGGGGACCGAGATTTTCATGCGGTCCGGCAGCGAGCTGGTCATGAAGCTGAGGGCCTCCTTCGACCGGGGTGCCATTCACCCTGACGAACCATGCAACCTAGCCAATCGCCTGACTGTTTCGAAAGCGCGCAGTATCTTGCATGGCAACGGTCACAGGCCCGCGGGAAATGCCGAGGGGCACACATCACGGTATGCCGGTGCGTCGGAGTTGCCGACGGCTTTCACGATCGCGTTGGTGCACGCTGCGGCGAAGCACTCTGCACCTGCCTCCAGCACCGCGTTCAACCAGCGAATCCGAGCCCGCACCGGTGGCTCGCCGTCGACGGAGGAGTCGATCATCGAACCCAAGTCGTCGCGGCCGGTGGACACACCGAAGATGGAGTCGCCGTCCAGCATGGAGTGCACCGGGCGAATTGCGCGGGCGAGCCCATCGTGGGCGACGGACGCCAGCTTGTTGCACTCAGCCTTGGACAGTGCAGCCGTCGTGGCGACCACGCCGATGGTGGTGTTGAGAGGGTGCGTCGCTGCGTCGAGGTGCGCCTGCAGGGCCTGTCGCTCGGCTGAGGAGGGTGCTCGAAGTCGGGTGGCGCCGGCCATCCATGGCAGCCCAGTCAACGGATCGATCACCGTGCCCGCCGAGTTGACGACTGCCAAGGCCGACACGACCACGCCATTGGGCAGAACGGTGCTGGCGGTGCCCACGCCACCCTGCAGCCCGCGGGCGCGGGCGCCGGTACCTGCCCCGATGGCTCCGTTGGCGAACGGGCGGGCGCGGGCGGCGGCCGCGGCGCGATGACCGAACGATTCGTCTGGCCGGTTGCCAAAGCTGCCACCGCGGCCGAGGTCGAAGATGACGGCAGCAGGGACGATCGGGACGACATGTGAAGCAGCGAGGCCGACCTTGAAGCCGACACTGCGCTCTTCCAGATACGCCATCACGCCATGCGCGGCGGCCAGCCCGTAGGCACTGCCGCCAGTGAGGCAAATGGCGTGCACCGTCTGCATGGTCGCAGTCGGGTGCAGTAAGTCGGTCTCGCGCGTTCCCGGCCCGCCACCGCGGACCTCGACACTGCCCACCGTGTCATCTGGCAGCAGCACCACCGTCGTGCCGGTACGCCAACCACGACCCACCCGTTGCGCGTTCCCCACGCGCACGCCGGGCACGTCAGTGAGGCAACCGTCGCCGCTGCGCAGCGGCGCGCTCATGCGTGCATTGTGGAAGGCATGACCTGCTCGTCGCCGCCATCGTGCGGGCCGGTGAGGGTGCGCCACACGCCAAGGCCGACGATGTACAGCGGGCATGCGACCAGGAAGACCTTGCCGATGGGGTTGCTCGCCGGCAGGTCTGCCGTCATCAGTAGCACAGCCGCCAGCCAGACCACCGTGACGGTGATGGTGAGGGGCCGGAATTTGCGCACCTGCATCGGGTGCAGGAACTTCCAGTTCGTCAACTGCGTCAGCGCCAACAGGATGCACGCAATGGCCGTCGGCCACGGCTTCATGTCCAGCAGGAACAGTGTCGGCACGATCATGTTCCACTCGCACGGGAAACCGTTGAAGTAGTGATCGTGAGTCATCTGGTCGGTACGCGACATCCACAGCGCCGACATCAGCATCACGAAGGAGGCGATGATCGCGCCCCACGGATTGTGCGGCAGCATGTTGAACCGCAGCATGAACAACACCGGAATGACGATGCAGGTCACGAAGTCGATGATCAGGTCGAGCGTGTAACCGTCGATACGCGGCACGTGCGTCTTGACCTCGTACTTGCGGGCGGCCAGCCCATCGAGGCCGTCGACCACCATGGCAATTGCGAGCCAGAGGATGGCGATCTTGTAGTTCTGATCACTGACGGCCATCAGGCCGAACATGCCGCACAACGCGCCGAGGGCCGTGAAGGAGTGGACGAACCAGCCTTTTGCGACCGGGTGCCGGAGGGCAGCGGTTTCGGTGGAGGTGGGGGCACTCATGGGGGTGCGCAAATCCTACCCCTTGTGGCCGATAGCTTCGCCGCATGCGTGATCAGCTCCGTGCCGTCGGCTACCGCATTGGCGGCGAGTGGGTTCGCCGAGGGTGGGCGTTGGCCAGCCGAGTCGGGTCGATCGGGCCAGGTGACCGTGCCGGGAAACTGTTCGGCCGCTTTGGCGCCGGCAGCATCATCTGCTTTCCGTACAACACGATGTTCAACGAGCACTACATCCACATCGGTGAGGGCACGATGATCGGCCCGCAGGTCACGCTGTCGGCGGGCATGGTGCCTGGGCAGGCCTGCCTGTCCGACCCGGTGGTACGCATCGGCGACCGCTGCCTGATCGGCAAGGGCAGCGGCATTGTCGGCCACTTCGGCATCGACATCGGTAACGATGTGTGGACCGGCCACCACGTCTACATCACGGATCAGAACCACGGCTACGAGGACATCAGTCGGCCAATCTCGCAACAGACGCAGCCCGAGCGGGCAGTGACGATCGGTGATGGCTCCTGGCTGGGCTTCGGCACCGTCGTGCTGCCCGGCTCCAACATCGGCAAACACGTCACCATCGGTGCCAACTCGGTGGTCACCGGCGACATCCCTGACTACACCGTCGCAGTTGGCGCGCCGGCGAAAGTGATTCGCCGCTACGTCGAAGGCGAGGGCTGGGTGCGGGTGCCGTAGTCGGCCGGCTGTGAACGTCAGGTATGAACGTCAGGTATGAACGTCAGGTTTGGACGTCGCCGCCGAGCTCACCGGGGGGTGAACACTCTGGAACGGCGTTGCCCTTGACCCCGGCGGTGAAGTCGAGGACCACATTCGACACAGGGCCACCACCAACCGCCGTTTCGTTGTACGGCTCGAGCTCGAAGGAACGCAAACCTGCGGTGTACCGACGGCGGTCCGACAGCACGATGCGATAGTTCTCCACGAAGAACGCCACCCGCGTGGCGTCCTTGTCGTTGTCAACAGGGATCGCGGCAAGGTCGGTGACCATCTGATCCAGGATGTCGGTGGCGTTGTCGACGATGTCGGCGCGCTGGAGCATCTGTTCGTTGGTCGGGTTGGCGAGGTAGCCGCCACTCGTATCGGCCAACGCCTCGCGTTCGAGCGATGCGGCTACACAAACTTGCTGTGCGGCGACGCGCCAGCTCTTGTCCTGAACCTGGTACACCCCCTCATTCGTCGCAAAGACGAAGTAGTACACCCACATCGAGGCGACGATGGCACAACACAGGACGATGACGAGCTTCACCGGCGTGCGAGTGCGCGGCGCCCTGATGGGCTCTTGGGCGTAGGGGATGTTCACGTGGATGCTTTCGGTCGGTAGCTGAGGGCAAGTTGGGTGAGCGCGCCGCCGATTCCGACGACGCCGGCAATGGCGGTGCCGCACCAACCGGGGAACTCGATTCCGAGGGCGTTGTCCAGTGACCAGCGGCCGCCGCCGATCACCGAGACGGCGAAGGCGGCAACCGCGATGGACGCGCAGTATTCCCACCCTTGGTCGGGCTTGAAGATGAAGAAGCCGACCTTCCAGTGGGCGACCACGATGGCGACGATCATCAGGCCGATGATGCCCGCGCCGGCAAACGGGGTGATCAATCCGGCTGCGAACAGCAAGCCGGCGCCGATCTCGGTGGTGGCAGCCAGCCGCGCCTGCCAGATGGGCCACTTCATTCCGATGACGCCGAACCAGCTGGCGGTTCCGGCCAACCTGCCCCCGCCGAACACCTTGTTGTAGCCGTGGTAGGCCAAGAAGACGCCGAAGACCACCCGCAAGATCAGCAAGCCAAGGTCGAGTTGCGGCATGCGACCACGCTACGGCGTGACCGACTGCGTGCCATATTCGACCGCCGTTCGTCACATGCGGCTGGTAGAACGGACGTCATGGGGGAGGGAACGAACATTCCGAACGACCGCGGGCGCCTGCGCCAAGCGTTCCAACTGGTTCGGGCCCTCGTTCGCCATCACAAGAAGACGTTCTTCACCGCCGTGGCGGGTGCGTCGGTGTTCGCCGCCTGCACGGTTTTGTCGGCAATAGTCGTGCGGCTCATCATCGACGAGGTCATCAACCCTCGCTTCAACGAGGGTTCTGTCGGTGTCCGCAAGGTCGTGCTGGTACTGGGTGCGCTGATCGTCATCGGCTTCGTACGGGCCGCTGGCGTCATCGTTCGCCGGACGTGGGCCGGGCGCACCACTTGGCGGGTCACCGAGACCATCACCACCGACGTGATCGACCGCTTGACCGAGCAGCCGGCGCCGTGGCACCGCAGCCAGAGCACGGGCGACCTGATCACACGCGCCGGCGTCGACGCGGAGGCCGCAACAGCCGTGCTCGGGCCGCTTCCCTTTGCTTCCGGTGTGGTCGTGTTGGTCGGGTTGTCCAGCGTGTGGATGCTGCTCACCGACCTTCCATTGGGCCTCGCCGCCGTTGCCGTCTTCCCGGGGCTGATCGCGCTCAACGTCGGTTATCAACGGCGTGTCGACCACTTCTACAACACGGCGCAGGACGAACTCGGCAAGCTGAGCGCAGCGGTGCACGAGAGCTTCGACGGCGTTGCCGTGGTCAAGTCGTTCGGCGCCGAGGGGCGTGAAACCGACCGTCTGTCGGTGATCGCCAGCAGGCTGCGCGAGGCGCGCCTCGGTGCTGTGCACCTGCGCAGTACCTTCGAGGCGTTGCTGGATGGTGTGCCCACCGTCGTCAACATCTTGCTGCTGGTAGGCGGTGCCTACCGGGTCCGTTCGGGCGACATGACGGTCGGTGAACTGACCAGCTTCATCTATCTGTTCACCTTGCTCGTCTTCCCGCTACGGCTCATCGGCTTCACCCTCTCTGAGGTGCCGCACTCGCTGGCGGGGTGGAACCGTATTCGCGAGCTGCTCGACCAGCCGGTTGTCGCCGACCCTGCCCTCACGCTGCGCCAAGGCGCCGACAACAGCGTCGTCCTGCACGACGTGCATTTCAGCCACGATGGCGAGCGCGATGTGCTGCACGGCATCTCGGCCAACATCGAGGGTGGCCGAACTGTGGCCGTGGTGGGCGCCACCGGCGCTGGCAAGACCACACTGCTGCACCTCATTGCCGGGCTGATCGCACCTGATTCGGGGACCATCACGGTGCCCGCCGGCGGGAGCCGGCTGGTGTTCCAAGAGCCGTTCTTGCTGGCCGGCTCCGTGCGCGAAAACGTCGCGCTCGGTATCGATGTGCCGCCGGATGCAATCGAGGCGGCGCTGGCGGTCGCCGAAGCGCAGTTCGTCCATGAACTGCCATCCGGTCTGGACACGCAGCTCGGTGAGCGCGGCGTCGGCCTTTCCGGTGGCCAGCGTCAGCGTCTGGCGCTCGCCCGGGCGCTGGTGCGCCAGCCGGCCGTGCTGTTGCTGGACGACACCACCTCGGCGCTCGACCCCACTACCGAGGCCAAGGTGCTGTTCAACCTGCGAGCAGCGCTCACGCAGACCACCGTTGTGGCCATCGCCAGCCGACCATCCACCATTGCGTTGGCGGACGACGTGCTCTACCTCGACAACGGCGAGGTCGTGGCTCACGGTCGCCACGAAGAACTGATGCAGGAGGTGCCGGCGTACCGACAGCTGATCGAGGCGTTCGAACACGACCGGGAGGCGATGGAGGCCGACCTGTTGCAGATGTCCACACCACTTCAGTGGACGGCCGCGACCGAGGGAGAGCAGTCGTGACCGAGCCGATCAGCCGTTGGACGGCCGTCGAAACGATTGGCCGCGGCGTGAAGGCGGCACCCGCGCTGCGTACCGGGTTCGGCCTCACGCTTGCGTTCGCGATGGTCGGCGCCGGCGGTCGGGTCGTCATCCCCATCCTCGTGCAGCAGGCCATCGACCGCGGGTTGGGGCCTGAGGGCGTGAAGGTCGGCACCGTCACGACCATGGCAGTGATTGCCTTCTTCGTCATCGTCCTGGCCACCTGGTCGCAGCGTACGGCCGTGGCGCGGCTGGGTCGGCGTAGCGAAGAGGCGCTGTACGGCCTTCGTGTTCGTCTGTTCGAACACATCCACCGCCTCAGCATCGCCGACCACAGCGAAGAGCGAAAGGGGGCACTGGTCGCGCGCGTCACCAGCGACGTGGAGACACTTGCCCAGTTCTTCCAATGGGGCGGCCTTGCCTGGTTGCTCGACGGCACGCTGATGCTGCTCGTCGCGGGCGTCATGTTGGCGTACGACTGGGTGTTGGCCATTGTTGCGTTCATCGTCGCCGCCCCGTTGGGCTACGTGCTGCGCCGCGTGCAGAGCCACCTCTCGCGCGCATACGACGTCGCTCGGGGTCGCAACGCTGAGGTGATGACGCAGATCAGCGAGCTGGTGTCTGGCGCCGAGACGCTGCGGGCCTACGACGCCGGCCAACACTTCGCGGCGCAGGTGGAAGAGGCCAGCCACGAACGGTCGAACTCCTTCATTCGCGCCGGCACGATCGGCGCGTTCCTGTTTCCTTCGGGAGAAGTTTTCAGCGTGTTCACGGTCGCAGCGGTGGTCGGCGTCGGCATCTTCCGTGGGCCTGACAGTGGATTGACGGCGGGTGCCATGGTCGGCTTCCTGTTCCTGACCTACAAGTTCCTCGAGCCCATCGCCGAATTCACCGAAGTACTCGACCAGACGCAGACCGCCGTGGCCGGCATGCGGCGAGTGCTCGGAGTACTGGAGATACCCATCGGCCCGCCCGAACCAGACGTGCCCGTCAAGCTGCCGGCCGGGTCACTGGCCGTCACCCTCGATCGCGTCGACTTCAGCTATCGATCGCGTGGTGACGACGACGAGCCGCCGGTGTTGTTGTGCGTCTCGGCTCATATTCCCGCCGGCCAGCAGGTAGCGGTGGTGGGTGAGACAGGTTCTGGCAAGACCACCCTTGGTCGGTTGATCGCTCGCCTCGCCGACCCCACCGCCGGCACCGTGCTGGTCGGCGGGGTGTCGCTGACCAGGGTGGCCAACGAAGACCTGCGCACCCGGCTCACCGTCGTGCCACAAGAGCCGTTTCTCTTCGAAGGCAGCATCGCGGCCAACTTGTCGTTCGCCCGCCCGAAGTTGTCCGTCGCTGACCTCGAGGCCGCGATTGACGACCTCGACCTGCGCGACTGGCTCGACACGTTGCCCGATGGCATCGACACCGAGGTTGGTCAACGCGGCACGCAGTTGTCCGCCGGCGAGCGTCAGCTGGTGGCGCTGATCCGTGCGTCGCTGATCGACCCGGCGGTGCTCGTGCTCGACGAGGCGACCTCGTCGGTCGATGCGCTCACCGAGGTACGACTGTCGCGAGCGCTGGAGAAATTGGCCTCGGGCCGTACCACGATAGCTATTGCGCACCGCCTCTCCACTGCCGCCCGTGCCGATAGGGTGCTGGTACTCGACCACGGCCGGCTGGTGCAAGACGGTTCCCACAACGATCTGGTGCAGCAGGACGGTGCCTACGCCCGCATGTACGAGGCCTGGGTCACGTCGACCTCGGCCATGTAGGGCTAGCTAGGGGAGAGGTGCGAAGGGCTGCGGCCCTCTGACAGAGTCGACTCGGCACTCGACGGCGGTCGCGTCTGGGAAACCAGTTGCTTGGAACGTCGCCGTCTCGCCAGGTGCCACCGACCGCACCGCGATCTGGTCGGAATCCTTCACCGCACCGTCGCTGCGATAGCTGACGCTCACCGTGTAGGTATGGGTACGGGTGTCCTCGTTGGTGATGGAACCATCGAGAACGGTCACGCTGCCGGTCGTCACGCAACTGTCGATACTCACCGAATGGGGCCCCGCCTCCAAGAACGAATTGACCTCGCGCATCACTGTGCGGGTCAGCAGGAAGCCGACGGCTGACGAGCCGAGTGCGGCGACGGCCAGCACGACGCCGGCGATGGCGTACCCGCGCCCACGCGCTGGTTGGCGTCGCTCGCGTTGCAGTGCCATGACGCCGAAGATGAACGCCGCGACGGCACCACCGATGGCGATCACGAAGATGAAAGGAATCCAGCCGCACACGAAGGAACCGAACGCCACCCAGAACGAGGCAACCGCAAAGGCTCGCGAGGGGCCGCGCTCGAACTGAGGCGCCGAGCCCCAACCTGGGTGGCCGCCACCTGGCGCCTGCGATGACTCGAGCTGGTCGACGAACCGCTGCCCGTCGACGGACACATCGGACGTCCACCGTTGGCCGTTGTAGTAGCGGAACTCGAAGCGCCCCGTCGGGTCAGGGTGCCAGCCTGGCGGCCATGTCATCGGTTCCACACCGCGACGCTATCGGTGCCGGTGCCACGCTGAAGTGGGCTGGCACTAGCTGCAATGTAGCACCTTCTCGCGGAAGACTCGGGGGCTGTAGGCGGTGAGCACCACGTCGGTGTTCGCTCGTACCGAGGCCGAGCGAGGGAACCCGAGAAACGGCCCGAGCTCGCCGAAGTACTGGTCGGGGCCGAGTTGGAACAAAAGCTCCTCATCACCGTCGGCCAGGACCCGGATCACATCGACGCTCCACCCATGTGAGTCAACTGACGCCCCGTTGCCCAGCGAGGGCGCTACCGCGCACCAAACCCTGCCAGAGAATCCCGCACGACGAGCTGCGTTCGATCGAGACGCCGTACCATCGTCAGTGCCATGGAACTCGTCCTCATCCGCCACGGCGAACCCGAATGGGTTCGTGACGGGCTCAACGTTGTCAATCCACCACTGACCGAGCGCGGCCAGATGCAGGCAGAGCGCGTCGGCGCCGAGTTGGGCGGTGAGCACTTCGATGAGATCATCGTCTCGCCGCTACTACGCGCTCGCCAGACGGCCGCCCCTCTACTGGCCGCCCTTGGCAGGGTCGAGGCAATCGAACCTTTTCTCGAGGAGATCCGCGAGCCCAACTGGCATGGAACCCCGTTCGAAATGGCCCGCGCCGCGTACGACGAGGACCGTGAGCGTCCGGCAGAGGAGCGTTGGGCGGGCCTTAGCGGCGGTGGTGAGCCACCACGCGAGTTCGTCGAGCGCGTGCGCTCCGGTGCCGAGAGCTACTGGGAGTCACGTGGGATGCGGCGTGCCAAGCACACGCTGCCGATGTGGCACCTTGATGGCCCCGACCGGCGTGTTGCCGTGGTCGCGCATGCGGGCACCAACGGTGTGCTGCTGTGTCACCTGCTGGGCTTGGACCCCGTTCCGTGGGAGTGGGACCGATTCGTGACCCAACACGCATCCATCACACGACTGTCGACGATGAGGATGCGCGACGGCTACACATTCGCGTTGAATCGTCTCAGCGACGTCGAGCACCTGCCCCGCGACGCTCGCACGCTCTGATCCACGTGTGCGCTACCAGGCGCACTGCAGACGCTTGATGCCGTTGATGAAGTTGCTCTGCAGGTAGTCGGGTTCGCCGACGGTGTGCAGCGTGGGCATACGGCGGCGGATCTCGTCGAACATCACCGTGATCTCGCGGCGTGCCAGGTTGGCCCCGAGGCAGAAGTGTGGGCCGCCGGAGCCGAACCCCACCTGTGCGGGCTGCAGCGAGCGCAGCACGTCGAACTCGTGCGGGTTGGTGAACACCTTGTCGTCGCGGTTCGCCGAGTTGTACCACATCACCAACTTCTGGCCGGCCTCGATCTTCTGGCCGCCGACGACGGTGTCTTCCAACGCGGTGCGTCGGAAGTGAACAACTGGCGTCGAGTAGCGCACGATCTCGTCGACGGCGGTGCGGCTATTCGCGTCGAAGTTGTCGAACCACAGCGCGCGCTGGTCGGGATTGGTGGTGAGCAGGTGCATGCCGTGGCTGATGGCGTTGCGCGTGGTCTCGTTGCCGGCCACCACGAGCAGGATGAAGAACGAACCGAACTCTTGCGCGGTGAGCCGCTCGCCGTCCACCTCGGCGTGCATCATGATCGACGTGAGATCGTCGCGGGGGTTGGCCAGCCGGTCCTCGCCGAGAGCCTGCGCATATTGGAACATGCCCATCCCGGCGGCGAACAGGTCCTCGAAGCTGGTGGTGAACTCAGGGTCGCCGACACCGAGGATTGTGTTCGTCCAGCGGAAAACCTGCTCTTCGTCGGCGTCCGGGATGCCCATCATCTCGCAGATGATCTGCAGCGGCATCGGGGCAGCAACCTCGTGGACGAAGTCGCACGTGCGGTCGGGGAACTGCTCGAGCAGGCGGTCGACCACGCCTGCGGCCTTGATCTTCACGTACTCCTCGACGCGTGCGATCTCCTTGGGCGTGAAGCCCTTCGAGACAATGCTGCGCAGGCGGAAGTGGCGGGGGTCGTCCATGCTGATCATCGAGCCGAAGAACTCGGCGATCTCGATGGGCATGTCGCCGATGTTGACGCCGCGGCCGCTCGCGAACAGCTGCGGGTTGCGGCTGACGTGCCACACGTCCTCGTGGTTGACGACCGACCAATAGCCGGCGCCGCGGGGAAACTGGGCATCGGGGAAGTCGAACTCCTCCCAAAAGCTCATCGGCTGCTGATCGCGCAGCGTCTTGAACGCACCCTCGCGATGCTCGCGAGACATGGTCCAGAACTCGGGGTCGGACAGATCGAAGGAACCGAGGGCAACATCGGCAGGGGTCATGAGCGGAGCGTAACGACGACGAGCGCTCGGCGTAGGGTCGAACGAGGGTGCCTAGGATGGTTGCATGCTGCAACCCACCGAGATTGAGCGACTTCTGGTCGTGATGGCCCACCCGGACGACGTCGACTTCGGGTCGGCGGGCACGATTGCCACACTGACCGGGGCAGGCGTGAAGGTGACGTATTGCCTGGTCACCGATGGCAACGCCGGCGGCAGCGACCGCACCGTTTCGCGTGCCGATGTCGCCGCGTTGCGACGCGTGGAGCAGACAGCGGCGGCGGCCGTGGTGGGCGTCACCGACCTTGTGTTCCTTGGTCATCCCGACGGACGCGTCGTCGCCGACCTCGCGCTGCGGTGCGACATCAGCCGTGTCATCCGTCAGGTGCGGCCACAGGTGGTGTTGTGCCAATCGCCCGAGCGCAACCTGGAGCGCATCTTCGCCAGCCACCCAGACCACCTCGCCGCAGGCGAGGCCGCTGTGTCGGCGGTGTACCCGGACTCACGCAACCCGTTCGCCTTCCCCGAGTTGCTGGAGGAGGGTCTGGAGCCGTGGGACGTGACCGAGATCTGGCTGTCTGCTCACCCGACCAGTTCCGACTTCATCGACGTCACCCCGCACATCGACCGCAAGTTCCAGGCGCTGCGCTGTCACGGCAGCCAGCTGCCGGACCCGGATGGTATGGAGCAGCGGTTTCGCCAGCTGATGGCGCTCAACGCCCTCACCGCCGGCTTCGATGAGGGCATCTTCGTCGAAGGCTTCCGCGTCGTGCAGGCCAGCTGACCGGCTGGATTACATCGTGCTACCGACCGGTAGCTACGCTGACCCAGTTGTTCTGAAGCCTGTGAGCTTCAAATGTCGAAGGGGAACCTCCATGACCGAAGCAGTGATTGTCGCTACCGCCCGCAGCCCGATCGGCCGTGCCAACAAGGGGTCGCTGGTCAGCATGCGCCCCGACGACATGGCCGCTCAGATCGTTCGTGCCCTGATGGCCAAGGCCCCGCAGGTCAAGACCAGCGACGTGCAGGACCTGATGATGGGCATCGGCCAGCCCGCCGGCGAAGGTGGTTTCAACATCGGCCGCGTGGTCGCCGCGCTGGCAGGGCTGGAGGACGTTCCCGGCGTCACCGTCAACCGCTACTGCTCGTCCAGCCTGCAGACGATCCGTATGGCCTTTCACGCCATCAAGGCAGGCGAGGGCGACTGCTTCATCGCCGCCGGTGTCGAGACGGTCAGCCGCTACGCCAACGGAGCCAGCGACATGGCTCCGAACCCCATCTTCAAAGGCCCTGGCGAGCGCACCAAGTTGCGCTCGCAAGGTGGTCAGGGCACGTGGACCCCGCCCGAGGGCCTGCCCGACATGTACATCGCCATGGGCCAGACCGCCGAGAACGTGGTCGAGATCGAGGGGATCACCCGCGAGGAGATGGACCGGTTCGGGGTCCGCAGCCAGAACCTGGCCTGTGCCCACGTCGACAACGGCTTCTTCGAGCGTGAGATCACCCCGCTCACCCTGGAGGACGGCACCGTCGTCTTCAAGGATGACGGACCCCGCCCCGGCACCAACTACGAGGCTGTCAGCCAGCTCAAGCCGGTCTTTCGCCCCGACGGCACCGTCACCGCTGGCAACGCCTGCCCGCTCAACGACGGCGCCGCCGCCGTGCTGGTGATGAGCGACACCAAGGCCAAGCAGTTGGGCCTCACCCCGCTCGCCCGCATCGTGGCCTCCGGCGTTTCTGGCCTCAACCCGGAGATCATGGGCCTCGGCCCCATCGAGGCCATCCGCCAGACCCTCGGCCGGGCCAACATGACCATCGACGAAATCGACCTGGTCGAGATCAACGAAGCCTTCGCCTGCCAGGTCATCGGGTCGGCTCGGCACCTCGGCATCGACCTCGACAAGCAGATGAACATCCACGGTGGCGCCATCGCACTCGGTCACCCCTTCGGTATGACCGGTGCCCGCATCATGACCACGCTGATCAACGGTCTGCAGTTCGAAGACAAGACCTTCGGCCTGGAGAGCATGTGCGTCGGTGGCGGCCAAGGCATGGCAATGATCGTCGAGCGCCTCAGCTAGTCGAGTCGCTCAACGTGCCAATTCGGTCGGCCCTGCGTAGCCCTTGGCTCGCGGCGAGCAGGGCGAACAGCACAATGCCGGCACCCGCAAAACCGAACATGATCTCCGAGCCGAAGTGCTCGTAGATCGTGCCGGCGGCGTAGCCGGTGAACGCACCAACCAACAGGTTCATCGAGCCGGCCAGGCCCTGTGCCGCTGCTGCGCGCCCATGCGGCGCACCACTGGCAACCACTGCCTGGCTGGCCGGTGAGCCAATTGCTTGGATGATGCCTTCGACCGCACTCATCGCCACGATGACCAGTGGCACCGTCACGTAGCCGTAGCCGACGGTGATGGGCACGACCAGCACCGTCATGATCAAACCAACGCGCAGCGCACCACGACGGTCAGCCAGCCGGCCACCGAAGGCCGCCACGATCGCAAAAGGGACACCGAAGGCCAAGAATGCCAGTCCGATCATTGCGTTCGACGCGCCGCGGTCGGTCATGTACCGATCGAGCACCGCATCGTAGAAGCCGACGGGCACGAACAGGGCGACGCTCAGGGCCACCCCGGCTCGAATGCGGCGAACGCGCAGCAGGTCGAAGGCCAGACCGGTGGAGGGGCCGATCGGCAGCTGTGGGAGCGCTCGGGGCAGCAGCATCAGCCCGCCCGCCAATGCGAAGGCACCAGCAGCGAGGAACGGGACGCGCAATCCGAACGGGCCGACCAAGAGCCCGCCCAATACCGGGCCGGTCACGAACCCGGCCAGCTCCACACCGCCGAGCACACTCAATCGATGGGCAACCCTGTCGGGCTCGATCGTCACGGCGATCGCCCGCGACGCTGGGAGGAACAGGCTGTTGGACAGGCCGACGACAGCACGGGCCATCACAAAAGCGACCAGCGATGACGAGAGAGCGAAGAACAGGCTGCCCGCCACCGCCAGTGCCAGACCTCCGATGAGTAAGGCCTTCGAGTGGCCGCGGTCGGCAAGGGGAGCGAAGAAGATCTGGCCGATGAAGCCGACCAGGAAGCCGGTGCCCGCAATGAGCCCCAGGCCATAGTTGGCGAAGTGATACTTGTCCTGTAAGTCGCTCAGGAGCGAGAAGATCACGCTGTTGGCCACACCGATACTGGCTGTTGCCAGGAGAAGGGGATACCAGCCAGCGATCTGCTGGCGGGTCACGCCAGCCCTTTAGAACGGGCCTCAGCCCGCACGCGCACCATCTCGGGCTCGTGTGGCAGTTGCACCGCCCGCAGAAGATAGCGATCGCCGCCGGCTACCAAGTCGGCCAGGCACCAGCCGCCAGGCGCGTCGCATTCGCCGTCGCCGATCGAGTGCAGCGAATCGACATCCAGGCCCGCCGTCTCGGCCTCTGCGTGCCACAGCGAGACCAGCCCGCGGCGCAACTCGGGCTCATCGACCAGATCGGTGCCGTGCAACAACAGCTCGACGGTGGTGATGGTGACGTGCTGTACCTGGGCTGCGTTGACCACATCGCCGCCCAGCTCACCGTCGAGCATGACCACCACCGGTCCACCGGCGCCCGCGACGCCGCCGATGAAGCCGTAGCGCACGAGCGGCAGACCGTCGTCGTCGATGCATTCGTAACGAACTCGGTCACCGGGCGAGAAGATCACTGCGCCACCTTCACGACGGCAACCCTCACGACGTGACCCTCACGACGGCAACCCTCACGACGCGACCCTCACGACGCGACCTCGGTAAGTACGGCGTCGGACAGCGCGGGCCACAGCTGCAGCGCCTGTTCTGACCAGTCGTTGAACGGCCGATCAGTGAGCGCGATGCAAGCGACGTGTGCCCCCGGTTCCACCCAGAGGAGGGTACCTGCTCCGCCGAAGTGTCCGAACGTGTCGGGCGAATTGCGAGGGCCGGTCCAGTGCGGTTGTTTGTTGCCCCGAATCTCGGTGCCCAGTCCCCACGGGCAGTCGTCGTAGCGTCCGACACCCGGCACCACGCCGGGAAGACCAGGAAATTGAACGGTGTGGTACTGCGCCGCGCTCTCCGCACTGACCAGTCGTGGTTCTTGCAGCTCGCCGACGAACCGAACCAGATCGCTGACCGTGCTGTGTATGCCGTGCGCCGGCGAACCGCGCAGCACCGTCGCCGCCATGCCCAGCGGCGCCAGTACCGCTTCGTGCAGATAGTCAGCGAACGGCATTTCGGCGGCGGTGGCCAGTGCGGCCGCGGCCAACTCGATGCCGGTGTTGCTGTAGATCCGACGTGCGCCGGGGCGCGCGATCGGCTCGCTGCCGTCGAATGCGTAGCCGCCGGCGTGCGCCAGCAGGTGACGGAGCGTGCAACCCTCCTGGCCGACAGGTTGTTCGAGGTGCACCGTGCCCTCCTCGCAGGCAATGAGGATGGCCCAACTCGACAACATCTTGGTGATCGACGCCAACCGAAAGTTGTGCTCTGTCGGGCCGGTTGTGGAGACGGCCCCGTCCGGCGCGACGACGGCAGCGGCCACGGTGCGCACCGGCCACTCGGCCACCAGCTTGAATGCCTTCATGGCGAGCCGACTGGAGCTCAGGCCAGGCCGGTGCTGCGTAGAACCTCGGCCACATGGAAAGCAAGGTCGAGGCTTTGGCGACCATTGAGGCGGGGATCGCAGACCGTCTGGTAGCGGTCGTCGAGCTGGCTGTCGAGAATCTTGTCGGCGCCGCCGGTGCACTCGGTGACATCGTCGCCGGTGAGCTCGACGTGGATACCGCCGGGCCAGGTGGACTCGGCCTTGTGCGCTCGCACGAACCCCTCGATCTCGTCGCAAATGGCGCCGAACTCGCGGGTCTTGCGCCCGCCGACGCTGTTGATGGTGTTGCCGTGCATCGGGTCGCAGGCCCACACCACCGGGTGTCCGGCCTCGCGGACCGCGCGCAGAAGGGGCCGTAGGGAATCTTCAACTTTGTCAGCACCCATGCGGCTGATCAGTGTGAGGCGACCGGGAATGCGAGCCGGGTTCAGCTTCTCGCACAGCTCGAGTACGAAGCTGGCGTCGGTCGTGGGGCCGACCTTGCACCCGATCGGGTTGCCGACACCGCGGAGGAACTCGACATGGGCGGACTCCAGCTGGCGGGTGCGCTCGCCGATCCACAGCATGTGCGCCGAGCAGTCGTACCAGGCGCCGGTGAGTGAATCTTCCCGGGTCAGCGCTTCCTCGTACCCCAGCAGCAACGCCTCGTGGCTGGTGTAGATGTCGGTTTCGTGGAGCTGGTGGTTGCCTTCGGTATCCACACCGCAGGCGCGCATGAAGCGCAGCGCACGGTCGATCTCGGCGGCCAACTGCTCGTAACGCTGGCCCTCGGGGCTGCTGGACACGAACTCCTGCGTCCATGCGTGAACCCGACCCAGGTCGGCGAAGCCGCCCTTGGTGAATGCCCGCAAAAGGTTGAGTGTTGCTGCCGACTGGTTGTATGCCTGCACCAATCGCTCCGGGTTGGGAACGCGTGCCGCTTCGGTTGGGGCGTCGCCGTTGACGATGTGGCCGCGGAAGCTGGGCAACCGCACATCGCCCACCTGCTCGAAATTGCTGGAGCGGGGCTTGGCGAACTGGCCGGCGATGCGACCGACCTTGACCACTGGGACGCCCAGCGAATAGGTGAGCACCACCGACATCTGCAGAATGACGCGCAGCTTCTCACGAATGTTGACTGCGCTGAACTCTTCGAAGCTCTCTGCGCAATCGCCGGCCTGCAGCAGGAAGGCATTGCCAGCCGCCACCTGCGCCAGCGAGTTCTGCAGCGAGCGGGCTTCACCGGCGAAGACCAAAGGGGGATACGACGAGATCTGCTTCAGCGCACGGTCGAGGTCGCCCTGGTCGGGCCACTCGGGTTGCTGCTGGGCAGGCATTGCCTGCCAGGAAGAGGGTGTCCACGCTTTCGCCACGTCGAAAGCCTAACGGGGAGGTCGCGCGCCGCCCCGTGCCAATTCCCAGCCGCAGTTCTGAGAGCCGTGGGTCGCGGAACCCTCGAACCCTCCGGCCCAGCATCCGAGCCGGAACTCACCACCCCCATTTGCGCGAGCAATGAGTTTCTGGGTGTGCGGCGTCTCGTCACCAGGTCTGGGTGTCGTGAGTTCCGGGTTCCGGGACGGGAGACGCCCAGAACCAAATCTGGGACACATCGAGCCCAGAAGTTGGTTGCGCGCGCAAATGGGGGGATCGGGTGCCGAAAAATGAGAACGCCGCGGTCTTTCGGCCGCGGCGTTCGCAGAATTGTGTGGGAATCAGACGGCGAGGATGCGGACTGCGTCTTCACGCAGACCGGCAACTGCCCGGCTGACCAGGCGACGAGCGGCCTCGGCAGTGACGCCCAGGTTCTCGCCGACTTCACGGAAGCTCTTGCGCTCACCATCGAGCAGACCGAAGCGAGCCTCGACTGCGTAACGAGCACGCTTGTCGAGTGTGCCGAGCAGCTCGTCGAGCAGCTCGTTGTCGACCATCGACATCACGGCATCTTCGGGGGTGCCGTCGCCGTTGGCCATCAGGTCTCCGAGGGTGGCATCGCCATCGTCGCCAATCGTCTTGTCGAGCGAAACGGGGGTGGTGAGACGGTGCAGTTCGGCGTTGCCGACATCGAGCGTCTCGCCGTCGCCGCTGGCCTGACGCAGGGCAGCTCGCAGGCTGGCCGAACGATCGCCGGGAATACGGATGAGGCTGGCCTTTTGGTCGAGCGCACGGCCGATGGCCTGGCGGATCCAGAAGGTGGCGTAGGTGGAGAACTTGAAGCCACGGCGCCAGTCGAACTTGTCGACTGCGTGCTCGAGGCCGAGGTTGCCCTCCTGGATGAGATCGAGAAGATCCATGCCCTGGGGGAGGGGGTAACGGCGAGCGATACTCACTACGAGGCGCAGGTTGGCGCGAATGAAGCGATCCTTGGCTTCAGCTGCCTTGGACACGGAGGCCTTCAGCGCTGCGCCCTTTTCGCCAGCAGCGAGACGGTCAGCCGCCTCGCGGCCCGCCTCGATCACACGGGAGAGCTCGCGCTCTTCTTCCGCATTGAGCAGCGACACCTTTCCGATGTCGTTCAGGTACAGTCCGATTGAGTCATTCATGGCAAGTTGTCTCAACTCTTCAGTTCGTCGGTAGATTCCATGGCGAGGTGTGTCGTTCGGCACATTGCCGCGGGCACACTTCACAGAGCAAGACGCACGCAAACAGCCGTTCATGACGGCCACCGAACATCTCGATCCTTCAGGGTTCGTGGTGGGGGGACAGGCAACAGTACTACATCGGTCGGTCGGTGTCATGCCAGAAGCGAACTTGCCCGTATCATGACGATCGTCGCGCCCCGGCCTGTGTTCGTGCAGCTTGTGCAACGACTCGCGACCCCACGAGCAGGTGCGATGCCTCTACACTCGCCGTTTGTGCCTGCGCGAATCGGTTTGTTCGGCGGCACGTTCGACCCCCCTCACGTTGGCCATCTCGTCACGGCGGTCAACGTGCGCCATGCCCTGAAATTGGACTTCGTCATTTTGATGGTTGCTAACGTGCCGTGGCAGAAGGCTGGAACCCGCCCCATCACCGACGCGCAAGCCCGCCTTGCAATGGTTGAGGCAGCCGTGGCCGATGTGGACGGGCTGTTCGCCGGCCGCGCTGAAATCGACCACGGCGGCCATAGCTATACCGCCGATACGCTGGAATTCTTGTCTCAGCAGCACCCGGGAGCGTCACTCTTCACCATCGTCGGCGACGACGCCGCGTCGAAGATCGAGACGTGGGAACGCTACGAAGAGGTGGCCCGCCAGTCCACGCTTGTGGTGGTGGACAGGCCGGGCGCACCCGTCGAGCTGCCTGCCGGCTTCGGCTGGGAGCGCGTCGAAGTTCCCCGCCTGGAGGTTTCCAGCACCGATCTGCGCGACCGCTGCCGCGATGGCAGACCGTTGGACTACCTCGTCACTGAGCCCGTGCTGGAAGTGATTCGTTCGTTGGGTCTTTACGAGGGGGCCGTATGAGTGCCCTCCCCAGCGTTCGTCGTCGTCGCACGGCCATCATGCTCGTGGCCAACCTGCTGGCCCTTGTAGCGCTCGGTGGCATTGGCTACGCCGGGGTCCGCGCATTGAAACGCTACGAAGGTGCCACCAAGGTCACCGTCGAGTCGATCAAGTTGCCAGTGACCCCAGTGGGAATGCTGGCCACTGTCAACGCGGACGATCAGCTCACCAGTGTTGCCGTGTTCGTGCTGGCGGCCGGGTCGCAAGTCGGTGGCAGCATCGTCACGGTTCCCGTGTCCTCGGATTCGAACCCGTTGCCCAGCGGGATTGACCGCATTCCGCTGACACAGGCGTACGCCGACGGTGGCGAAGCGGCTCTGGTCCAGGCAGTGGAGAGCGTGCTCTCGATCACCATCGACGTCAGCACCGTTGCTCCGCCGGCTGAGGCTGAGTCGCTGCTTGCACCCGTTGCACCCTTCTCGGTCAACCTGCCTGCCGACGTGCAGAAAACTGTTGCCGGCGGTGACACAGATGTGCTCGTTCCCGCTGGGCAGGCAAGCATTTCGGCATCGCAGGCAGTAGCGGTGCTGACGACTGTGGCGAACGGGCAGCTCGACGTCGACCGGCGAGGCAACATCGACGCGGTCTGGGCCGGTGTGGCGGCAGGCGTCGGAGCTGGAGGAGCCACGCCCGATGTGTCGGTTCCCATTGCGTCGCTTGCTGACTTGATGGGCCGCCTGTTTGCTGCGCCCGTCGAATCGCGTGGGTTGCCGGCCGAACCCATTGCCGTCGCCGACAATCCCGACAACAAAGACGTCGAAACGCTGGTCCGCTACGAGGCCATCTTCGTGTTGGCGTCGGTTGCGCCGGCCTCGATGTCGGCGCCATCCACTGGGCTGGTCTTCCGTATCGAAGCACCGCCTGGCTACGAAGACCGCGTCAAGTTCGCCGTCCGCGCCATTCTCTTCCTCGGTGCCAACGTCGTGTCCGTGTATCTCGGCGCCGAGGTTCACGAAGCGACTCGCTACTACATCGACGACCCGCGTCTCGTGGCGGAAGCGGAGAGCAACAACGCTTTGTTCGGCGTCACAGAAACCCTCAGTCCCGACGTGCCCATCGAGGGCATCGACGTGATCCTGCAACTGGGAACAGACTTCCTCAACGGTGCTGGCGACGAACTTCCCAGCACCACGACCTCGACAACGGAGCCAGCATGACTCAGACAGCCGGAGAGGCAGCGCTGCAGCTTGCCAAGGTGGCCGCACGTGCGGCAGACGCCAAGAAGGCCGAGCACACGCTGGTCCTCGAGGTGGGCGACGTGCTGCAGATCACCGACTACTTCGTCATCGCCAGCGCTGGCAACCGCCGCTTGGTGAAGGCCGTCGTCGATGCGGTGGAGGACGCCGTTCGTGACGAGCTTGGCCGCGCCCCGATTCGTTCGGAGGGGATGAGCGAGCAACAGTGGGTGCTGATCGACTACGGCGACGTCGTCGTGCACATCTTCGCCGAAGAAATTCGGATGTACTACGAAATCGAGCGCCTGTATCGCGATGTGCCCAAGATCGAGTGGGCCGACGCCGAGGCCGTTGCGGATGCCGACGAGACCGACTCCGCAGATGATGGGTCGATCACCGAGGAGTAAAATCCTCGTGCGTATGTGATCGTCGTCACCGATGGCGATGCCGTGCCCATCGCTACAGTAGATGGGGTCATGGCAACAACGCTTTCCGGTTCGTTCGACACCGCCCAACTTCCTCGCATCGCCCCCGACCCTGTCACCGTCACGGTGGCTCGCACGGTGTCACCTGGCTTCGAGGCTCAGTACGTGCAATGGACCGAGGACGTAGTGACCACGCTGCGCAAGTTTCACGGGTGCCTCGGTGCCGGTGTGCTGCACCCGGGTCCCGACGGTGGCGAGCATCAGATCATCTTCCGCTTCGTCGACGGCCTTCACCTGCGCGAGTGGGAGCGTTCGCCCCAGCGGGCCGCACTGATGGCCCGCGCCGCCGGCTTCGTGTCACACGAACGTATTCAACGCACGGTCGGCGTGGACAACTGGTTCGAACTGCCGGATCGTGCCGAACCCAAGCGCACGAAGGCCGGTCGCATTGCCACCGACGTCGCGTGGGTCTATCCGGTCGCCATCCTGGCTTCGCTGGTGCTGGCACCGCGGATCGCGGAGCTTCCGGTTGCTCTGCGAGTCACCATTTCGACGTTGCTGATCACCGCCGTGATGCGTCTGGCGGTCGGCCCGATGCGTACCAAACTCCGCTCTCGCCGAACTCTCTGAGTCGGCTTCGGCGATCGGTTTCGTACGCACGTTTTGAGAGGCATGGGCGCGCTGGTATCGTCCTGCACTCGTTCGGGGCTGTAGCTCAGTTGGTAGAGCACTTCCATGGCATGGAAGGGGTCTGGGGTTCGATTCCCCACAGCTCCACGAACAAACCCCAGGTCACAAGGCCTGGGGTTGTTGCGTTTTTGCCCTGACCTGGTGCCGGGGGTTCTCTGTGGGTTCTAGGCGGCCGCGCGGGTCTTGCGCAGCAGCGGGTCGGCCCAGCGCAAGGTGGTGTCGGCGACCCGCATCACCCGGCCGGCGGCACCGGGGGTGGCGCTGTCGATCAGGTTGCCCATCACTGCCAGCGTGATGTCGGCCGCGGTTTGTGTGCCGACGGCAATGCGCAGTCCGGGCTTCAACAGCCACGGGTGGCCGATGATGAAGCTGAAGCGGCGTCCGGTGCGCAGAAAGGCGTCGAACCGGTCGCCCACCACCCGATCGTAGTTCGCGGTCGCATTCGTAGGGTCGGCGATGAACTCTTCGACAGCGACGATGCCGCTCTCCAAGGCATAGTCGATGCCCTCACCATTCATCGGATTGACGAAGCCGGCGGCATCACCGATCGCCACCCAGCCGGGTCCGAAACGCTTGAGACTGCTCATCGGCAGGCGCCATGCACGGGGCTTGTCGACGTACTCGCCGAGCGACCACGGCTCGCGAACGATGGCCGCGTACTGGTCGAGCAGTCGGTTGAGGTTGAGCTTCTTGAAGCCCTTCATCGTGCTCAGCGCACCGACGCCGATATTGACGGTGCCGTCGCCTGCGGGAAACATCCAGCCATATCCGGGCACGGCCGTACCGTGCTCGTCGCGCAGGCTGAGGCATGCCTCGAGATGGCGTTCGGCGTGGCGTGGTGTGGGTGCGTATGCGCGAATGGCCAGCCCAAAGGTTTCTTCAGGGTCGCGCTCGGCGCCCAGCATCTTCGCGGCCAAGCCCTGCGCACCTGCCGCCAGGATGGTGAGCGGCGCGAGAACCCGCT
>Ga0335397_10002485_pt1 | contig 25118 bp, 21 predicted proteins | sample MAT04_FD_205740 | JGI IMG/M metagenome (GOLD analysis project Ga0335397, IMG submission 205740) | Freshwater microbial communities from Lake Fryxell liftoff mats and glacier meltwater in Antarctica - MAT-04 (spades assembly) (version 2) ... | reverse complement strand
CTTGAACAGCAAAATCATGTCCATCAAACGCCGCGTTGGAGGCTTCCGAAACCGCCACAACTTCAAAACCGCCATCTTCTTCTACTGCGGAGGCCTGAGCCTCGACCCACAATAAAACCGGATGGACTGATCTTTTCATCCCGCCATGCCGGACCATCGGCATCCGTCTTCAACAGGATCTGAGCACGACGAGCTTTCTGCAAACTCCCTTTCAGTTCTCGCACCACGTCACTTCTCGCACCACGTCACTTCTCGCACCACGTCACTGCAAATCTGACGCTCCGCATCAGACAACCGAACGATATACTTCTTGTTCGTGGAAACATCCTTGTTGACAGCAGTTTCCGCGATTCTCCTACGAGTCATCAACCCCAGTAGCTAGATTTGACTGGGCACGAGTTCTCATTTGGATCAGGCACTCGGTGGTAATATCTCAACCTCAGTTTTGGGGAGCGTGCGTCAATACGACCTGCTTTGCAAACTCATCCACCAGTTTATCATAATTCGCTCGATTCTCGTAGGTTGGATAGAATTCCCCACGCAGCTTCCGTAGCGAAGTCAGCAATTGATCTTCGCGTCCACTTTCGATTTCAGCAATTGTTGTATCGAGTAATTTCGCTGACGCAATGCCATACCAAGAGTTGTAGTTCAGCTCTTGCAGCACTCCAACAGCGAGAGCGATAGATACGCTCAAGCTGAGCGATAGTAGTCCTAACACGATGCGCAGCCAGCGGCGTGATTGAAACTCTGATGCCAGCCATGCGACAGGCAATGCAATTGCCAGAAGTAACGTGACGATTACTAGTGGTGAGATAAGAGTTGTCTCCATAGTCACCGATCGTGGCGGGCTTTGCAGATCACTCAGGCTTCTTGATCAGTTCCGGGTGCTTCGTCCGGATCTTGTACGCCTTGGGAACCGCGTGGCCCTGGATGTAGGGTGAGAACGGGTTCTTGCGGGCGAAGTCCTGATGGTAGGCCTCGGCCGGATAGAACGCCTCCAGCGGTTCGATTTTGGTCATGATCTTCTTCTTATAGACCCGCTTTGCCTCCAGGTCGGCGATCTTGGCTTTCGCCTGCGCTTGCTGGTCTTTGTTGGCGAAGAAAATGGCGGACCGGTATTGGCGGCCGACATCCTCGCCTTGGCGATTGAGTTGCGTCGGGCTGTGAGAATCGAAGAAGACGTCCAGCAACTCGGCGTAGGTGATCTTGGTCGAATCGTACGTCACCCGGATCGCTTCCGCGTGGTGCGTGTTGCCCAGATGAACCTGATCGTAATTTGCGGTCGCTTTGGTCCCGCCGCTATAACCGCTTTCCACATCGACCACCCCGTCGAGTTGCTCGAAGGCGAACTCGGTACACCAGAAGCAGCCCCCAGCGAAGATCGCAGTCTCGGTCGCGTTGGGTTTGGCTATTTTACCGGCAGGCGGAACAGCCAGCGATTTCGGAGAGGTGCCCGCCTCAGTGGGAACAGGATCGCGCACCGGCTTGGTCTGCGCCACGGCGGTCAACGGCACTCCGGCGAGAGGAATGGCCAACGTCAACACGGTCAGTATAATTGCGCGCATCATGATTTGTGCTTTCAACTCAAGGGCCTGCAAGCTTGATTGATGGCACTGTCGGTTTTGCCAGCATCATTGTCGTCCCGCTGGCCGGACTTGTCAATTCGTGATCGCCGGGCGGGCAGCGTCACCGCCTTTTTCACGATGAGGCGTTTCGCTGGGGTGGCCGGGGCTGGAGCGCTTCGCGAAGCCCCGGTAGATGCAACCCAAGCACCGGGGCTTCGCCCAGAGCGGCTCCGGCCCAGGCCTCCCGATGTCATACTACTTCGCCGAGATCTTCCGCAATTTCTCCGCGACCAACGGAATCTCCGGCGCGGCTTTATCCGGTTCACGTTCGAGCAGTTCGCTCAACTGGAAGCGGGCGTATTTTTGCTCGGCGGCCGGGCGCTGATCGGAACTGGCGTTGGCGACCCAGATCTTGGTCGATTTCGGCTCGAACAGCACATTGTGCAGGTTCGATTTCATCGCCACGGGGCGCTCCATCAACGATAAAGCGTCTTCCGCCGTGAATGTCCCGCGGCCCGCCTCCGCTCGTTTCGCCAGTTCGAGATACCGGTCGCCGGCCGACAGCAGCACGCAATCCTGCACGGGCTTGGAGAGAAGCGGATGCGACTTGCCCGATTCAATTACCTCGAACACATCCCACGAGGCTTCCATGCCCACGGCCGTGTTTGTCTCGCCGTCGGCGACGACGTAGTAATACTGGCAGGTGCGCGGCTTGTCGCGGAAGGTGGCGATGGCTTCGTCGAGGGACTGCGCGGTTTCCAAGGCTTCGCGAATGATCAACGCCATCGGCCTGCCTTCCCAATGGCCCAGTCCTCCGCCCCCCATCTCGCCAATCGAAATCTGCTCAGAATTCATGCCCGTTACCGAGCCGATGAAACCGGCATAGGTGATGTTCACAAACGGAATGCGGCCGTCGGATTCGGCCACAACCAGCACGGCGTGATCCTGCAAGCCCCAATCGACGGCGTAATCGAGTACGCGGCCGTGATACAGCGTGCCATCTTTCGTCGCCGAGTTCATGATCGCGAACCCACTGCAATGGAAGAGTTCGGGGATGAAGTTCCCCGCGCGGGCATCCGCGACTTCGATTCCCGCACCGGCGGCCAATCCATCGAGTTCCGCGAAATACCGCTCGTCGATATACGGCTCCTGAATTTTCTGAATCATGTTGATGGCGTTGCGGACCGTCATCTTGAGCGGGCCGATCTCGACCGTCGGCGCTTCCTTCGCCTTCACCACCAGCATGTGGTGCAGATTCTGGCGGACATGCTCTTTCAGCAACGCGCCGTGCTGATAACCGATCTCGTAGGGCGACCCTTTGAGATGCAGCACGGGATAGCCCTCGACCAATTCGAGCCAACCCGCCCCGCAGCGGGCGACCGTCTGTGCCGAGGCGGACGATGCCCAGCTGACGCACAGTGTCAGAAGCAGGACGGCAAATTTTAGCGAGGGGAGGCGGAGAGGCATCCGAGTCCTTTCAAGCGAACGGAAAGGGGGCGACGATGCATTGATCATATCGCCGGACGACGAGCCGAGGAAGCGCTGTTCCTGAATTCCCAGATGCAAAATCTTATGACGAGCGGACAGCCGTAGGGTGCGGTCGAGTGCTTTGACGAGGCCCACCGTCATGGTAATGGAGGCCCCAATCGGTGGGTCTCGCAGAGCCTCGACCGCACCCTACGAAGAGGTCGCGTGTGTCGTTTGCCGTAAGCGAAGAATGAAATGCTCGAGGTCCGCGGGACAAGGAGACAGGAACTTCATGGCCTGCTGCGAGATCGGGTGGACGAATTCCAGTTCCATCGCATGCAATGCCAGCCGGGGGGCCTGGCTGTCGTCGGTGAAAGGGGAACCATCGAGCCGGCGGTTGTATTTCACATCGCCGCACACCAGGCAATCGCGTTCGGCGAGATGAATACGGATCTGGTTCGTGCGGCCCGTTTCGAGCCGGCATTCAATCACGGAATACGGACCGATCCGTTCCAGTTCGCGCACATGCGTGATGGCATCCTTGCCGACGGGAGCGGCCTCGACGCTGCCGCGCAGCCCGTCGCCCCGGTCTCGGACGAAACGCGATTGAATAGTTTGCGTGCCGGGATGCCCGACGACCACGACTCGATACACGCGCTGGGCGGTGTGCTGGCGAAACTGGTGCGTCAATCCCAGCGAGGCCTGCGTCGTCCGTGCGACAACCAGCACGCCGCTCGTATCGCGATCGAGCCGATGGACGAGAATCACACGGGGCACATTTCGATTTTGGCCGCGTCGAGGAGTGCGCGAATCGGCCAGCAAGTTGGGGAGCACTTCGTCGAGCGTGGGGTGGATGGCTTTCCGCCGTGCCGACCAATTCCGCTCTTCCGGCCGGCGTTCCGTGAGCAGACCTGTGGGTTTCTCGACGACGGCCAGATGGTGATCGACATGGAGCAGCCGCACCTGCTCGCTCCAGTTGGTCAGCTTGGCCGCAGTTTGGCCGATCTCGACCAGGTCGCCGACTTTCATGCGACGCGCGGCGTCGAGACACGCCACCTGATTCACACGCACCGCCGACCGCTCGATCTGTTTAGCAACCTGCGACCAACTACTGCCGGGCAACTGCGCGCGCACGACCGCAGCCAGAGTTTGCCCAGCCAGCTCTGTGGGAACGCAATACGGCTTTGAATTCGTCATAAATCCGTTCAACTGATCAAATCGCTCACAACTTTGCCGTGGACGTCGGTCAGGCGGAAGTCGCGGCCCTGGAAGCGGTAGGTGAGTTGTTCGTGGTTGAGGCCCAGCAGGTGCAGCAGGGTGGCGTTCAGGTCGTGGACATGGACCGGCTTGTCGATGACGTTGTAGCTGAAATCGTCGGTTTCCCCATGCACGATGCCGGGCTTGATGCCGCCGCCGGCCATCCACATGGTGAAGTTGCGGGGATGGTGGTCGCGGCCGTAATTTTCCTTGGTCAGGGTCCCCTGGCTGTAGACCGTGCGTCCGAATTCGCCGCCCCAGACGACGACGGTATCTTCCAATAGGCCGCGCTGCTTGAGATCGGTGATCAAGCCGGCACATGGTTGATCGCAGGCTTTGACGAGTTGCCGGATGGAACCGGGCAAGTTGCCGTGATGGTCCCACCCACGGAGGAAGACCTGGGTGAAGCGAACGCCCCGTTCGGCGAGCCGGCGTGCCATCAGGCAGTTGTAGGCAAACGAGCCGGGCTGGGTGACTTCCTCACCATAGAGATCGAGAACACTCTTTGGCTCCTGCGTCATATCGACGAGATCAGGCACGGAAGTCTGCATGCGGAATGCCATTTCGTACTGTGCGATGCGAGCCGCGATTTCAGGATCGCCCGTTTCGATCAGGCGTTGTTGATTCAGTTCCGCGAGTCCATCGAGCATTTGCCGCCGGGCCGTCGGATCGACGCCGGGAGGATTGGAGAGATAGAGGACGGGATCGCCGGACGAACGGAGTGAGACGCCTTGATGTTTCGTGGGGAGAAAGCCCGACCCCCACAGCCGCGAGAAGAGAGCCTGTGTCATGGAGCCGTTGGCGATGCGGGAGATCAGCACGACGTAAGCGGGCAGATCCTGATTGGGGCTGCCGATGCCGTAGGAAAGCCACGCCCCGAGTGACGGCCGGCCGGGGATTTCGCTGCCGGTCTGAATGAATGTGATGGCCGGGTCGTGGTTGATGGCGTCGGTGTGGACCGATTTCACAATCGCGATGTCATCGACGACGCTCGCCATATGCGGCATCAATTCGCTGACCCAGGCCCCGTGCTGACCGTGCTGAGCGAATTTGAACATCGACGGGGCGACGGGAAACCGCGCCTGGCCGGATGTCATCGTGGTGATTCGCTGGCCGTTGCGGACCGACTCGGGGAGATCCTTGTCAAAGTATTCGGCGAGCTTCGGCTTGTAGTCGAACAGGTCGATTTGCGAGGGGCCGTCGGCCATGAACAACCAGATCACGCGTTTGGCTTTCGGCGCGTGATGCAGCACGGCTTCCGTAGCCGCGGCACTCCCCGCCGGCGCGTTGTTGGCGAACAGTTTCGGATTGAGACACGACGCCAGCGCGGCCGTGCCGATGCCCGCGGCCGACTGGCCGAAGAAATAGCGGCGGGACATGGCGTTGCGGAGATGCTCGTAGTTCAGGGTTTGCATGTGCTTCTTTCATGATGCTTATTGAGGAAGATCACCCGTTGGGAGTATCAATGAGAAATTGCAGACGGGCGGCGAGTTCAGGCGGATATTTCGAGAGCCAGGATTCATCAATCATGCCGAGATCCAGCATATCTGATAAGTGAACCTGGTCTTTGCGGCGGTTGGCGATCAATTTCATGCGCACCAAAGCTGCCAAATCCACAACCTGATACAGGTCGTCCGACTGGGATTCCTCGAGCGATGGCAAGGGGAGCGCGTCTTCCGGGTAAACTTTTTCACCCGCGAATAGAATATGCACCGCCTCACGAAATTTGCCATCGGGTCCATCCAGAAACATATCGATCCCGCGGGCGTGTCTGTAAACGAACCCGGCAGCCGTCAAAATTTCCTTGGCCCGCTGAAAATCCTGGCGATCCAGCAGGATATCCACATCGGCCGTGTTGCGGATCGCAGAAGGATCGGTCTTGGCCACCCAGGCGGAAACGGCGTTGCCGCCGGCGACGGCATAAGGAACCCCGCCGTCCGCCAAGGCCTTCGTCGCCCGCAACAGTCGTTGTTTGACCAATTCCACGGCGAGCACCATGCGATCCAGGACGCGTTCGTCGAACCTCGTCAACACTTCATAGGCAGGCTTGTTCATGTGGTTTCGATCAGCCGTCAGGGTTGTCGAGAATGAGTTGCAAACGGGCACCGAGTTCGGGGATGAATTTAGCCGGCCAGGTGGCGTCGATCAGGCCAATTCGACAGAGGTCTTGCAAATGGACTTGGTCTTTGATGCGGTACGAAGTCAGTTTCATCCGCACCAAGGCAGCGAGTGTAAGGAATCGGAATTCCTCTCCCTGATAATAATCCGTCACAGATGGGGCTGGCTCGAGATACTCCTTGCGGACTTTTTCGTCCGCCTTCACGACATGAACACCTTCTTCAAACTCGCCGTCTGGCCCGTCAAGAAAAAAATCAATCCCAGCTGCATGCCGGTAGATAAGCCCGACTGTTTTCATTGCCTGAGCTGCGTCTGGGATATCAGCACGGTTGAGGAGGATATCGACATCGACCGTATTTCGCACGGCTCGCTTGTTAATCTGAGAGACCCACGCCGCAACAGCATTTCCACCCACTACGGCATATGGGATGCCGGCGGACTCCAATGCACTCGTGGCGCGAAGCAGTCGGTCACGGACAAGTTCCACGGCTTCCACCATCCTGTCTAAGGTCTTTCGATCAAAACGAAACCGAATGTTTTTGATGGCTGTCGACATGCAATTTCACTCCTTGGTAATCGCCTCATCCAGGTTCAACAGCAGATTCGCCACCATGGTCCAGGCAGCTTGCTCGGCAGCGTCCGCAGGGGGCGGAGTGGCGGCGTCGGCGAAGGTGAGGAACTTCTCGGCCGCAGACTTGTCTTGCGTGAATCTCTCACGCTGATTCCCGAGAATTCTCTCTAAGACCTGCAACTCCAACGAGACCGGCTGCCGGGCTGTCACGAGACGGAAGCCGTACGAGAGTTTGGCGGCGTCCGCGGTTTCGCTGTGACTCTGCATCCGTATGGCGAGTTTGCGAGACGCTTCCACGTATTGTTTGTCGTTCATCAGTGCCAGCGCTTGCAACGGCGTGTTGGTACGCGCCCGGCGGACGGTGCAGTTTTCCCGCGACGGGGCATCGAATGTCGACATCACCGGCGGTGGCGAAGTTCGCTTCCAGAAGGTGTATAAACTGCGGCGATACGACGATTCCCCGGCATCGGCTCGGAACTCACGCGTATTGCTGCCCACGAAGGAGACGGCTTCCCAGATCCCTTCCGGCTGTGGCGGCTTGACGCTTTTTCCGCCGAACTTCTCGATCAACAGTCCGCTCGTCAGCAAGGTCGAATCACGGATCACCTCGGCATCAAGCCGGAAACGCGGGCCGCGAGCAAGCAGCAGATTTTCAGGATCGCGCTGGACGAGCGCGGGCGTCACCTTCGATGACTGCCGATAGGTGCCGGACATCACGATCAGTTTTTGTATCGCCTTCACATCCCACCCGGTGCGCACGAACTCGGTCGCCAGCCAGTCAAGGAGTTCCGGATGTGTGGGCCATTGGCCTTGCGCGCCGAAATCCTCGGCGGTTTTGACGATTCCCGTACCGAAATACTGCTGCCAGTAGCGGTTCACGATGACCCGAGCCGTGAGGGGATGGGCCGGGTCGGTGAGCCATTTCGCGAGGCCGAGTCGATTCGCCGGGGCGGCGGGCGGCAGCGGCGGGAAGACGGCCGGCACACCACGATCCACCTTGTCGCCCGGTTTGTCATACGCGCCACGGATCAGCACGAAGGCCTGCCGCGGTTCGGGCATGTCGGCCGTGACCAACGTGGCGGGGATCAGGCCGTCGAGTGTCGTCCGCTGCTGCGTCAGTAGATCACGCCGCGCGTGCAACGAGGCGAAGATCGGGCGAGCAACTTCATAGACATTTTCCAGGAAGTAGTTCTTCAACTGCGTTTGCTGATCGGCATTCCGCTGGGCAGCATCCAACTTGATGATGGCCAGGATGTGCGCCGGGACTTTGGACTGCTGCAAGCCGCGCTCGTATTGTTCCCACTCGGCGAGCGACGTGAAGGTGACAGTCGATTGCGGCGTTCGGGTGATGATGCCGGCGGTGTCCCAGTAACACGTTCCGCCGAATTGGGTGAACGCCCAGCCGTTGAGGTTCGCCCCGGCCGGGAGATTGACCTTGGCAGCATCGATTTCCAGGCGGACCCACTTGCCGAGTTCCGGCAGCGGCCCGGCGGCGAAACGGGACGCGGAATTCGCGGCTCCCCACGCGATCTGGTCGGCTCCCCAGTAAGCCCGGTGTTCCCACGAGCCATCGTTAAATTGCAGCATGATCTCTTGGGGCGGGTCAGCGGGATCGAGCCAGACATGGGCGAACAGTTTGTCGCCCGCGCCGACTTTCAGCGTCTGCGTGGCTCCATCGAAAAAGTGCTGCGACAGATCGGTTGCTTTCCGCTTGGAAGACTTCCCGCCGCGATGCACCGGGCCTTGGTCGGCCGTCACAAATTCCCACGGCGTGTTTCCCTGCAAGTTGGCACCAGTCGGCAGATCGTCATCGAACCAGATGAAATCCTGCGGGAATGCGGCCAAAGCATCGGTCGGGCCGTCACTCGCCGGGTCGACGTACACAATCTTCGCCAGTTCTGCACCGAGTGTCTGATTCGTCTCAGCGATTCGCCGATCCAGATCGGCCATTTGAGTCGTCTGTTCCTGCGAGGGGAGTTTCATCGTCGGCGGCGGCAACAACGCGTTCCCGTCCATCGCCTGATCGGACAGACTGTAGAAGAACGAATACATCTGATAGAACTCGCGCTGGCTGACCGGATCAAACTTATGATCATGGCAGACTGCGCAGCCCATCGTCAGACCCAGCCAAACTGTCGACATCGTTTCCACACGGTCGACGGCGTAGCGCATCAGCCACTCCTCATTGATCGCGCCCCCTTCGCTGGTACTCACATTGCAGCGGTTGAAGCCGGTGGCGATCATTTGTTCCGTCGTTGGCTGCGGCAACAAATCTCCCGCGAGTTGCTCCACCGTGAATTGATCGAACGGCAGATTGCGGTTGAACGCGTTGATGACCCATTCGCGATACGGCCACAGCGACCGCTCGTTGTCGAGATGCAGGCCGTGCGTGTCGCCGTAACGGGCGGCATCCAGCCAGATGCGGCCGAAATGTTCGCCAAAGCGAGGTGATAGTAACAGCCGGTCGACGACTTTTTCGTACGCGTTCGGGGCTGTATCAGCGAGAAACTCATCAACCTCGGCGAGTGTCGGCGGCAAACCGGTCAAGTCCAGCGTCACCCGGCGGATCAACGTCACCTTGTCCGCCTCCGGCGATGGCTCCAACCCCTCGGCTTGCAAACGGGGCAAAACAATTTGATCAATCGCATTCCGCGTGAAACCGTCACGAACCACGGCCGGCGGGTCGAGTCGCACCGGGGCGATGAACGACCAGTGCCCCTGATACTCGGCCCCTTGCGCGATCCAGGCGGCGAGCAATGCTTTTTGTTCCGGCGAGAGCGTTTTCGCCGTGGCCGGCGGTGGCATCACTTCATCGGGATTGGTGGAGTTGATCCGTGCCAGCAAATGACTTTTGGCCGCATCGCCGGGCACGATGGCCGTCTGTCCCGATGCCAGCGATTTTAACGCGTCGTCCCGCAGATCGAGTCGCAAGCCCCCTTCGCGGTGCTTGGCATCGGGGCCATGACAGAGGACGCAATTGTTCGACAGGATCGGCCGAATATCGCGATTGAACTCGATCTTGCGATCGGCGGACCAAACGCTGGACGCACCGGCCAATAGACACATCGCCGAGAAAAACAGACGTTGCATGACGACAAACCCTCAGCGCGCGAAGGAAGGAAGACCGTCCGGAGGTCAGTGGGCAGATCAGTGAATTATAGCCGAAAGGATCAACGAAAGTCGATCAATTTCCGGCCTGTCGGCGCGGCCAGTTATAAATGATGTGGGGTGGCCGGGGCTGGAGCGCTTCGCGAAGCCCCGGTGATCGCACATAAAGACACGGCGGGCTTACGCCGCGCCGCTCGCCACCCACCGTTAGTCCTCTTCCGACAACCACTTGAGCGCCTGGTCTTCTTCCGGGTTGTCGTCGTTTGACGATTTGCTGACCGGACGGGCGGCCGGAGGCAGCGGGCCGGGGGGCGGACGGCGGGAGCGACTTTCGCTGGGGCGTGCCAGCCCGGCTTTTTCCATCAGGCTGACCGCAAACGGATCGCGTTCCTCCGGCGGCGGCTGGCTGGGGTCGGGGGTGTAGCTGATCTCGAAGCGGTGCTTGGCGATGGTGATCGTATCTCCCGGTTGGAGAAAACGTTCCAGCACCCGCTCGCCGTTGACTTTGGTGCCGTTGCTGCTGTTCAGATCGCGGACATGCCAGTACCCATTGATCATTTCAAGTTCGCAGTGATGCGACGAAATGTTCGGGAATTCCAACGTGATATCGCAACTCCCTCGCCGGCCGACGAGGAGTTTCTGTTTCAACATGGGAATGGCGTCACCGCCGCCGATGGGGATTAATTGACCATACATGACAGAGGCAATCGCTCACAAAAGACCGGCCCGCAAATCGTCCCGTTGCCGACGCTGTCCCGCCGCCCGAAAATCACACATCCCGCCCGAGCGGCTGACGAAGAATTCTACACTAGCGAACTTGGGCGGGGGGCGTCAAATACGGACGAGGGACGCGGATTTTGGGAGAAGACCTGGCGCGATCGGTGGGGTTGTGATGACTGGTGGGGGTGGGAACGGAGTGAGAGAAAAGCGTTCGAGATTGTGATTCTTTGGCGGTTTCGCGAAACCTTAGATCATTGCGCAACACAGGTAGTCGAAGCGGTGAAACGGCACAAAGATAGGGGATCGGCTCTACCTTTTCAATTGCCCCGATGGCCAATAGACATTATCAAACACGAGATCACCGTTTTTGCGTCGCTTGTTCTGAAACCCCATTGGACGTCCCGCCATATCTACCATTTTGCGGTACTCGATATTTAGTGGATCGTCAAAATACTCGATAACTGACCACGACTGCGACTCTTCGTCCCACACGCCGATAAGGTGGCCATCAGCATTGAAACGAGCACGACCGTAGCCGAGATCGTCTTTAGATTGGTTCGTGTTTGTTGGGAGTGGGAGATAGGGATCAGATCGCATGTTGCATCCCACCAAGAACAATGCGGTCACTGCAAGCATTCGGAGTAAAGGCATCACGAGTCGCCCTCGATAAACTTTAGTTTGGTTGCAATCTGTGGTTGATTTTGTCGTCGATGCCGTAGAATGGATGCGTCTAGCGGGTTGGAAAAAGGTATCCGCCATGGATACACCGCCTTCCGAATCGGCAATTCGGAACAGCATGCCTAGTTTCTATGCGAAATGGCCGAACTGTTTAATTTTGCGACTTCGCCTTCCACACCTCTGCCTCAACCATCGCCGCCCACCCCTTCTTCAGTTCCGCGAGCTTCTCTGCTGGATACCCATCCTTCGGAGTGAGGCTGCGACCCGTCTGCTGCTTAACCTGTTCCCAGAAAGAGCCGTAATCCTTGGCTGTCTCGTAATCCATCTTTAGCGTATAGCCTTGCCGGTTGATTGAGATGCCGAAATCAATTGTATTGGCTCGATAAGTAACGCCAGTAAACACAAATTGCCACGGCTCCATGCGGACACCCCCAAATTAAAAGCCGCGCCGTTCAGTGTCGAGCCGAACGGTGGCGTGGCTTCTGCGCCTCGCGGCGCATAGCGCAGGATATATTTTTAGTTGTTCGGTTGGACTGGCAGTTAATGTATCACGTTGCGGACGATTTTTCGATGCGAATCACGTGTACCGCGTGACCTTCCCGCCGTCACATTTGTTGGTCGTCACCTGCAATCCGCTGCCGAACGACGGCAGGTTGCCTATGTTCTACGGCGACGAGCACCCGTATAGATTGAGAGTGCTGAGTGCCACTGCTGAGCCGCTGCGGATCAGCGGCTTTGCTCGGTCGTCGATGAAAACACCGCTGGCTCAAAGCCGCCAGCAGTGGCACCCGGCTTTGATCTCACCGAAAAATCACATACCCCTAATGCAGCAGCATCGTGACAAAGCCCAAAATGCTGAGGGCGAGGGCCGTGGTTTGGGCGGGCTCTTGGTAATCGGCGAGTTGGCGGTGTTCGCTCCAGACGCCGCGGATGTGGCACCACAGGGCCAGGCCCACCACGGAGATCGCCAGCAGGCGGGCGTCGAGGTCGTGGAACTCGGCCCAACGGAATCCGAATCCGCGCCGGGGCAACGGCAGCACGGCATACCCGCGAATCGCCATGCCGCTCGCGATCAGCAACAGGCCCATCGGCATGGCGACGCCGCGGAGCCAGTAGTCCCAGAGATGGTCAAGATACGCCGGCTGAAACGGGGGCCGACCGCTCGGTTCCACCGGCTTGTTCACCACCTTCCGCCGCGATTTTATTGGCGTGGGGACAAAGCGGACCTTCGCCGGTGAATCGCTTGCTGCGAGCCGCTGGGCCATGCTGGAATTCCTGTGACGAGGTACGATGCGATGGACCGTGAACGTTATTCCCCTGCGGGCGGATCACGCTCACAATGTCGAATTCCCTACAACAGCGGGATGGCGCGATCTGTGACTGGAACTCAGGTGAGTCAGCCGCGCTGATCTTGGTTGACGACAATTTGCATTCCAGAGTTGTCCTGTGGCAGTTCGCTCGTCACAATCGCGGCCGTTCAGATGTTCTGGCGTCCATGTTCGTGCGTTTTGGAATTGCAATGGCCAAGTCGAAAAGTCCCCCGCTGCCTCCGACGCCGGAAGCGCGCGAGCACATCCTGGTGAAGGTCCGCGCGGCTGCCGAACCGGTGGATGCGCGCACGCTGGCGAAACAGGTCGAAGCACCATTTCAGTTCACGGCGAAGGAACTGACGCCAGTCCTTGATGATTTCACCGCGCGCGGAATTCTGATTCGCTATCCCGGCAAGACGGCGAAGGGGGCGGATCGCTATTGGGATCGAGATCTGAACGCGATCGGTCGCATCGCAGCCATAGAAGCGCTCGAGCAATTTGAACTCCCCGTCTCGGCCAAAGAGATCGCGGCCCGCGTGAAGGGACCGTTCAAATTCACGGAAAAAGATTTGACGCCGATTTTGGATGCAGCGGTGTTAGATGGCCGCATTCACCGATTTGCCCCCAAGACGGCGCGGGGGAAGACGCGGTATTGGTGTTACGACACGTTGGAATTCGGCTGCCGACTGGCAGTCCAGACCTTAAACACTAAAGGCCCGCTCACGGCGGCGAAATTACAGGCTGCGCTCAAGGAACTCGACAACGTTCTGTTCGAACAAGTCTTCCAGTCTTTGCGTGATGCGGGAACACTCTTCGTTCATCCGCCGGTGAAAACGGGGGCTGAACTGTTCGGGATTCGCCCGCCGGCCCCGGAGGCGTATCTGAAGAATGTCCAGCTGGAATTGACGAAGACGGTCAAGAAGTTGCGCGATGCCCATGTCTCACCGGACGTGCTCCGCCGTGCGATTGTGCAACTTGTCGAATCGGCCGGCATTTCTTTCAACACGTCCAAGACAGGGGATCACCGTGTCGAAACTTCGTCTGTGGATCTCATCGGCCTGATGAATCGGCTGGAATCCGGTGCCGCGCGCGGCAGCCTGGTCAGCGCCCGCGACCTCCGCCGTGCCGCAGGTCTGCCGAAAACGTCGTTTGATCAAGCGGTCCTCGATCTCGCCCGCGCGGGAGAAGTCTCGCTCCACAAACATGATTATCCGGCCAGCCTCACGGATGCTGAACGGGACGAACTCGTCACGGATGGTAATGGCAATTACTTCGTAGGCGTGGCGGTACGTCAGCCTGCAGTCTGAAACCTCTCCCGCGTTTTCTCTAGGGATATTGTGTGAACCCCTTTCGCAACGCGATCGTCCGCAGTCCCTGGGACGCCAATAGCGTCGACGTTCCCGAGATTCATGGGAACATCCTCGCGCAGTGCCTTTCGAGTCTCGATCATGTCCGCCGCTCTGGTCGCTCGGGCGGACTGCTGATTCATGGCGAAGCGGGGAGCGGAAAAACGCATCTTCTGCAGCGACTTTGCGCTCAACTCACGCCGCATCAGCCAACCGCCACGGATCGTCAGGAATCGCTGTATGTCTGGGTTCGCTTGCAGACCAGCCCCCGCATGATCTGGCGGACGGTTCGACGCACGCTGGTCAAAGATTGGTTCTGTCCTGTGGACAGCGGCCGCTCGCAGTTTGACCGCATTTTGTTTCATCGGCTGGCCGAAATCCGTACTGCCGAGGGGGATCTTGAACCCTGGTACGAGTATGTGCGTGAAGAGGACCCGACCGGGCTGCGCGAACTGCTGGACCGCATCGCGAATCAACTCGATCTTGATCGCAATACCGCCGTCGCCTTTGAACATATTGCGTTTGATCGTCACCGCCGTGATCTTCGCGCCTGGCTGGCCGGTGACTCGCTCCCGCAGGACGCGTTGGCACGCATGGACCTGGCCCAGGATGAAGGGAACGACGAAGAGCGGGAAGATCAGGCCCGGCAAGTCGTGCTCATGCTCTGCCGGCTCGCGGGCAACTCCCTGCCGATTGTACTCAGCTTCGATCAAGTCGAAGCCTTGGAACTCACTCCCGGCGACCGCGACGCCATGTTTCTGTTCGGCCAACTCATCAGCACTCTGCATGACAGCACGTCGAACGTTTTGCTCGTGTCGTCAGTCCAGTCGTCGTTTGCAACCCGACTTAAAGATCACGCCCGTGCCGCCGATTACGACCGCCTGACATCACTGGGCGCGCTCTCGCTTGATCCCCTCAGCCGGGCTCAAGCCGAGGCCCTGATCGCCGCGCGACTACAAGCCGCTGGCGTTGCTTCGTCTGGCCCCTCTTGCTGGCCATTGACGACTAAAGACTTCGAGCAGTTGTTCACAGCCGGCGGCGTCGCGTCCCGCCAGCTTCTGGGCCGGTGTGCCGATGCCTGGGAGACGGCCCAGCAACCGACCTCCGATCAGCCCGAAACATCTCCCGCTCCTCGGATCGCTCCACAAGAGTTTCTGAGAGAGAAATGGGAATCGGTGGTCAACGAGAAACGATCTGCCAACGGTCCCGAGGTGACCGAGGAAATCATCCGGCACGGGACGCCGCTGCTTGTCTCGCTGGCATTCTCGGACACGAAATCCGTCACCGTGGAACATTTGCCCGATGTCGCCCTGGTCCTGAAGAATCCCGCCGGCCGGACCGGCGTTAGCATCTGTACTCAACCCAACATGACCAGCCTGGCAACTCGCTTGAAGCGATTGAAAACGCAGTTCGCGAAGCAGCTTCTCCAGCGGCTGGTCATCATCCGCGATACCCGCGTTCCCGTTTCTCCAGGAGCCAAGGGGGCACGCCAGCACCTGACCGAACTCGAACAACAAGGTGCGGTGATACTTCACCCGTCGATCGAAGTTCTCGCGGCTTTGGATGCCCTGCGTGCGATTCTGTCCGACGCCAAATCGGGCGACCTCGACTGTCACGGCCAATCGGTGACACCGCAGACCGTCGAAGACTGGTTTCGAACACACTTGGCCACCGAACTGCAAGGCTTCGCCGCTGATCTGCTCGGCCGCAATTCCGCAGCGGCACCTGTCGCGACGGAGACTGAATGCTTGGAGGCGCTCAGCGCGCTCCTTGCGGAGAATCCGCTCCTGCCGCTGGATGAGGCTGCCCGAAAACTTGAGCGCACCGAATTACAACTTGTGGAATTGTCCCAGCGACACACCGACCAGTTTGGTCTGCTCGGCCAACCGCCCGTCGCGATTTTTCGCCGTGAAGAACTCGGCAAAACGCCAGCCTGATTGACATCACCACCTGGGCCGAGAGACCCGCCTTATGCCATGCACGCTGAATGTCAGTCAGATTCGACAAGCGATCTACCATGCCTCGCGCGAAGCCGGGGTGGGTGCTCCGTCGACGGCCGTGCTCGGCAGTTGGTTTCATCAGGGGATCAGCCAACTTGTCGGAGATGGTCAGCAGCCCGGCCTGCTGGCCGAATTGGCGGATGTGGAAGCCAGCCTTGAGACGTGGAAACAGACTCTCATCGCGACGACCTATCGGCACTGTGTCGGCCCAAAGCTGACGCGTGAGATTGCCACGCTGCATGATTCCGCTCCCCAGGTTCTGGCCTGGTGGCAGGCCACGCAGTCCGCCTGCGACTGGCTGGCCGAACTCTGCTGGTCGATTCGTACCACCGCGGCCGGCCACCGGACAATCAGCGCTCGACCGTGGCAGACGCTCAGCGAATGCTTTACCACGGAAGAGCCGCTCGCCTGCGAGTTCCACGAACCGGGCTGGTCCGACAGCGTCCGCGTCGTGGGAATTGCCGACGCCGTCATTCGTCTCGCGTCGACCGGTGCCTGGTGCGCCTTGGAGTTCAAACTCGGGCAAACGTCACCGGAAGCCGATCTCGGCCAGGCGTGTCTGTATCATCTGCTGCTCAGCGAAGCTCAGCGTGCGGCCGGACAATCGCTCGACAGCGGTTCCCTGGCGTTGATCAGCTTTCGCCCCGAACGCCATGAGTCTGTTTTCTCCGCTGCCGAACTGACCACGGCCCGCGCGCGACTCATTGACCTGATCGGCAAACTCGCGGGTGTCGACCAATCACAGGTTGTGGCTCCCGCGATCAGCTCGAAACCGATCTCCACCGGCCTCATCACTCCGTCTCGCCCGAAATCGTTTGTCACATCCCCCACGCAAGCCCATCTGGAACTTGGCGAGGGGCTGATCCGCACGTTCACGGAATATGGAGTCCAAGTCTCGCTGGACGAACCAATCGTGGCCGGGCCAACGTTTATCCGCTATCCACTCAATCTGGGCCGCGGGACCAAAGTTAGCTCGGTGACCCGCCTCGCCCCCGAACTGCAGGTCCGCCTGCAACTGGCCGAAATTCCCTTCATCAGTAACGACAGTGGCCAGCTCGTGGTCGATGTGCAGCGTCTGGATCGGCAAAAGGTCTACTTCGCGGATGTCCGGCACGATCTTCCCCAGCCCGATCCTCGCATGGGCGGTTCGCACATCCCTGTCGGCGTCGACCTTGTCGGACGCCTGGTCTGTGCCGATCTCAACCAGACCGCTCACGCACATCTGCTGGCGGCCGGCACCACCGGCAGCGGCAAAAGTGAATGGCTCCGCCTCGCTCTGGCCGGGCTGTTGCTCACCAATACCCCCGACACGCTCCGCCTGCTGATCATCGACCCCAAACGAAACGCCTTTCACGCCCTCCGCGGGTCTCCCTTTCTTTGGCGGCCGTTGGTCTTTCCCGACGAACACCCGGCTGGCGACATTCTCACGGAGCTGGCTGAGGAAATGGACCGCCGTTATCGCATCGGCACGGGTGCTGACAACTTTTCGCAGTTAGCCCTCCGCACGCCAGAAGCCATGCCGCGAATTGTTTGTGTCTGTGATGAATACCGCGACCTGATCAGTCGAGACAAGCAGGAACGGAAGCAGATCGAGGCACAAATCTGCCGGCTCGGCGCTAAGGCACGGGCCGCGGGCATCCACCTGATTCTCGCCACACAGGAACCGAGCCGCGACACGATCAAAGGCCCCCTCGATTCCAACATCCCGGCACGCGTCGGTCTGAAGATGGGCAAAGCGATTGAATCAAGGATGCTCCTTGGTGACGACGGCGCGGAAAACCTCCTCGGTCACGGCGACCTGCTCTTCAAAGAGGTCGGCTCAACAAGACGCCTACAAGCGCCGTTATTAACGGAGGAGGATCGATTGGAGATTTTTGGTCGTGGATGAATGGTCGATTAACTCGGACGCAGCGATGACGAGCGGAACGCGATCACCTCGGCAGTCTGGACAAAGGCAAGTTGTATCTCGCCCGATCGCTTCCGGTGTTTATCTGCTGAGATAATGCAGGATACGCGATTCCATCTATTTCTGAACCGAACGGCGGGTTGCCCTTGCCGGGTGTTGAGTTCGGAATCGCGATATCGGTCCTCGCCCTTGTGACGCTGATCTCCGTGACGTCGCGCCGCAGCGCTTTGCCATTGTGCAGGTTCCGCTGTTCGCCTTTTTTCATGGACATTCCCACGCCGCTGCGATGCTTAACCATGGCACCTTCGCAGAATATGCCGCGGGCAGGCTGCTGAGTATGGCTAGACTGCTGGCAGCGGGTGTCGCGGGAGGCGTCGTTTTGGAAGTACCCGACCGCAACCAGGCTATTCGCTGCGCTGGCGGTGCGATTGCCGCGGCCGGCCTGCTGATGATCGCCGGGCTGGTCTAAGCCCGCGGCTTGGGTCACTCAAAAAACGCTTGGCTGGGAGAGGGGCAACCTCGCACCAACCTCGGAGAGTGCGTGACGGGCGAACGCCCGTCGCCAGCAGCGTCTCGACAACAGGCGAGCGTAATTCCGCGAGTGGCCCGGTGATCCAAGACATGTCGGATCAGCACTTGACGGAAACCTGATGTGCTGTTATCAACCGACCACTTCCCAAAATTTGTCTTCTGATTCCCATCTTGCTTGAGCGCGATCGCATCGCATCGCATCGCAACGAAGCGATTCCTTCAGCTTCTGTTGCCTTCGCGTTGGTGCTAAATGTTTGGCAGGACCGCCCTTCTGCAATTTTGTCTCATTGGCCACCGCGATATTTATCGCGGATGGTTGAATGCATCTATCGGTGGCCTTTTCGTGGAGTGAACTACTCGCCGATGTGTTCGCCACGACCTCTATTCAGTGCATGGCGACACTTCATTGCCGCCTCCGGCGTTGCCGCCTTGCTATGTACTCAAGCAATGGCGCAGTCTCCGCCTGCCCCCTCTCCCGCACCGTCGATCGAAGATCGACTGCAAGTTGTGGAAGAAAGGAACCGCCAGCTAGCTGAGCAACTGGAGCGGCAGTCGCAAGAACATGATGCCGAGATCCAGGAACTGATGCAGAAGTTCTGGACGCCAACCACGACGGCTGACGGAGTCGATGACGCGCTTGGCAATGAGCAAACCGGGGTGTTCGAGGAAGGCTCGCTGCTGAATGCTCTCGAAGCTCCGGTGCCAGATTACACAGAGGGCATGTTTACCCCGTTCACGCCTGCTCCCGGTTACCCCGGCTCAAACACGAGTGGCTCAGGTCGACAATCGCTGCGTGCCCGGTTTGGTCCCGGATTTCAACTGCAGACGCCTGATGAACAGTTCTCGTTCCAAGTTCACTACGAATCGCAAATTGAAGGTCGTGTGTGGGAGCCAAGTCGTGACAATCCCGCGAATAGTGGGTTCTTCCTGCCACGGCAACGGTTCTTCTTCAACGGTACGATGACCAAAAATGTCGAGTATGAGGTTTCGATTAATCGGGGCGTCAACAACATCAATCTGTTGAACGCGTACCTGAATTTCCATTTCGACGATACCTTTGAAGTTCGCATTGGGCGGTTCTTCACGCCGTTCAATTACGATCAGTTCGCGGTTTCCAATTACTGGCTGCTAACGCCGGAACGGTCGTTGTTCACGACGAACCTCAGCCTGAATCGCCAGGTTGGGGCGATGGCCTGGGGCTATCTGCTCGACAAGCAGGTTGATTACGCGATCGGAGCGTTTAACGGCTCGCGCAATTCGTTCGAAAGCTTACACAACGGCGTGGATGTGGTTGCGTATTTAAACGCTCGCCCGTTTCAGAACGCGGAATCGCTCTCTTGGATCAAATTTCTGAATCTCGGCGCTTCGCTTGCATACGGCCAGCAGGATCAGACGCCTGTCCCCGCGACATTTCGGATCGGTGCCGGTTCGCCGGATACGAACATTCCCTCTACCGCGACAACGCCGTTCCTCATTCTCAATCCCGGCGTGGTCGAACGGGGAGATCGTGCGTTCGGAACGTTCCATATGGCGTACTTTTATCACAGTCTGTCGATCATCGGTGAATGGCAGTTTGGCCACGCCGGATACGCCGCGGGGGCCAATCCTTCGATGCAGGTTCCCTTCACCGGGTATTACCTGAGCGGCGGATACTTCCTCACCGGCGAACATATCGAGCGGCGAACCCGCCTCAAACCGCTTCGGCCATTTCTGCCGCTCAATAAAGACGAGACGCGCGGCCCCGGTGCCTGGGAGCCCGTCGCGCGGATCAGCCAACTCAGCATCGGAAATCAAATCTTTGAGGGCGGTTTCGCTGATCCCAATGCCTGGTCAAATTCCGCCACAACGACTGAGCTCGGCGTGAACTGGTATTGGAACGACTATCTGAAATTCTACTCTTTCTGGCTGCATGGCGAATTTGGCGATCCGGTCCAGTTCGGCCCAGGGAAGTTTCAGAAATCGGTGGACATGTTCTGGTTACGCTGCCAGCTCTATGTTCTGATTGCGGCCACAGCCTCTCCGAACCATTCGCCAGCACTGGCTTCTCCAGATTTCCCTCGATGCGGGTGACACGAGCTGGGGAATCTTGGCGGGTTATGCCGCTGTGGCTCCGTGAGCTCGAAGTGAAAACTTGAGTTAATCGGCAAGGTTTGCCCGGTTTTACCGATCCATCCCGAGCATTCCTCATTCGCGTACGATCCGGAACAAGCTGCCATTCCGCATGAAGTGGCCAGACAAGTCCAGTCGAATCAGATTCTGACAGGAAGATTCTGTCGGACTTGTGATCAGACTCCAGGCCATCTACGGCCCGTACTTCGAGGAAGTAACAGTATGAATGGCATGCGCCGTTCGGGTTGTGTTCTGGTGGCCTTGCTCTGTGGAGTTGCCACCATCGCGGCGCAGGAAGAACTGCCTGCGCCCGTTGCCGGCCCCTACGGGTCAGCGGGATTCGAGTACGCGCCGCAGCCGTATGCCACTGCCGGATCGCAACCGTACCGCCGCAACTTTGGGCTGAATCCGGAATCGCTGCCGGGCGAAGTTGAAGAAGGATTCTCAACCGCCCCCTCAGCACCCGACCGTCTCGGGCCAACTCCAGTATCCGAAGTCCGCTATTTGATGGATGATCTGGGCCTTGCTGAACTGTTTGGCGACAGCGGTATCCGAGCGTTCGGCTGGGTCGAGAGCGGCTACACCGCCTCATCCAGCGGCTCTGGTTTGCTTGCAACCCAGCCCCGGCAGAACCGGTTTGGTAACGAGTTTCTGTTGGACCAGATCGGCTTGGTTGTGCAGAAACCGCTTAAGCAGGACCAGTTCGACCTGGGATTCAACATCCGCTACTTCGCGGGTGCCGACGCGGCACTCGGTCAACCTGGCGGCGGGATTGATGATCCGCCGGGCAACGCGCGCTTCAGTCACGACTTCCGCGACTTGTTCGTCTCGGCTCACTTGCCGATCCTGACGGAAGGGGGCGTGAATGTCCAAGTCGGTCGGATGAACACGATCATCGGCTACAACGGCTTTCTGGCCCCGTATCGGCCGCTTTATTCCAGCGACTACCAGTTCTTCTATTCTCAGGACGGTGCGTTCACCGGTGCGCTGGTCGAATTGGTGGTGAACGACCGGCTCGATATCTGGAACGGATTCACGCTGGGGGCCAACACGTTCTTTGAGCAGCGCAGCGACAACTCGGTCTGTTACATCGGGCAGGTCAACTACTGGCTGCAGGACGAACAAATCACCCGCGTTACGGCGTCTGTGCATGCCGGGGAGAATGCGATTTTCTCCGCTCCGGGATTGGCCGGCGACTTCGATACGATTGTCGAACTGCGGCTGCAGCAAAATTGGAACCGGCATTTCACGCAAATCGTTCAATCCAACATGGGCTGGTCGAGGAATACGCCCCTCGGTACCGGTTCGTGGTACGGCCTTTACACGGTCGGGATTGTGCATCTGACTCAGACCTGGGACACCATCGCTCGCGCGGAATAGTTTCGCGATGTCCGCGGAACCCGGACTGGTTTCGATACCGATTACTCTGAAGTTACGGTGGGTCTCAACTGGCACCCGAACAAGTTTCTCGAAGTTCGACCGGAAATCCGCGGCGACTTCGCCGGCGAGCGAGTGTACGGCGGCGGTGGAATCCCGTCGGATCGGAATCAACTGACGGGAGCCGTCAGCGCTCTGGTCAAATTCTAAGGCAGGCGAGATCCCTCATCACGGTTCCAGACTCGTGTTTTGTTTCGCCGCCCAGGCAGAGACCGCGGCTTCGTCGTCATTGACAGTCGTGGAAACCGGTTCGATTTTGTGCGTCGAAAACCAATGATTGGGAGCGAGATCGCTGGAGGCCAGCAGCCAGGGGGGGGCCGCCGGTCCACCGGTCCAATTTGCGGCGATGGTGAACGCGACAGTGGCCAGGTCGGCGGTCACCAAGCTGGGGTGGCCGCACCACCGCAGGCAGGTTTCGCCACTGTCGAGCGGGAACAGTGAACGCCGAATTGCCGGATGCGGATCGGGGAGCACTTCCGGCAAAGAGCCAGCCACGAACAGGCTGGCCGACGCAAGTTCCCCACCAAAGTACCAATTGACCGCGTCTTCACCCCAAGGACCGTTCCAGCAAAAACGGTCGCGGAAAATTCGACGACCGGCACGGCGAACTTCAAAGTCCTGAATGATTCGCTCGAACTGAAATCGCTCGGATAATTCACCGCGGTTATAGCGGCCGGCCAGCCAGATGTCGCCCCAGATCAGTCGTGCGCGAGGAGCTAATTCCGCGCGGCCGCGCTGAAAGTAGCGGCAACCGCGAAAGGGAATTGTCGGGCCGGGCAGCACAACCAGGCAGGCGTCGTCTGCCACTGTGACGTTCCATTGCTGCGTGGCGAAACTGGTCACCGCGGGATGCACGCGCGTCGCCGACTGCCCCGTAACCACTGCGCTCGTCCCAGCCTTCGCTTCTAGCTCGATCACATGGCCGTCACCGTCCATCAGGCCGGCCGTGAGATTGATCAGATACAACAGCGAGGCTTGTTCGGCATCGAAATGAAACGGAGGCATCACGCGCACCGGGATCTGCTGGTAGCAGCCCCCCAGTCGTGTTTCTTCTCGGACACGCACCAACTCGATCCGTGCGCCGCCAATTCGGGCGGCACCAATTTCCGGCAGATAAAGTTCGCGGAATTCTGGCGGGGTTATAAGGTCTTCGCGTGTGATGCGATTTGCTCGCGCACCCATTGAACCACCTCCTCGACTCCCTGCTTCTGCCGGAGGCTGACAAATAAGAACGGGCGCTCGCCGCGCATCTTCAGGCTGTCCCGGCGCATGACTTCCAGATCCGCGCCGACGTGCGGAGCCAGATCGATTTTGTTGATCATCAACAGGTCGCTGGTGCAAATGCCCGGTCCCCCTTTGCGGGGAATCTTGTCCCCCTCGGCCACATCAATGACAAAAATGAAGCGGTCGGCCAGCTCACGCGAAAAGACCGCCGTCAGGTTGTCGCCTCCCGATTCCACCACGACCAGTTCCAGCCCCGGAATTTGCCGCTGAAAATTCGCGACCGCACTGAGATTGGCACTGGCGTCATCGCGGATCGCCGTATGCGGGCAACCGCCCGTCTGTACGCCGACAATCCGATCCAACGGCAGAACTTCACGCCGCGACAAGTATTCGGCATCTTCATGCGTGTAAATGTCGTTGGTCACCACGGCGAGATTAATTTCCGGCCAGAGGATGCGGCACAGTGTTTCCACCAGCGCGGTCTTGCCGGAACCAACTGGCCCAGCGACCCCAAGCGTGAACACTTTCCGTCGGGTTCCCGCATAGCGTGGCGGACCGGCACCGCCCATGTAGTCGTGATCTTCGTCTTGATGAAAGCAGACGCTGTGCGGGGGCGGGAATTTTCGCCGACTGGGTTGGTCGATTGCAACCGGATCACGAGCGAAACATTCGGGCATAAAGTCGTGTTTGTTCATCGCAAAGAACCTCGTAATAGGGACAGCACGCACCGACTGTTTCGAGAGTCTGCAGGCTCGTCGATTTTGCCAGTTGGGGGATGTCCTCGTGAAGATAGGCCAGCACTTGTTGTCCATGAGTATGGCCGAGCGGGATGGCCCGAACTCCGGCCCCAATCAGTCCCAGCATGGCCTGATGCAGAAACGCGGTAAGCACGTCGTCGACTTCGGCATCGGCCAGCGCCCCGATCAATCCGAAAGCGACACAGTGGTGCCAACCGGAAGGCTGGTCGCGGACCAGCGGTCTGAGTGTTGATGCCGACCAAGGCCAGGTTGACCCCAATTGGAGCAGTTGCTCGCCCATTTCCCGGCTGGCACGCCGAATGGTGGGCGGCAAGATCGACACTTCCGCCATTTGATTCAATTCTTCGATACCGGCCAGATCGCCCTCGCATCCGGCCCGGCATGCGGCCGCGACCAGCACGCCCTCTAATGGTGCCAGTGACGTTTGCAGCCATTGACGCACCCAGCGCTCCAGGCTTTCGGGATCGTGAACGATGCGGCGTGCGATGGCCGCTTCCAATCCCCAGGAATGCGTGTAGCCGCTGATGGGCAACGCGGAATCGGAGATCTGTAAAAGTTGGAGATTCATGGGACAGCGTTGAGCGATTATCCGTCAAAAATTCTTGCGAGGGTCAATTCGCCCATCAAAACGAGCCGAACACCGAACCGAGCACGATCACGGCAATTAATGCGAGAATGACACCCGCGACGACCGTCATCAACATATCGAAGTAACTTTCACGGTGCGTCAGTTTACTGACTTGAAGCACGGTGAGCACTGTTCCATTGTGGGGCAGAGAGTCGAGCGTGCCGGAACCTAATGTGGACACACGGTGCAACAATTCCGGATTGATGCCGTGTTCGGCCGCCAGTTTCATATATGTTTCGCCCAGTGCGTCGAGCGCGATGACCATGCCTCCCGATGCCGAACCAGTCATCCCGGCGAGGACATTCATGGCGACGGTGAGCGAAATCAGCGGTCCACCCTGAATTGACAGCACGGCGTCGCGAACCGTGGCGAACGCAGGCAGCGC
>Ga0335397_10002484_pt1 | contig 25122 bp, 16 predicted proteins | sample MAT04_FD_205740 | JGI IMG/M metagenome (GOLD analysis project Ga0335397, IMG submission 205740) | Freshwater microbial communities from Lake Fryxell liftoff mats and glacier meltwater in Antarctica - MAT-04 (spades assembly) (version 2) ... | reverse complement strand
TCGATCGCCAGCAATTTCGTCTCAAGCAGCGACGCGCCCCGCAGAGTTTTGTAGCCCGCGTCGTCAAACGTATCGAATTGCAGGTAAATCTCCGTGCGATGTTTTCGTTCGGCGATGCTTTCCAAAAGCCGCCGATCGCGAGCCAGTCGGATGCCATTGGTATTGATCATGATGATGTCAATCGGTTGATCGCAGGCGTAGCGGTGGATCTCTTCGAACTGCGGATGAATGGTGGGTTCGCCGCCCGACAGTTGCAGGATCTCCGGCTGACCTTCGACTTCGACAAGGCGATCGATCGCCGCGATGCAATTTTCCAGCGACAAATGGCTGCCGCCCGGACCGCTGACTGCGAAACACATTGGACATTCAAGATTGCAGGCTGAATTGATCTCCAACAATCCGATGCACGTATGCTGTTCATGTTCGGTGCAGAGACCACAGTCGTAAGGGCAGCCGCGATCTGGTTCGATACCAAAAGCAACCGGCACCTTCCCCGGCAAGCTGTAATCTGTGCGATCGAACCATTTCGCATCGCTGCATACGAAATCTTCGCGGACTCCATGCGTTGGGCAGGTCTTGCGAAAATATATCCTTTCAAAGCGTGAGATGATCTTGGCCGGGACGAGACTCAAGCAGTCAGGGCAAAGACTTTGCGTCATGCCGAGAAACGTGTAGTCGCGGTATGTAGTCATTGGAGAGTTCCCTCAAAGCGACTCTATTTCTTCAGGGCACGCAGGATTTTCAGACGTCCCCAAACGGTAAATACAAATGCTGCGACAGCAGTGAGACTCGCAACGAGAAAAGTGGCGACCATGCCGAATTCATTGTCCAGACTCCGGACGGACATCACGCCAAGGCAGGTAAAGAAAAAACTTGCCCCGAACACAAGAACGGCCACCACTAATCCCAGCACGACTGAAAACACAACTGCCACAGTGCTGGGTTTCTGGCGATCCGTCACAGATGTTGCGATGTCGGTCAACTCGGTTGCGATATAGGGATTTTCTTCGGACGGTTGCGGTTTATTCATAGATCGGACAAAACGTATGAAAGGCCGTTTCACAGAAGACACCCGGATCGTTGAATCGGCGATGACGATCCAGGCCCGATATCGACTGCATCTCATCGGGAGACAATTCGAAATCAAATAGCTGCAGGTTTTCTTTCATACGTGCGACACGGGACGTCTTTGGGATCACCGACGTTCCACGCTGTACGCCCCAGCGGAGCAGAACTTGCGCTGCGGATCGGTGTTTCTCCAATGCAATACATTGTACGACCGAGTGATCCAGCAACGATTCGTGTGGAGCTGCCATGCCCAGACTGTAATAACTGGCGGCTCCAAGCGGTGAAAATGCCGTGAAAGCGATCTTCTCCTGCTGACAGTATCGCAGCAGTTTTTCCTGAACCAGAAACGGATGCGATTCCACCTGCAGCACGGCCGGGCGAATTCGAGCGTACGACAGCAAATCACGCAGCAGGCTCGTACCGAAATTGCAGATTCCGATGTGCTTCACCAGTCCGTCATCGACGAGCTTCTCCATTGCCGCCCAGGTTTCACTGATCGGCACACGAGTTTCCTCCATCCGAACCTCCGGTGCAGCCGGATCGAAAAACCAGCCGGGCGGATACCGCATGTCGAATGGAACGTACTTCTGCGCGATCGGAAAATGGATCAGGTACAGATCCAGTTGCTTCAATCCAAGATCTTCCAGTGACTTTTCGCAAGCCATGCGGACATGTTCTGCGGAGTGAAATGTGTTCCACAACTTTGATGTGATCCACAGATCGTCGCGACGGCAAAGCCCAGTGTCTATCGCTTGAGCGATCCCATGTCCAACCTCCACTTCATTACCGTAGTCACAGGCACAATCCAGATGTCGATATCCAACGTTGATCGCTTTCTGCGCGACTTTTGCCGCATCGGACCTTTCGACTTTCCAGAAACCGAATCCCACGGCTGGCAGAGCTGCACCGGTGGACAGAGAGAATGTCATCATAATCGTCTCAGAGCCTCAATAAAGTTGTGCGAAGCTGATACAATATCAGGCTCGTTGTCCTTTGTCGTCCAGTTGTCCGAATGCAGTGAGATCTTTTTGTTTCAGGGAGCGCATAATGAATCCGGACGAAATACTGACAGTCCTCAAGTCCCTGCAGCAGGAACTTGAAAATGCAGAATCCATTCACCCGGATCACCGAAAATCGCTGCAGTCGCTGACACAGGAGATCCAGCAGACACTTGCTTCGGGTGCCTTGGCGAATCCATCGGACGCCGATACGCTTTCTCAACGCATGAAAGAATCCATCATAGAATTCGAAGTACGACACCCGATCATCGGTGGTCTTGTCGAACGCCTGACTGACGGGCTGTCGGCGATGGGAATCTAAGCATTAAGGCGCGCGGCAGATTTCTGCTAAAGATCGCTCGTCCGACCTCCCCCAGACGCTCCACGTGGGGAGGTTGTTTGCGTACGACTTTCAGGTTTTCAATCCCATTTCCTGATGTTGCTCGCGAGCTGCTGCCAGATATCGTGCATAGGCGGCTTCGTCTCGTTGGCACGACTGGCCTTTGAAGACAATCGCAAACGAACGACGATGGCGCGTGCTGGACATGTTTGCGTCGGCGCGATGGATGGTCATTCCGTGATGAGCCACCACGTCGCCTGGCTGCAGCGGGACCGCCACTTCCCGCGTGAAATCATCCGGCGTGTAGTCTGTGATGCCTTGCGAAAAGCCAAGAATTCTGGACTTCGCATGAGTCCGATAACCATTCAGATGCGACCCGGCAACGTATCGCAGGCAGCCATTTTCTGCGTCAACTTTGTCAAGTGCCATCCAGATCGTGACAACGTTTGATGGTGTGAGACAGAAGTAATAGTTGTCCTGATGCGGCGGCGTGACATGGTTTGTGCCCGGAGGCTTATTGAACCATTCCGGCTGATCGGCATTCACAGGTTCACCCACCAGAGCCTGTGCCAGTGCTGTCCATTTGGAATTCTGAACATACTTACCAAAGTAAGGGTCAACACCCATCCGCTGCAGTTGCTTCAACGTGTCGGACCGTGCGCGATCGTGATAGAAGGCATCCGCATCCGGCAACTTCGGGACGACGTCGCGCACGTAGCGCGCCAGGTTTTCCTGCAATTCCGCGAAGTCCGCAGGATTCAAAAGCTGTCTAACGATGACAAAACCCTGCTGATCGTACGCCTGTTTTTCCGTTTCATAAGCCATTGATTACTACTCCTGTTGACGTTTTCGCCGGTCCTGGAGTGTTGTAGCAGTTTTCGAGTTCCGTTCGAAGTGTTCTCGGCGATCGAAAAAACCGAGGAATTCGGCCATTCCTGCCGAAGGCCCAAGTGGCTTTCCGCGATCCGTCGAATTCGTTGCAAATGCGGCGGCACATGGTCAGAAGTCGCTGTTGTGTGAGTCCGTAATTCGTCGTAAAAAACGCGAATGAATTCTCTACGATACAGAAATTTCCATCAGCGCGATTCCGCATCGCTCGCAATGTTGCTGTGTGGGGCCTGGCTGTTTGTTTTGTGCGGCATCGGTTATGCCGATGAGATACCAGCCACGGGCGACGGTCTTTCTGCGGATTTGTCATGCCCATTGTGTTTCAGCTTTCGCTCAGCTCTTTCCGGCCCACCCGATTTTCCGAACAGCGAATTGCCAATCTTTCAACCGGCCTTTGCTGCAACCCTGGAATCAGAATGGGACGACGTCAAAAGGCTATCCGAAATTCAACTGGTGTCTGCTGATTCGTCCGTCACATTTTTGCGAGCCAGGAACTCCGGAAGCACATCAATCGCTGCTGCGGATGGGACATCTCAACAGCCGGCGGCACAGGACACGCCCGTTCCATTGCCGAACGAAGCAACTGGAGAAGCACACTCCGGGAATGTCATGGTGATCCCTGCGCAGGTCAGCTCGCCTGTTGCGCCGGTGACTGCGAATCCGGTCCCTGGGCAACAGCCGCAGGCAGAGACAAAGACAGAGACAGCGCCACCGGTCACACCGCCTGCCGAAGCCCCGGTGATCGATGCGTCGGCACCATCGATCACATTAGAAATGATCACAGCCCAACGCACTGCGGCCGATCAGCTTCCGGATCTCACGGACGACGCGAAAGCTCAGCTTGCAAAATACTTTCAGCGCGCCACAGAATCGATTGCTCAAAAGGCGGAACTTGATAAGAAACTTGCAGATTGGAAAGCAGAAAAAGAAGCCGGTCCGACGCGGATCGCCGAACAACGTGCGTTGCTGAATCAGCCTCCGCCAAAATCAGAACCCGAGTTTCCACTGGGAGCGACCGTCGCTGAACTCGATCAATTGCGACTGGCGGACGACGAACGCGCTGCCGAAGCGCGACGGAATCTGGAAGCGTGGGAAGCACGAGCCAAAACCCGCGCCGAAAGGAAACCTCAGTTGCCGGCTCTGATCGAGACTACTCGCAAGCAGCTTGAAGAAGAGGAAAAAGCAAAATCCATCGCGGTACCGGAAGGGGAATTGCCAGTCCTCAGCGCTGCACGGCGACTGGACCAGGCATGTCATATCCTGCTGCTGCAGTCACAACTGGAACTCAATCGTGTTGAACAGGTGCGTTACGAAGTGCTCAACGAATTGTTTCCTTTGCAACGCGACGTGCTGACACGCATCAAGAACTCCATCGATAAACGAGTTGAAATGTGGAAAGGCGTGCTGGCGGATGCGCGACGCGATGAGAGTGCCAGACAGATCCGGGAAGCCCGCGAAAAACTGAGGAATGCGCATCCGACACTGCGAGATCTGGCTGAGGACAATTCGCGCCTGACACTGCGCCGCAAAGAATTGCAGGAGCTGCTGCAGACAAGGGTAAAAGAACTTACAGAAGCCAGCGCCGTACTCTCAAACGTTGAGCAGAAATTCAAGAACGTCACGGAAAAGGAGAATCGAGCCGGTCTGACAACTGCAATTGGACTTATGCTTCGCAGCCAGCGGAGTCATCTTCCGGATGCTGGCGAATATCGTCGTCAGCAACTGGCGGCTGAACAGGAAATCGTCCTGCTGCAGACTGAACAGATGCCGCTGGAAGACGAACGCAATGATCTGAGTGATATCGACGCTCAGGTCGAAGCATCGCTCAGCCTGATCTCGGCAGAAGATGCAGCGAATGGCGAACTTCGACAAATGACGATCGAACTGCTGACCGACCGAAGGCAGTATCTGGATAACCTGCTGGCAGACTATGATTCCTGTTTGGCGACGCTGACCGACACCGATGTCGCCTGCCGTCGGCTGGTAACGACAATCCAGGAATTTGAAGGCTACATTGATGAACGTGTGCTCTGGATTCGCAGCGTGGCAGCCGTGAACACCGGGTTTATCAAAAAGACATGGACTGCGGCAGAATCGTTTCTGTCACACCGACAGTGGGATTCAGTGATCAAATTTATGGTGGTTGATGTTCAGACGTCATGGCCGTTGTATGGATTATTTCTGATCGTGTTCTGCCTGATCCTTGGCTTCAGCCGTCGTATGCGACGTCGTGTGGCGGACCTGGGAGAAACTGCGCAGAAGCAGCTTGATTCCGGAATTCCACTGACACTGGTGGCCACGGGTTTAACGATTGTCATGGCGACAGCCTGGCCGTTGCTGCTGTGGTTCGTCGGCTGGCGACTTTCCTTCGCGGAGGTGAATCTGGCATCTGCGCTAAGCCTGGCATTTCTGTTCTGCGCGGTGGCTTTGTGGCTGGTCGATTCGTTTCGAAAACTTTGCCGCAAACGCGGCGTCGCGGAATCGTTTCTGGCATGGCCACAGCCAATCGTCAAAAGTCTGCACACCAATCTGCTGCTCTACGTAGCAGGCGGAATTCCACTCAGCTTTATCGTTGGAGCTGCCAGTCGACTTGACGACGGGGCAAGTGCGGACACGATCGGCCGCCTGGCGTTTGTGAGTTTCAGCCTGTTGCTGGCGGTGATGCTGCGGCGGATCGTGCGTCCGTCCGGGGCGGTCATTGGTGATCTGTTGCGATCGAACCCTGGCTCTCTGATGTATCGTCTGCGATGGCTGTGGTATCCGCTGGCCGTCGGCTCGCCGGTGTGTCTCGCAGTTCTGGCATTGATGGGATACCAATACACGGCCGAGCAACTGATGATTCGGTTACAGTTGACACTTGTGCTGTCAATAGTTCTTGTGATTACGTACACGATGCTGATGCAGTGGATGCTGGCAGCAAAACGAAGTCTGGCGATGAAGCAGGCCCGTGCTCGTCGTGCGGCGGCTCTGGCGGCGGCACAGCGAGAAGCGGATGAGGATGGAACGTCAAGCAGTCCGATCCCCGCCGTTGAACCGCCGCAGGTCGATCTTTCCTTGTTGAATCAACAGATGCTGCGTCTTGTACGCGGCACGGCCTGCGTTCTGTTCTTCACTATTTGCTGGGGTATCTGGGGGCAGGTCTTGCCAGCATTGCAGGTGTTCAGCAAGATCGAAGTGTGGTACGTTGAAGTGGAAAAAACAGTACGGCCAGTCGGAAATCCAGACGGCGCGGTGGTCCAGACGACGACGCGAACGGAAGTGGAGCCTGTGACCCTGGGCAATCTGCTGTTTTCAGTCGTCGTATTTTCGATGGCTGTTCTTGCCAGTCGAAATCTGCCTGGATTGCTGGAACTCGCCGTACTGCAGCGGCTTCCGATGGATCATGGCGGTCGCAACGCAATCACAACGTTGTGTCGTTATGCGTTTATGCTGACAGGAGGAATCATCGCCTGCAACACAATCGGTATTCGCTGGGGCAGTGTGCAATGGCTGGTCGCAGCGCTGACTGTGGGGCTGGGATTTGGGTTGCAGGAAATCTTTGCGAACTTTGTGTCGGGGCTGATTATCCTGTTTGAACGACCGGTGCGAATCGGCGATGTCGTGACGATCGACAATGTTACGGGCAGTGTTTCGCGAATTCAGATTCGTGCAACCACGATTACTGACTGGGATCGTAAAGAGTACATCGTTCCCAACAAAGAATTCGTGACCGGTAAGCTTCTCAACTGGACTTTGTCTGACAAAACCAACAGGATTGTGGTAAAACTCGGTGTCGCTTACGGGACTGACACTGAACGGGCGATGTCGCTGCTGCAGGAGATTGCGGATGAGCATCCACTGATCATGAAAGATCCTCCGCCCGTCGTAGGATTTGAAGGATTTGGAGACAGCACTCTGGATTTAGTGTTGCGGTGTTTTCTGGCGAATCTCGACAATCGACTGAAGGTCACGACACAACTGCACGTGCAGATTGATCGCCAGTTCAAAGACGCCGGCATTGAAATCGCATTCCCGCAGAGGGATCTGCATATTCGTTCGCTGCCACCGCATTTTGGAACGTCAGTAGCGGCGCAGGACTTGTCGGAAGAGCAATCCGATGAAATGCGAATGCAGGCGTCACCGAGTAAGAAGTCCGCGTAGTGCGGATGTTGATTCCGCCATCAAGATTTCGGACAGGAAAATGGAATTCCGGTAGAACAAGGACAAGAAACATCGCAAATTTTCCTGTCTGTTTCTTCGCGAGAATCTTCCTCGACGGTAATCGTTCTGGCACCACTGCTTTCGGCAGTAGGCTCTATTCGTCGGGAAAATCCTGTCCGGATTTTTGCGCCAGCGGGTCGGACGCTGAAGCAGGAGTCAGTGCTTTACCGGATGGTGCGACGAAGTCTTCCGGAGCGCGGGGTGACCCGGATTTGGCCGGGGCGTTCAGACTGTTCTCCACCGCAGCCGCTGGATCACCAAGTGGACTAAGCGGTGAACCCTGCTCCGAATTGTTGGCCCGTGGCATCAACAGTGGAAACGCAGGCAGTTCAGTTCCATTTACGCCTGGCGCTAAACCATCACGAGCGCGTTGCAGACTTTTCGCGCCCGGATTGAAGATCGCGGGATTCAGTTCGAACGCGGCGGGCGTCAGATTCCGCAGCCATTTGTCGTTGTCGCCGAATTTCCAGGCATCGTTCTGCCATGCAAACTCCGGCAGAACTTCGGCATTTGTTTCTTCACTGTCTGCACGATCATTCCAGTTGCGTACCCAATCCGCGAAATCGCGCCGACGCGGAGCGTAATCCAGAGCTGGCGTTTCGATCTGCCAGTAGATCTCGAAACCATCATACAGGTTGTCGAATCCGTTCCATGAAACAAGTTTCTCAAGATCTTCGACCATACTGCTGCCGTCAGTCAGGATCAGGCGTCGATCTGATCCCTGTGCCGCAAAGACACAGGCTTCGCTGCCCATGGACAGGCGAGGAATCAGTCGTTGTGAGCCGCCTGGCCGCAGACTGTCGGTATCGTTGATATTCAGCATCGGGGCAGATGTCAGACAGGTTACGTGTTTCAGCAGGACATCAACGATACCTCTGGCCGATGGAATGGAGGAGTCACCCCTGTTGTTGATGAAAGACCCACTGAGTGCCATTCCGCAATCACGGAGGCTAATTCGTCCGCGAGCCTGCCCTGCAATCCGGAAGCCATCGGATTCTGCACGACAACTGACGCGGTTCAGCGAGATTTCGGTTTTACTCACCGTCTCGGTCTCCGGCCCGGACGTCTCACTCACAAGATCGAACAAGGCTGCTGGCTGACCGACGGAATTTAAGAAGTCAATCGACACATTGGAAAGCTCAATCTTATTCGGCCCGGTGCAATGAAATAAACTCCAGCGATCCGCAGCAAAGTCGTCGCGTGCGACAACTCTCAGATCCAGATCCAGAAGTGTCAGTTTGCCGTTGCTTCGTAAAGAGATCATCTGTCCCGGCGATACCGTGCCCTCCGGAACACCTTCAAACACCAGGGTCGGTCGAAAGCCGTCCGCACTGCGGATGATCAGATCCATTCCGACAACTCGCACGGGTGGTTGAGTCGGCAGGTCGTCAGGATATCCGTTGTACTTCAGGAGAATGGCGTCACCGGATCGAGCGTCGGCAACGGCTGCTTTCAACGTTCGGAACGATGCTGTTGTGCCAGTCGATCGCTGCAGCACAAATGGTCCGGCAGGCACGGCAACGTTTGTTTCTGCGGTCGGATCTGGTGGCTTCACCAATCCGATTCGCACCATGGCAGAACCTAGCGGGCCGAGAATTGGAAAACCAGTCTGTTCGAACGGCAAACTTGCAAGCCCTGACGCAGCGGACGAATCTTTGCTTGTGTTCATTGAACCCGCTGTCGCAACGGTACCGACTGTTTCCGGAACAGTTGATCCGCCTGTTGATCCACTCGGCAAAGTCGTCACGGGATTAGTGACCGGCGATGACGACGGACCCGTGGTTTCCGGCGCTTTCGTGACGGACGTTAACTGCTCGACCGGCGTCCCGATGTTTCCAGCCTCAAAACTATCGTCGGCAACGTCGGCAGTGCGGGGAATCTGATGCAGGAAAACCGCAGTCAAACAGATCAGCAGAACCGACACAAAGACCCACACTGCGCCCAGCGGTTGTCGGTTTCCTGCGGGACTGAGTTTTCTCCAGACGATGCCTTCAGCCGGCACGCTCTGCAGGCCAAGAATCTGCGCCATCTGAATCAGGTCTTTGAGCAACAGACCGGGAGCCTGGTAGCGGGCGTCGGGATCATTTGCCATCATCTTGCGCATAATCGCGGCAACCTCTTCCGGAATGCTGCTGTTGAAGGTTCGCGGATCAGGCGGTGATTTCCCCTGATGATCGAGCAACTTCTGCAAGGCAGTGCCTTCCGGATATGGAGGTCGTCCGGTCAACATGTGATACATGGTGCAGCCCAGCGAATAAATGTCGCTGCGCTCGTCTGCGTTCCGTGGATCTCGCGCCTGTTCAGGAGCGATGTAGTCAAACGTGCCGAGCGTCGTTCCATCGACAGTGATGTCGCCAATAGAATCCGTCGTTTCGCGTCGAGCCAGTCCCAAATCGACGACCTTCACGCGCCCGGAAGTTGTGAGCATGATATTGGATGGTTTGATATCCCGATGTACAATCCCGGCGGCGGCGGTGTGATTCAATGCCAGCGCGATCTGGATCGCGTAGTTGATCGTGTCTGTCGCGCTGATCGGCCCGCGTTCGACGATCACGTCACGGATTGTGCGACCGCTCGCAAATTCGTAAGCAATAAAATACATCCCGTCCTGACTGCCGGCGTAGTAGACTCGCGCGATATTGTCGTGATTCAATAGAGCACACGCCCGGGCTTCATTGCGAAAACGCGCAATCAGCGACGCATCCTGCGAGGACGAGGGATTCAAAATCTTTAACGCCACGTCGCGAGCGAGCTCCAGGTCGGTGGCTTTGAACACGGCTCCCATTCCGCCCGAACCAAGTCGCCCGGTAATCTCGAAATGCGCCAGACGAATGCCGACTTCCTCGCCTTTGAATACGCCGTTGGATGGAAACAGTCGGTTTCGGATCTCGTCGCGCGAAGTCGGCGACGGTGCCGCTTCCTGCTTCAACTCCGCCCTTGGCTGTTCGGGCGAACTAATGACCGTATTTTCATCGTCGGCCACCAACGGCCGTTCCGAGAGCGGTACGCGCGACGTAACGGCAACGGGTTCCGTTGCTTCATTTGCACTAAGTTGTGTCATCGTTGCACAAAACAACGCCGAAAAAAAACATGCTGCATCGCGCAAACCTCGCACAATGCCAGATCCAGACGTACTATGTTAGTCCCAGTTGCGCTGCGAGTCAAAGACTGCCCGGACATACGTTCAGCGTCTGACCTGCGAATATGCTAACCAAACCGCTACGATCCACACGATTGACGTATCTGTGATACATTTCGGGCCGCCAATCGATTGATGATCGGCGAGCGGAGCGGCGTCAGCCTTCCGAGGCACCAGCGTGTCACGCGGTGGACTAACACCAACCGCGCGCCAGGAAACGACTGTCGCGACAGAGTTTGTTGGAAAAAGGGACCAGAATGTTCGGTAATCGGCAGCCAGCCTTCTTACCACTGTTATGCCTGCTTGCGACGTGTTTTACGTCTCCATTGAATGCTGTCGCAGATGAGGGTGTCGACAAAATTCGCCAGCGCGGGACTTTGATCTGGGGTGCCGATCAGGAAGGTGGCGGTCCGTTCATTTATCCGGACCCTTCCAATCCTGAGCAACTGATCGGATTTGAAGTCGAACTTGCCCAGTTGATTGCCGAACACTTTGGCGTGAAGCCCGTATTTTTTCAGGGACAATGGGACAAACTCCCCGATCTCCTGGATCGCGGCGACATCGACCTGGTTCTGAACGGTTATGAATGGACCAGCAATCGAGCCGCGCGGTATGGCGTTTCGATTCCTTATTACATCTTTGAACTGCAATTGCTCGGACGTCTTGCGGATGACAGTCTCAAGTCCTGGGACGATTTGCTTACGCCGATCAATGGACGCAAGCGCAAGGTTTCGCTGCTGGGTGGTTCTGCGGCGCAGGATTACATCGAACGATTTGGCGGTGAGGATATCGAGGTCGCATTGTTTGAAGGTGCGACCGATGCGATGGATGCGACGGAGCTTGCATTGAGTGGCATTGATGCCAACCTGCAGGATCTTCCGATCTGGCTTTTCTATGGGAAAGGATTTCCTCAGCTTCGCCCGATCGGCGCACCAGTAGGACGCGGCTACTACGTCGCGATGACGCGCAAGGTCGATCAGGATCTGCTTCGTGCTGTAAACGAGATTCTGCTGGCCGCGCTTCAGGACGGCAGGTTGCACAGGATTTTTGCGAAGTACGGGATCTGGAATGAAACTCAAATGTTTCGCGGACTGGAGACCGATGAGTCCGGAAGCTCTGTCGGCATTCCCGACCCGGCAGCAGCGAATTCAGAAACTGATGACGCGACAGAGGTTTACCAGCCGTCCGGAGGCTGGGAAGTTGTTCGAAAACGCGGCGGACTACTGGTCAAGTCGGCGGGGATGACGGTTCTGCTGTCCGTCACGTCCATGCCGATTGCCGTCTTGATCGGCCTGCTCGTCGCGCTGACTCGGCTGTACGGTCCGTGGTATCTGGGAAAACCGGCTGCGATTTATGTTGAGATTGTGCGAGGCACACCACTGGTGCTGCAGTTGTACTTGATTTACTTTTTGGTGCCAAAACTGCTTGACATCCTGTTTCCCGGTATGGAGTTGACAATCAATGCGTTCGCAGCAGCCGTGATCGGACTCGCCATGAACTATTCGGCATATGAAGCGGAAATCTATCGCGGCGGTATTCAGTCCATTCCGCGCGGTCAGATGGAAGCGGCGATTTCGCTGGGAATGTCTCGCAGTCTCGCCTTGCGTCGCGTCATTATTCCGCAGGCAACTCGACTTGTCCTGCCGCCGATGACCAATGACTTCATCGCCTTGTTCAAAGACACGGCTGTGTGCTCGGTGATTACCGTCGTTGAATTGTCGAAACAGTATTACATTCAGGCACGCAGCGCGGGGGCAATTGTGGAACTTGGATTGCTGACCGCACTTCTTTATCTGGCGATGAGTTATCCGTTGTCGGTGCTGACAAATCGCATGGAGAAAAATCTGAATTTGGAGCGACGCGGATGATCGAACTGACTCAGATCGTCAAACGGTATCAGCAGCATGAAGTTCTGCGAGGTGTCAGCCTGACTGTTGCCGATGGTGAAGTCTGCGTCCTGCTTGGCCCTTCAGGTGGCGGCAAGAGTACATTGTTGCGGACTATTAACGGACTGGAGTCGTTTGATTCCGGCTCGATTCGAGTGAGCGATATACTGCTCAATGCTGCCGCCGGGCCGGAACGAGAGGCAGCTCTACTGCAGATTCGCAGGCGCGTTGGCATGGTATTCCAGCAGTTCAATCTGTTTCCTCATCGTTCCGTGCTGGAAAACGTCACTGAAGCACCGATTCACGTGTTGAAGCAACCTCGTGATGTCGCTGTGCAGAATGCCAGAGATATTCTGGCTCGTGTTGGAATGGCAGAGAAAGAGCACGCTCGTCCCGGATCATTGTCGGGAGGTCAGCAACAGCGAGTCGCGATCGCACGGACTCTCGCTATGAAACCGGAAGCCATTCTGTTCGACGAGCCTACCAGCGCTCTGGATCCTCGAACAACCGCCGAAGTGATCAGCGTGATGACCGACCTCGCCGCCAGCGGGCAGAGAATGATCGTGGTCACGCACGCGATGTCGTTCGCTCGCACAGTCGCGCATCGAATACACATTTTACATGCCGGTCGGATTGCTGAATCAGGTCCGCCCGAGCAGATCTTCGGGGATCCGCAGGAAGCTGTCACACGAGAATTTTTGTCTGAAGCGGCCAGCTAAACTTTGAGCGGTCGGATCTGACGTCACTGTCGGCGAGTGGGGGGACGTCAGACCCCTGATGAAACAGCTCTAACCGTGGCGAGTCCTGCTACGACACGTAAAGAACGAGCGATCCTAAAGAGTGACTTCCACGCGCACACCCACAACAATCGCGTCGCGTTCAAGACCGTATGGCCGAGTGATATACTGCAAGTCCGGCTGGACGTTGAACCAGTCTCTGATGCGGGCCTTGTAGAAAAGTTCAACTGCGTGTTCGTTTGTCTGTCCGATCGAGTCGGTCAGGGCAGAACTGAAGTCGATCAGGGTGAAGCCCAGACCCAGTGTGTCGGAATCGTGTCCGGGCAGCAGTCCGCGATAGACCAGTCCACCGCCGTAACTGATATCCACCTGATTGCGGTCGGACGGTGCCCAGCTGAACTGGAAGAATGTGCCAAGTCCCTGCTCTGCGTCATCCGGCTCCACGAGCAACATCTGGTCAATCGTGGTGAATAAGCCGTAGTTGCTGCTGAAGGATGTCGGGCCAGTGAGCGACACGGTATCACTGCCGGTACACCAACCACCGATGCGAATCAGCGTGAGCAGCGCGTCTTCATCGTCGGCGAAGGGTTGATAGTCCAATTGCCCGATGAAGAACAGACCACGGCTGGTTGTATTTGACCACCATGCTTGACGGTCAGCTCCATGATCATACACGCCGCCACCCCATCTGACCTGACTGCTTGGTTGATAGAGCGCCGTAACTCCCAGTGTTTGATAAGGCCATGTAGGCAAGGGAATATTGGCGAGCGTGATGAACGATGAATTGATAAAGTCGCCGCCGAGATCAGCGAAGGCAAAGTTTTCATTCGCGTCCTGTCGTACCATCGTCACAATCAACAGATCATCATCAAATCGATGCCGATACCAGTATTCCCCCAGTTGCGTGAAGTCCTGTACCAGGCCGGTATCGATTGAGCTGTAATACTGTCCGTCGCCGACGAAATCCTGCGTGAGTGTGCGGCCATGAGTCTGTTGCATGTAGACGGAAAATTCTCCACCCTGCCACCAGTCGGCAAGTTCGGTGTCGAATTTCAGTGTCAGATCCAGGTTGCCGCGATACCGCGTAGCTCCCTTTGTCGATTTTCCGCCGCGAGCATTGTTGAACACTTCACCGGTGTAGAAGTATTCGGCGCTCAACGGCCCACGGGTATGCCAGCGCTCGCCGAACAGCGTCGCAGGCGGACCCTCCTCAGCACTGGCGTCGTCTTCGTCTGAGTCTTCGTCTGAGTCTTCGTCTGAGTCTTCGTCTGAGTCTTCGTCTGAGTCTTCGTCTGAGTCTTCGTCTGAGTCTTCGTCTGAGTCTTCGTCTGAGTCTTCAGGCGTTTCAGCCGCGTCAACCCCTGGTTCCTGCTGCTGCTGCGCAGCGGGTTCCGCGTTCGCGACTGAAGAACTACCAACGTCAGACGTTCTTGAGATTGATCGAATTGGGTGGCGGGAAGGCTTTGACTGGGTATCAAGCGGAGCTTCATTCTTATTTCGGTCGAGTCGTACATTGCGGAGAATTCCGAGGATCGGTTCGGCGCAGGCACGTTGCGGGATTGCTACGTGAGCTAGGGTTGCAACCGTTGGCCAGCCGTCGAGTCCCGAAAGTCTCTGCAGCAAAAACGCAGTGAGTGAAGATCCGAGAGAGTCATAATGTCCCTTCGTAACCAAACCGCCATACTGCTGATCGGGCTTTCGCTAGCCTTCGTGATCAGCACCTATGCCGTACAGGTACTGGTCGTGATGCCTGCCTTCGCGGAGCTGGAAAAGCAGGCTGCGGAGCGGGATGTCGATCGATGCATAGACGCCATCCATCGTGATCTGGAAGGCCTGTCCAACACAGCCAATGACTGGGCCTCATGGGATGACAGTTATCAGTACGTTGAAGATCACAATGAGGCGTTCGTAAAGGGCAATCTCATTGATGAGGCATTTTCCAACATTCATATCAATCTGCTCTGTATTCTGGACAAGCAACGCAGGATCGTGTGGGGCGAGTTTCACGACATGGAGACTCTGGAAGACATCGAAGTGCCGGATCTCTTCACGATGCTGCAGGAAGAAGGGCATCCGGTCACGACGCACACACATATAGATGATGCAAGACAGGGGATTCTGCTGACCAGCAAGGGCCCGATTCTGCTCGCGTCACGGCCAATCGTCACGACAAAACGCGAAGGACCGATCCGGGGTTCTGTCATCATGGGACGGTTCCTCAACGAGCAGGAAACTGCGAGCCTGGCCGAACGAACGCACGTCTCTCTCAATCTCTGGACAGTCACTCAGCCTGAGTTGCCCATTGAGGCACAACACAATCTCGCCAGGTTCTCAGGTACAGACGAAAAGCTGATTGATGTGGTCGATGCAATGACATTGCACGCTTATACCCAACTGAACGATGTCTACGGCAAGCCGGCCATGCTGCTCCGCGTCAATGTCCCGCGCGATGTGACTCAGCAGGGCAGTGTCTCCGCCTACATGGCCACCGGCTGCAGTATCGCCGGTGGCGTTTGCGCGTTGCTGGCGATCGGGATTGTGTTGCAGAATCGCATCGTCGGACCACTGCAGCAGATGGCGGCCCATGCAGTGCGAGTTGGTAAGCAGGATGACCTGAAGGCTCGATTAAATTTGTCTCGCAAAGACGAGATCGGCACACTGGCCAGTGAGTTTGACAGCATGGTTCAGAACCTTGCCGACACGCGCCGGAAAGTGCTCGATTCCGCACATCGCGCGGGGATGGCAGAGATCGCGTCCGAAGTCCTGCACAACGTCGGCAATGCCGTCAATTCGGCTAACTGCTCCGTCGAAATGCTGGATGAACGAATAGCAAAGTCCAAGGTGAACGGTCTGGATCGAGCCGCAACGCTGCTGCGAGATCAGGCACCTCGTGCGGCGGAATTCTTCACCTCCGACCCGCGCGGCCCGAAGCTGATCGCGTATCTCACAGATCTGAGTGCGACATTGCAGAAAGAACGTACTGACAACCAACACGAGGTCACTCGGCTGCGGGAAACGGTCAGGCATATCCGCGAAGCGATCGCGACTCAACAGACTTTTGCCGGCCGATCGGATTTTCGACAGGAAGTTGACCTGCAGGAACTAATCGATGAGATCCTGCGAATGAATCAGGAATTGATACGAACACACGAAGTTTGCGTCGTGGTCAATTTGCCGCCACTTCCGGAGCTTCAACTGAACAAGAGCAAAATGACACAGGTGCTGGTGAATCTCATCCGCAATGCCGTTCAGGCCATGCAGACGCAGCCGTCAGATTGTCGGTGCCTCACTATCGCAGCTCGCTGCGTCAATGACGACGGCATCGAGATCGACGTTTCTGACTCAGGCTGCGGCTTTGGTGACGAAGTCCGCGAAAAACTATTCACTCACGGCTTTACCACCAGGGTTGAAGGCAATGGCTTTGGCCTGCACTACTGCGCCAACGCTATCCGCGAAGCCGACGGACACATGACGGCTCAAAGTGCGGGACCGGGGTTGGGGGCAACATTTCGCATTCGACTGCCGCACGTGACATCTTCAAGCACACTGACAAACACACTGACAAAGAGCTGATTCAAAACGAGTCTCCAGGAATCATAAGATGGCAACCATTCCACCACTGCATCGCATCCTGATAGTCGATGACAATCCTTCGATCCATGACGACATCCGCAAGATCCTGCATTCTGAAGAGAGTGACCAACTGGCGGCTGCTGAAGCGGATCTGTTTGGCGATGTACCGGCAGAGCCAGGTTCCGGTCGTTCCGAAATGCAGTTTGATCTGCAGTCCGCGTTTCAGGGGCAGCAGGCACTGACGATGGTGGAAGAATCCATCAGCAGCGGGCGACCATTCAGTGTCGCGTTCGTCGATGTGCGGATGCCTCCGGGATGGAATGGAATCGAAACGATCCAGCACTTGTGGCAAGCGGATCCCGATCTGGAAGTCGTAATTTGTACGGCATACTCCGACTACTCCTGGCGTGACATTGTCAGCCAGCTTGGTTGTACGGATCGATTTCTGATCCTGAAAAAGCCATTCGAAGGCGTCGAAGTGCGACAGCTTGCGATGACGCTGACGGCAAAAGCCGCGCTGCGAAAATCGCAACAGAATCAACTGGTCAATCTGCAGGAAGCGGTTGATGTCAAAACCGCCGACCTGCGTGTCGCCAAGGAAGCAGCGGAGCAGGGAAGTCGCGCAAAGAGTGAGTTTCTGGCGAACATGAGCCACGAGATTCGCACGCCACTGAACGGAATCGTCGGAATGCTGGAATTGCTGGAAACCACGACGCTGGAAGGCTCCCAGCGCCGGTACGTTCGAGGTGCTCAGACTTCCGTCGATTGCCTGTTGAGTCTGATCAATGACGTGCTTGACTTCTCGAAAATTGAAGCAGGCAAGATCGAACTGGACCCGGTAGAATTCAATCTTCGAGTTCTGCTGGAGGATGTCGCAGAAATCATGTCGCCTCGGGCGCAGCAGAAAGGTCTGGAAATCTGTTGCGATCTGCCTGTCGATCTGCCGGCACTGGTAACTGGCGACTCTGATCGACTGCGTCAGATTGTGCTGAATTTGGTCAGCAACGCCGTCAAATTTACTGAACGCGGTCAGGTTGTGATTCGACTGCGAACAGTCGAATCCAATGACGAAGGGTTTTTGTTGCGAATCGAAGTCGCAGATACGGGAATCGGCATTCCTGACGATCGACGCGGGCGGCTGTTCAAACTGTTTTCACAGGTCGATTCTTCAACCACACGTCGGTTCGGCGGTACGGGTCTGGGGCTGGCACTTTGCAAAAGACTGGTTGAACTTTTTGGCGGCGAGATTGGTGTCGATAGCACGCCGGGCACGGGGTCAAACTTCTGGTTCACGCTGCGACTTCAGCAAGCCGCTCCGCACTCGGAGCCGGATTTTGTTCCGGGCAGCTTTGACCAATTGCGGGTTCTGGTTGTGGATGACAACCTGACGAACCTTGAGATCACCAGCGCCCATTTGATTCGCTGGGGAATTACCTGCGCGGTCTCTGACTATGCCCCTTCGGCACTCGAAGAATTGAAGGCCGCTCATCAGCAGGGACGACCATACGGCCTTGCGATTCTGGATATGCAGATGCCCGACATGGACGGACGCGAACTGGTGGAACGGATTCGCAGCATTCCCGAAATCGCCGACACGCCGCTGGTCATACTCACCTCCATCGGCGAGGACATTACCAGATCGGAACGTGAAGCATGGAAGCTGGCCGCTTATCTGAACAAGCCAATCCGACAGTCACGACTGTTTGATTCGATCATCAGTGCAACCTGTCAGAAGCCGTTGACAGTTTCTGAAAAAACACTTCCCGGCGAACAGACATCCGAAATCAACGGCAGCACCGCCGAGTTTCATGTACTCGTCGCTGAGGACAACGACATCAATCAGGTCGTTGTCCGTGAACTGCTGACTCGCCTGGGTTATGCGTGTACGTTAGTCAGCAATGGTCGGCAGGCCGTCGAGAAAGCGTCAACTCGCGCTTTTGATGTGGTGCTGATGGACTGCCAGATGCCCGTTCTGGATGGTCTTGCGGCGACGAACACAATCCGTTCAAGAGAAACGACGGGCGGTGGCTGGGGACGTCATGGAAATCGCTTGCCGGTGATCGCACTCACAGCAAATGCCGTCGCTGGCGACCGTGATATCTGCCTTGATGCAGGCATGGACGATTACTTGACAAAGCCCATTGACCGCAAAGCTATGATCAGAATTCTTGAGCGATGGACGGCATCAGCTCGAACATCAATTCCAACCGCACCAGTGCCAGCACCGGAACAAAACAAACCAGCAGCAGCGACAGAATTACAGTCCATTGACATCGCTCAACTCCACGAAACGTTGAAGGACTGCCAGCCATGTTTTGATCGAGGACGACTTCTGGAAACCTGCTTCGAAGATAATGATTTAGCAGTCGAACTGCTGGAGATGTTTGTCGATCGCGCGGAGACCAGCCTGAAGTCGATCGAGCAGGCCATTCAGCAGCGAGACCGAAAGACGCTGGTGAGTCTTGCTCATGCACTGAAAGGGGTTGCCGGAAATCTGTCGGCAACTGCAATGCTCGAACAAACAACCAAAATTGACCGGGACTATCGCAATCACGAAGGTGATGATGATGCACTCTTCCGCGACATGCAGACACTTCAGATCGAGATTCAAAGATGCGTCTCAGCGGCTTCGGGCCTGCAGGTGTCGCTTGCCGGACCGAACGAGGCGCTGACAGTTTCCTGAATCCGCAAGTCGAGCCGACGATCACATCCATTTGAGCAAACCAGACTGAGCAAACTGAAATGACCACCTCCACATACCTTGAACCAATGATCCGCGATACTTCGACTGAACAGTTCGTCAAGTCGCACAGCCCGCAGCCGCAGCATTCTCTGGCGGAAAAGGGGAATGCCGCAGTCGATAGTGCCGTCGCGTTTTTGGGAGGAGAAACGGGGAGTCTCAGTCCGGAAAAAGCTCGCTTGCTGATCATTGATGATGAGCCGATTAACGCTCGAATCATCGAAAAAATCCTGAGCCACGCGGGTTATCGTCACGTCGTCGTCCATACCGATTCCGCTTCTGCGCTGGAAACCATCGCAGCTCAACGCCCAGATGTTGTGTTATGTGATGTGTGTATGCCGGTTTCCGGAATGGACATCCTGCGGCGTGTCGTGAAAGATCCAGTCCTCGTTCATATCCCGATGATCATGATGACCGCTTCGGACGACGAATCACTCCGCGCTCAGGCGCTGGAATCCGGTGCGACGGAACTGCTGTCAAAGCCGCTGCGTGTCACAGAACTATTGCCGCGAGTTCGTAACGCCTTGATGCTCAAGTCGCACGTCGCACATCTGCAGAGTTACAGTCACGAACTGGAACGTCAGGTCCGACGGCGGACAAACGAACTGCTGACGTCGCGTACGGAACTGGTTCACTGCCTGGCTCGACTGGCGGAGTATCGTGACAACGAAACCGGACGACACGTAATCCGAGTTGGTCGCTATTCGGGCCTGCTGGCGCGCGCTTTGGGTCTGGATCAGGAGACGATTGAACTCATCGAACACGCAGCTCCACTTCACGACATTGGTAAGATTGGAATTCCGGACGCCATTCTTCTGAAAAAAGGAAAGCTGACACCGGAAGAATACGAAATCATGCAGCGACATGTGGCACTCGGAAAAGGCGCGTTCGAACCAATGTCCTCCCACGAAATGAAGGCGTTTCACTCGCACACGATTCTTGGTGAAATGATGGTGGGTTCCGGGTCGTCTCCTTTGCTCAGCATGGCATCACAGATTGCTCTGACACACCACGAACGCTGGGACGGCAATGGCTATCCGATCGGCCTCGCTGGTGAAGAAATTCCGATCAGTGGTCGCATCGTCGCTGTCGCGGATGTATTTGATGCCTTGAGCAACAAACGTCCCTACAAACCGGCGTTTCCTATCGAAAAGTGCTTTGCCATTCTGGACGAAGGCAGCGGAAGTCAGTTCGACCCAAAGGTTATTGAGGCATTCAAACTGGTCCGGGATGAAATTCTGAAAGTACGAATCGCTCTGGCGGATATCGACTAACGATGATCACCGAAACGTACAACATGACGCATCCTGCAGCTCATCCGACGACTGACAATTTGTCATTGACTGAGGGAGCGCCCGCACCAACTGCGGTTGCGGAAGTTTCAATTGATGAGCTGTTGCAGGTCATCAGCCAGATTTATGCAAAACTTGGACGAGACGATAGATCGCCGATGACCATCGCCGATCCGGCGTTCGATGCCGCAGGGGAGTCAGCCGTCGATCGGATTGAGGTGTGTTCGCAACTGCTGGGTGAGATCGATTCTACCGTCGATGAACTTCGTCGCAGACTGGCGCGTGCTGAGTCGCTCAATCACGAACAGGACCTGCAGTTGAAGGCGCGTTCCCTGGAATCCAATACGGATGCTCTCACGGGACTGCCCAATCGTCGATCGTTTGAACAGCAGTTTGAAAACGGCTGCCAGGCGGCTCGAAACAGCCATTGCCCGCTGGTAGTGGCGATTCTGGATATCGATCACTTTAAGGCAATCAACGACACTCGCGGCCATCACGTGGGCGATGCCGTCCTGCGAGGTCTGTCAAAAGTCCTGAGCGCAGATTTGCCGGAAGGAGCTTTTCTGGCTCGTTGTGGAGGCGAGGAGTTTGCGGTCCTGATGACCGGAATCTATCTGGATCAGACTATCGAAATTGTCGATCGTCTGCGCTCAAATGTTCAGGCAAAACAATTTGTATTTGATGGCCAGCCTTTGGCGGTCACGGTCAGTTGCGGTCTGGCCCAGATGAATGTGCATGATCACCGCCAGCAACTTATGCAGCGAGCCGACAGCGCGCTGTATGCGGCGAAGCAGGCAGGGCGCAATCGAACCTTCTGGCACGATGGACAGTTCGTGCATTTGGCAACTGACAATACTCAGCCTGAAACCAGAATTCCAGTCGCACGAACAGATTGGGAACCCGAGGATCGGTCATCCGATGTGATTGATTTGAGCGCTCTTCCGGAACTGTCAGCACTGATTGAAGCCAGCCAGTCTGTGTCGTCTTCGAATCGTCGGACGATGCGTGCCAATTGGTGTGACGCTGCAGTGTTGTTCTGGTATCTTCGTCAGCGACTCACCGAATGGACCCGAATCGGCTCACCATTCTGTGTTCTGGCGATTGACGTCGATGAGAGTTCAGAGATTGCACGATTGTACGGTTCCGTCGCGCTGCACTTTATGATGCGTGCTCAGATGCTGCATTTCGATTCTGTATTTCGAAACATGGACGTCATCGCGCGAACGTGCCATTCGCGAGTCATCGTGGTCATGCCGTGTGCGGTCATTCGCGATTTGAAGCAGACGCTTTCCCGCCTTCGCGATACGATGGATCGCTTCGCATATCCAATGGCGACCGAATTGCTTGAGTATTCCATTTCGATAGGCATCACAGAAGTGCTGCCCGGCGATGACCCTCAACAACTGGTCCGTCGTGCTGAGGGAGCTCTGGCAGTGGCGCAGTCTCTGGGGCGAGCCCACTTCGTCGCTAAAGATGCTCATCGGACATGGGACATGGATCGTCAGAACGGGCTGAACTGCCAGTCAAGTCCATCTGAACACGCTATCGTGCTTTGAAAAGCTGGCTGCGAGAGCTGCTGCTTGCCTGGGATGCCGATCGCTGAAAAAATTGCGCCGTGCGATTCCTGGCATGGTAGCGTGTCGCCAGCACACATTTTTGAAAATCCACCGCCAGCATTGCACCACACAGCACCAAGCCAGCTCCGAACACCACGTACGTGGCCGTCGTGCATCGATTCGAACTTTTCATTGCTTTGCCACTCCGACGCTGGAACAAACAGCCAAACGAAGGCTGAATCGACCGGTGTCATGCTCGTCATCTTCAGTGAAGGATCGAGCATAAACCTGCGGTTCAGGAGGAAGCAAGAAAATCTTTCTGTCCGAACACTTTGCCAAGCGTTGCAAAGTTTATTCAGGACCGCAGAATCCGAACGTTGTGGAAGTTGCCGATGTCGCCGAGTCAGCGACCCTAACCCTTTTTCGTCTGCACGATCTGGCGAATCGCGGCTCCGCTGCGTTTGGCAATCAGATCTTTGCTGCCGTCTGCATTGACCTTTACGCCCACGCGAGTCGGCTTGTTAGTCTTCGGACAGATTAGCATCACGTTTGAAGCGTCGACGCCCAGTTCTTTGTGCAATCGTCCGCCTTGTGGGCTTTTGGGATGTCCGCGTTTGACGTGCTTATAGACCTTGTTCACACCTTCGATGACAAGTTTGCCATTCTTCCGGTCCACGGACATCACGGTCCCGCGAGTTCCTGAATCGTCACCAGAAACGACTTCAACCATGTCACCCTTGCGAATGTGCATCTCAACAACTCCGAAAACACTCATCTGAGCCAATAAACTGGAAGAAACGCAATTCCATGGGCACCCCAAGGAGCAGCGAAGCGGGGGAGGATGACAACTTTTGCACGGGAAATCAAGGGTTTCACTCTCGGATCACCGTCTTTCGCACGGGTGAAGCAGGAGTCCGACTGCGGAAAACCAGCCAGCGATCACTTTCGGAGTGAATTCATTGGGTAAAACCACCGTTTATACTCGCCGCTGGGCGTGAAACGATTCCCGGTGAGCGGAGCGGCCTGAGGAACAATCGAACATTGACCGTCGTATTCCCCAACCCCTCCGAGCCTAAGGCTGGGAGGGTTTGGGCCGAGCGAAGCAATGGCTCGGGGGAGGGGGGCCGCGAGTGGTGAATTCCGGATTAGCGTTCGATATGGTATCCGACCCCAAAGCTCCGCTTGGGAGAGGTTGTTTGTGAGTGCTCTGTGGCGGATCCGACAGTTTTTGTTCGAGCGATCCTAAGCCTGCCGAAGTTCAGATTATGTCACTCCAATTGACCTGAGAAACTGCGTTCCCGCAATCATTGTCGCTGCACACTGAATGGCTTCATAAATGGCCTCGTTGGAGAGGCCGGTTTGCTGCGCTTTCTGGACATGCGCCGCAGTGCAGGGCTTGCAACCGTTGATATCACTCAGGGACAGATTGATCAGTTCTACCGTCATGTCGTCCAGCGACGTGCCTTGAAATGTGTGCGCCCGAAGTCCTACACCCATTCCGTCGAAGATATCTGTCCCGCTGATATCGCGAAACTTGAAAAGCACGTTGTACATGGAATTGGTCGCGCCGACTGCCAAAGCCTCAGTGACTTCCTCGGCGGTCACATTTCTGGACGCTGCGAAAGTCTGGAGGTATTCCAGCCACTTACCGCTGCCAGCTTGTCCGGCGACGGCGCAGGCGATCAGCAATTTCCGCTTTTCGTCCAGTTTTCCTGCCGTCAGGACGAACTTTCGAAAGTTCATGAAGAAGTCGTGGATGAACGCTGGCACATTGGCCATGTACTGAAAAATCTCAGGAATCTCCGAGACTTCCAGAATCTCGCGAATGCGATCATAAGCCTGAGCAGCTTTGTCCGTCGCTTGTTCGGCTGAGACTGGAGTGACAAGTGGCATATCGGTGAATTCCAAATCGAGTCAAAATATGTTTACACGCGGCTTGTAGCCGACCGAAGCAAGGCGGAGCCAAGCAGGTGCATACAGTATCATTCAATCAGAATTTGTATACTGCGTTGGCAAATCTCTATCAAGGATTCTGGAATGGATGAACAATCTTAAAGCAGAACTGGAGATACGACAACTCCACTCGAAGCTCGACATGCTGCTGACTCATCAATGGCAGCGTCTGCTGGAGATTCAGCAGATTCAGACCGACCTTATCCAACAAATCGCAAACCGTGAAGACCCGTCCGATCCGCGATCTGCGGTCAAAAATTGAAGTTTGGTTGCAATTGGCGACCGATGAGGCCTGCATATTGTTTTGCGTTGAAGCAGTTCTGAAGTAGTATAGACGTCTGTGGAAACTAATGACCACTTCTGTGATGAGTGTTCAATTTCTGTGATGAGTGTTCAATGTCAATACCGTCCAGCCAACAACTCCGACAGCCAGAAAATGCGCAACGGCCGTTTCGCCGCTCCCGAGTTTCTGCGCGACGCAGCGTGCTGAAAGCAGGATCGGTGGGACTTCTGGGAATGACGCTGCCTGAGTTGCTTCGCGCTCAGACACTGGCGGCGGAAAAGCAGGCAAATGCTCCCGTGCGAAAGGCCAAAGCCTGCATCTTGCTGTTTATGTGGGGCGGCCCCCAACGCCGTGAAGAGTTTTTAGGCAACAGCATTCGCTCGGATGTTTTTGAGTTTTTCTTTCTCGTCACTTTCCATTGGCCTGACTTCAGGCGGCTTGATTTTCTTTTTCTTTTTCTCAGATTGCT
>Ga0335397_10002483_pt1 | contig 25122 bp, 18 predicted proteins | sample MAT04_FD_205740 | JGI IMG/M metagenome (GOLD analysis project Ga0335397, IMG submission 205740) | Freshwater microbial communities from Lake Fryxell liftoff mats and glacier meltwater in Antarctica - MAT-04 (spades assembly) (version 2) ... | reverse complement strand
GAAGCAAACCCTTCCCGTTATGAGTATTTACTGGAAACCTTCAGGGATAGTTCAGGAGGATTGACTTCGCTGTTGGCCGGCGCCGGCCGCCTGTTAAGACTGAAGTATGCAGGTGATTCGTCCAAACTTGCGGGACTGGCAAAGATAGCGGGCAATATAGTTGGGCCTTCATTTACCTTATATGTACTTTGGTTATTGAAGGAAGCGAAGGCCAAAGGTATAAAAAGGCTTTTTTTTGTATCACGTGATGGTTATGTACCCTACCTTATTGCCAAAAAAATAAGCACACAAATTGCGCCGGAAATTGTAATTTCTTATTTTTACGGAAGCCGTCAGGCCTGGCATATAGCCGGCTTATTTGAATTCGACAGGCCTACATTGAACTGGTTATTCAGCAGCCTGGATGGGCCTTCCGGTTCTTCCTTTATCAAAAGGACAGGCATTGAATGGGAAGAATTAATCACTATTGTTCCTGAGATTGGTGATCAAATAAAAAACCCGCATTCTCCATTAAGCACAAAGGAACTAGATTACTTAAAATCACAAATACTCACCAATAAAAAGTTGCAGGAAAGAATTTTAAATGAGGCAAAAGCCAGGCGTGGTTTGTTGTTGGAGTACCTTGGCCAGGAAGGCTTTGATCCAAAAGAAAAAAATGGAATTGTGGAGATGGGTTGGGTAGGAAGAACTAAAATGTCATTTGAGAAGGTAATCGGAACAGAAAACTCAACCCTGTTGCATTGGTTTTATGTAGGGCTTTTAAATATACATCAAGAGGTAAACCTGGATAGGGTGCATACATTTCTTTATGGAGGATTATTGAAGTTTGATGTGATACATGAACTGCCTGTTACTGCAGAAAGTTTTTGTTTGGCCCCCCATGGCTCCGTGCTTGGTTTTGAAAAAAAGGACGGTAAAGTAATACCCATTTTTAGAACCGGGAATGAAACAAAACTGGATGAGTGGGGTAGGCCGGCCTATTTAAAAATGGTTGATGAATATTGTGACAACCTGCTGCTTACAGCGATTGATCATACCCCGGGATTTGATTTGAGAAGTGCAGCCTATCATTTGTTGAAAACATTTACAGAGCAGCCAGGAAGAGACGAGGCTGCATTATGGGGAGCTGTACCTTACGACTACGACCAGGCCGGTTCAGCTACCTATCATCTTGCACCGCCAATCAGGGTGAACTATCAAACAATAAAAGAAGCACTGATTTTTGGAACGGTAAAAAGGGCATCCGGTAGTGGTAAGGCTGCAACCTGGCGGTCCGGATCATGGAGCCTGCGAACAAGCCGCATTTTTCCATTATATATTTTCGTCTTTATCGGGCAAATAAAAATAAATGGTAAAAAAACTGTTGTTAAGCTGATGCGGAAGACCAAATCATTTTTCCGATGATTACTTAACCGTTCTAATATATATGAAGCCCAGTTAACTTCGAGGTCAAAACAATCAAACCAGGCAATAAAAAGAACGCCTCGAATCAATTCAAAAAGGACAGATAAAACACATGGATACATCAAAAATAAAACTGGTAGCTGCGGATATGGATGGTACCCTGCTAAATGCAAAGCATGAATTGAGTCCGGATTTTTTTCCAATTTTTGAACGAATGAAAGACAGGGGAATTTTATTTGCCGCAGCAAGCGGAAGACAATTCTGGAACCTGCTCAACTGTTTTGAAAACATACAGGATGACGTGATTTTTATCGCAGAAAATGGCAGTTACGTGGGATACAAAGGACAAGAGCTGCTGGTGCAGGCGATGGAACCGGATGTTACCAGGGAGCAAATAACAACAGCAAGAAAAATACCGGGTATTCATACCATTCTTTGTGGTAAAAAGCGTGCATACATAGAAAGTAAAGCCCCGGCATTTATTGAAAACGTGAAAATGTACTACGACCGCTACGAAGTAGTGGATGATTTGATGAAGGTGGAAGATGACCAGTTTTTAAAAATAGCCATCTGCGACCTTGCCGGTTCTGAAGCAAACAGTTATCCTTTTTTTAAACAAAAAAAAGATCAGTTGCAGGTAAAAGTATCAGGGCATATCTGGCTGGATATCTCACATCGGTTGGCCAATAAAGGCAGGGCGATGGCCGTGGTGCAAAATAAATTTAAAATTTCTGTTGATGAAACAATGGTGTTTGGCGATTACCTGAACGACCTCGAGATGATGCATCAGGCCAGTTTCAGCTATGCTATGGAAAATGCTCATGCTGATATTAAAAACGCAGCCCGTTTTATTACTAAAAGCAATGAAGAAAATGGGGTTATAATTGTGTTGGAAGAAATGCTGAAAAAGATCAGGTGAAACTCTGCTGGCAAACGCAATTGTATTTTCATTACGCATCATTCAAATCGAAACATTCATTCCTCTCCCCGGTATCTTAGCTGGCATAACCCCAATAATGTGTCTGCCTTCCCTCGCATACTTACGTTTTCATTCTTCAATTCATAAATTGAAGGAATACCTGTAAACTTTTCCGGTAACGATTTGATTTTAAAATATAGTTAAGTTTTTTCCTTCCCTTTTTATTAAGCTTAGTGTTAATATTTTTAAATGTAAACCTGATCGTTAGGTTGGATACTATTTTAAGGTAACCTTACAAGGAAAAGCTATTTGGATAAAACAATAATTGTTTCGCAAAGTGTAAGGAGCTGCATCAATCTTCACCAAGCTTTACTTCCTGTATACAATCATATTAATAAAATAAGCCGGATGGTTTCAGTAACCCATCGTTTTTTTACATAGATGCAACAAAAATATCTGCTTTTTTATTTCTTTTTTGTTTCCCCGATAAAATAAAGTACGTCCAATAATTTACGGGAGTATGCCGAAAACCCTTTATTATAGAGTAGGCACAAAAAATAAAATACACCACTATGGAACAAAACGCATTTACCGGTTACGAAGGCAAAATTGAATTGCCCGAGTTAGTCAAAGGCAGGCAACTGTTTATGATAAACCAGTCCGCACCCTTTTTTGAATTTCCCAATAATATCACCCATTGGGAACAGGTGATGTGTACTGGTTATAATCCTTATTACCAGCGGTTAGAAGCCGTGGTAAATGTAAAGCAGGCAACGGGTTACAATGGTAACCTCTGTTCAAAAGGTTCAACGGAATATGTGCGGTTTTTTGTAGACTTTAAAGATGGAGCAGGATTCCAGGATATGGGATATACCAGCTTTAAAGTAGCCGACATTTCCAACTTTCCCCCCGGTCCTCAACATCCACTTAGTTACCTGGCTTTTTTGTTTATAGATGACAGAAAGCACCGGAAATTCCTGGAATGCGATAAGGCGGTTATTCCTACATTAAGAGCCGTTCTTTCCTGGAATAGCATTCCATCGGCCAATCCTTTTCAAAACCCTCATTTCGGAAACCATATTGATGCAGATATACAACTGGCACGCAAAACCTGGATATGGTGGAAAGATATTGTGGAAATTGCCAACATCAAGAGCTTTTCAAAGTTAATAGAACCGGAGTTTGAAATTCAGCTAAAAGAACCTGCTACCGTGAAGGCGGAGGATATTTATAAACTGAATACCGCTGCAGAAGTATCATCACACCGTACATTTTATTCGGCCATTGGCGCAAAGCTCAATTCAACTATTGACTTTAGCAAAGCAGCGTCCGTTTTTGATGTAGCCAGCCTGGCCGATTTTAATATAGACATCAACAAATTTTACGATTTCTTCAATGGTGCAAGCGAAAAAGCAGATGTAAGTTTTGAAGAATTAACCTGTGTGGGATTAAACACTTTAACCGACCGCTTGGGTGCAGTGATCCACATAAAAAGACCCACCGGATTTAACGGTAATCTATGCACCAAAGGATCAAGGGAACATGTTGCCTTTTGGGCAGACTGGAACAATAACGGAATATTTGAACAGTACCTGGGAACCGTGAGCCTGAATGTGCATGATATCAGTAACATTCCAAGGGAGGGGCTTTTTTATACTGTTCAACTGCCGCTCAATACCAGGGACAGGCTAAAATTATGCAATCAGCCCAATATTATCAGGATAAGGGCGGTCCTTTCATGGGAGTCTTTGCCGTCTACCACCAACCCAAATGCGTTGAACCATTGGGGTAATTATAAAGACGCCCTGGTGCAGGTACGCCCCGCATTCAAACCAGGTACAGGAATTCATTCGGCCATTTATTATGTAGGAAATGTTGACCGGTTTTCCATTGATCCAATCTCACATTTGCACAATGCAGGGGCTGCCTCTATTCATAACAACAGGCCATGGGGCGGCAACACCAATTTCCATGGACTGATAGACCGAAATGGATTTGGCGGCATTATTAAATATCGCTTCCTGGTTAAAAAACAGGCAGAACCGGATAGTGCTTACCAACCGGTTTCTACCTCCGAAACATTTAGCCTGGATGATATATTTACGGTAGCTCCTCCTTTTCCTGATGCGCAAACAGACCCTGATGGCTGGTATATTTATAAGCAAAACCCCAACATCGGGCTATACAACACCACCAATTATCTTGCTTCGTGGAACGCCGCCGGCAAAGCTGACGGAGCGTATACCATCCGGTTTGTACATACCGATGAATTTGCGAATGAAGTAATCGCCGATCAGTTTACCATTATGGTTTGCAATACCGGTATGGAAGTAAGCCCTACAGCCAATATTACGGTGGACTTTACTAAACAACTTGACCTGGTAATTGATGGTGGCGATTGTCATAGCTATACCCCCGACGCCCCTTCCATCAACGGGCATTTAAGAGCGGTTCACCCTTATTTTGCATGGTGGGCACTTGAACTACAACCAACGGCTCATACCAACGGAGCCACACCCGTACCCTTATCAAGAACGCATGCTGCCATTGGCGATACAGGTGATGACAATGCAACATGGAGCCTCGACACCACACCTCTGGACCCGTGCGGATACACCGTAAGCCTGAGTGCTCATTCAAGAGTTATATTGAACAGCAGCCCTGGCTATTTCCCTTATTATGGACCAAAAGCAGTAGGCTTTGCCAAGCTTCCATAGTAAATCACATCTTAAAAAAATGCCCGCTATTAATGCGGGCATTTTTTGTTGCTCTAAAATAAAGAAGCTAACATTTGATAATGAGTATCCATTGATAAACTAAACAAAACATTTAGAAATAACGAATGTAACTTTGAGGTTCGCCAGCCATAAAAAGAACCATTCAGAAAGAATCAAAAGTATCTCGCACATCAAAAGACTTGAAAGTCATGTTAGGTTAAAATGTTTTCTTCTCGCTCGTTTTTATTTTAACAATATTGCCTCCCGGCTGTTTATCATAATTTTCCACTACCAGTGCGGCTGCTCCAATTATTTGACATTAATTATCAAATCTTACCTGGCTTAAAGACAAGGGCAACTTATGAAATTGAATTTAAGATTCTTACAAACATCATACATCTTACATCATAAATCATATAACACATCATAAATCAACCAGCTCCCACTGCTACTTTCGGCACCGCTTGTTTATACTCCCATACAGTAATTACTATCGTACTTACCAATACCAGCAATCCACCCACAATCGCCATGACTCCCAGCTTTTCATGCAGCACAATGGCTGCAATGGGAATACCAAAAAAGGTGATTAAGAAATTAGACAATGCCACCTGTATCGCTTCTAAATTTTTTAATGCTGCAAAAAATAAAATCATGGAGAGAAAATTATGAAACACCGTTAGCAGCGCAAGCCCAATCCATGTGTTGGTGGTAAACGAAGCAATGTTTTTTAATAAATTACCTTCGTAATGCCAAACAAACGGAAACAACATGACCACCATAAAAATATAAGTATAAAAAAGCATCTCCATTTCGGTATAATCTGCTGCAATTTTTTTGCAAATGGTATTGTAAAAACCACTACCCAAAATGCCGGAAAAAATCAATAGGTTGCCAATGATGTATTGCCCGCTAAAATCAGTACTGGAAAGATCTTTAGTGCTACACAACACCACACCAACAATAGCAATGGCAAAGCTTACCCAGCGCAGGTTATTCATTTTTTCTTTTAGAAAAACTACCGCTAATAACGCAGATACCACTGGTAAGGTAAGACTGATAATAGCGCCATTGCTTGCGGTGGATTGCTGTGTGCCAATCGTCATTAATACCTGTGCAGGAAACTGGCCCAGCAGCGCCAGCATGAAAAAAACTTTCAGGTCGCTGAACTTACGGTTTTTATTCTTTTGTATGTCTTTGTATACAAACGGTAGCATAAAAATAGTAGCCAATAACATTGGTATAAAAACGGTACTGAAAGCACCCACCTGGTCCTGCACCAATTTGATGCAGGTAAATTGCAAAGACCACATCAGGTTACAGGCAAACAAAGCACCCCAGGACAATAAAGATTTTTTCATGCAGTTTTTGTTGTGTTCTTTTATTGAAACAGTTTAAGTGATTTTTTAAGGATAATAAAAGTTAATTAATGTTGTGGCGTAAAAGTGAGTGATGCAATTGTTAAACAACTATTTTTTTAAGTGCATAATAAAAGTTCAAAAATGGTATTCAGTAAAAGTCAAGTTTCAAGTGTAACATCGGGATGCCGAAAGTCGGCAAGTTTCGAGGCTGCACACAAACTTTTCTCGGGATTTGCAATGACACAACCCCGCCCGGCTGAACGCCGTTCGGACGGGGATGATGACCATCGCTTTGTATTCGCCGGTGCAAAAACATGTACTCAATACAGCCTTTTAATAACATCATTATTTTTTGCTGCCAAAATTCACAACCACCTCACTACCCTTGCTGTGATTGATTCTGCACACACCACCAACTGCAAGGGCTTGCCATACCCAACCTTCCGTATCCGTATTTTTTATTTCTTTTATTGCAATGCCATTTACTAAAACAGTTACTGGCTTTGCCGCAAGCCGCAATACTTCTCTGGCACTTGCATCATACGTTTTGTAAGTAATATTTTTAGCGCTGTATCTTATTTTTTGCACTACTGAAGTTGATTTTAATAAATGATTTTCCCCTGCCGGCGCCCATTCCGGTATAGCCGCAATGCCTTCCATAAAGTGGCGAATATAATCGGTGTAGCCATCGCTAAACCAAATTTCATCACCCCAGTTGTGGCCTGTTTGTACCACACCATCCGGTTGCGCCATATAACTGGCATGGTTAAAGTATCTGTAGGCCTCTTCTTTAAACCATCTTTCGGCACTATCCTCATACCACATTGCACAAATAGACGCATAACGGGAAGTGTGACTGCCCATGGGCAAATAACAACCCGTTTGTTCATTGATGGCATTCATTCCTTTTTCGCCAAACGTATTTTTTACCCACCAGATTAATGCAGGCACGGTTGTGTTGATGTCTTTATCATTGGCAGGGTTTTTAATGAGGTATCGGGCAAATTCCATTGGTGAATTGTTTACCCTGTTTAGGTTGATGGGGTCGAAGCGGATGTCTTCAAAATAGCCTTTCCAGATAGACGTTTTTATGGGGCCTTCGGCAGCGTACAACCATGCCCACACAATATCACTTGCCTTTTTATAAGCGCCTATTTTTTCTGCGCCTAATTTAATATTGGCTTTTATTCTCAGCAACTCATCTAGCAGCCGCAGGTTTTCTACTACATGCGATGTATATTGCTCCAGCACTTCGCCTTTTTCTGCCTTTACTCTAAACGCCCAGGGAGAAGTGAGTACCAAACTTTTCCACTCTAATCCACCTGCACCATGGGCACCTTTACGCACATGCTTTGCCAGTGCATCTGCACAGTCAATGGCAGCCTGCAGGTATTTTTGCTCTTCAGTAATTTCATAAAATTTTAAATAATGGATGCCCATCTCCCCTATTTTATCACACTCCAACACGTAGGAGCCATCGCCCCTCCCTTTGTTTTCATCTGTTACTGCGGTATCAAACCTTGATGCCCCGTCATAAATAATTTCGCCTGCGTCGGAGCTTGCGTAAGGTACATTTGCCCACTCCCAATTGGCGGGTGTGGTGCCAAATTTAAGTTGATGGTCGAGTGCCTGTTTTGCAATGGTTATCATGGCTTCATCGCCTGTAAAGTTGCGCCAGTCGATGGCCAGGCTCTGCACCAGTCCGCCGTTTACTACAATCGGATTATGTGGCCAGCTAGAACCTGTAAAGCCCCCTTTACCATCACGGTACATGGAACAATGCGTGAGAAATAAAGGCAATTTATTGGTGGGACTAACCGGGCATTTTTTTAAGAAATCAACAGCCATTTGAACAGCTTTTACATAAGCAGCACCAGGCACAGCAGGGTGATAACGCCCAAGTAACTTTCCATTTTTATCGAGGTTTACCTTTGCCCCACACATTGAATCTACTTTGTACTGGCTGTAGCTGTGTTGAAAAACGAAAAAGAGAACGAATGATAACAATGTTTTTTTCATGATGACAAAAGGTTGATTATGTAGTGGCCAATTAAATTACTTTGACGGTTACTTGCCCAAATGAATTGTTTCGTAAACAATATTATGTATTTTTTGTAGACAATTAAAATTCTAATTGTAAAAAGCAGTAGTTTTATTTTTAAATCTTCACTGGTAAGTTATGGAAAAAATTAAGCGTTTTACTGATAAGCATGTACTGATAACCGGAGCCGCCAGGGGCATTGGTTTCGAAATAGCCCGGCAATTTGCAGCCGAAGGGGCAGCACTTTCATTGCTGGATTATAATGAAGAAAACTTAGTAGCAGCAACAAAAAGTTTAACCGATCGAGGTGCAATAGTATATGCCTACCCAATTGATATTTCTCATAAACAAGAGGTAACTGATACCATTGCGAAAGCTGACGCCATCAAGCCTATAGACATTTTGATAAACAATGCAGGCATTGCTGCTGAAACTCCTTTTTTAAATATTGAAGAAGAAGAGTGGAACAACATTATCAATATTAACCTTACCGGGATGTTCTTTGTGGCTCAAAGTGTTTGCAGGCTGATGGCCAGGCGTGGCAAAGGCGTGGTAGTAAATATGGCCAGCAAAAACGGGCTGGATGGAGAGTTTGGCTATGCTCATTACAATGCATCCAAAGGTGGTGTAATTATGCTCACTAAAACAATGGCACTGGAGCTGGCTCATTTGGGCATCAGGGTAAATGCTGTTTGCCCCGGCTATATTCAAACACCTATGAGCATGGAGATAGACCCTCCAGAGTTTACCGAAAATTTTGTGCAGCAGTACATCCCATTAAACCGCGCCGGTAAAGTAGAAGAAGTTGCGCCACTGTTTCTTTTTTTAGCCAGTGATGACAGTAGTTTTATGACAGGCCAAATATTAATTGCTGATGGCGGGCAACTTGCCGGACAAAAGCCAGGGATGGATTTGCTTGGGAAAATTAAATTGTAAAATTATTTGCAGGCATTACTACAAATTCAAAACAGCAGAAATTCCTCTTTCGAAATGAGACAGCATAGTTTGCTCCGCCAAATTTATATTTTTTGCTTTTAGAGCTGTCACTATCTGCCGGTGTTCCTTATCAGTCAGTTCGTAATCATCAAATTCTGTCAACGCCTTACCAAGTTTCTCATGAAAAAGTGGTATGTGGCTGGACATGTACAATATGGTGAGCTTATCGTTTTGGGCGCATTTAATCAAAGTTTCATGAAATTTTATATCGGCTTCACAGGCGCCATTGTAGTAACCCTGCTTCACCATCAAACTAAAATCATCACAAACGGCTTCCAATTGTTTGATATCTGAAGCAGTGATTTTTTTATGGGAAATTCTAAGGGCGCCAATTTCCAGTATTTCCCTCAACTCCCTTATTTGTTTAATATCTGCCACGGTAATGGGTTTTACAAAATAACCACCCTTCTCCCCTACACTTACCAACCCTTCTCCCAACAAGCGGTTCAGTGCTTCCCTGATAGCCATCCTGCTCACTTCTATCTTGCCTGCCCATTCATCTTCCTTTAGCCTTGTATTGGCTGCTAATTGTTGAGAAAGGATTTTCTTTCTTATTTCATTGTAAGCTTTCAGCGCAAGTGAATCTATCTTCATATTTATTTTTGTAAGCAAATAGTTGTTAAAACCGTAAACATTATATTTGTAATTATTAAGCTAAAATAATAAAAAAATGATGGCTACTACAGAAACTTTAACTAACTACAAACAATATATTGAAGATGCTGCCCGGTATATTGCCGGTGGAGTAGTATCCTTAAACAGAAAGGTGGATCCACATATTATATTTGAAAAAGCAAAAGGCAGTAAATTATATGACATAGAAGGAAAAGAATACATTGACTATCATGCGGCTTTTGCACCCTATTTATTAGGACATAATTTTGACCCTGTAAATGATGCGGTGATAGACATTATAAAGCAAGACCGCTCCCTGTATGGCAGTGGTACCAATGCTTTGGAGATTACGCTGGCAAAAATGATGTGTGAAATTATCCCTTCAGTTGAGCTGTTGCAAATAACCAATACCGGCAGCGAAGCCACCGCACATGCCATCCGCCTTAGCCGTGCCTACACCGGCAGGGAAGATATAATTCTCGCCATTGGCGGCTACAATGGCTGGCACAATGAAGTGTCGAGGGCAGTGATGCCGTCACTTGCACAGTTAGGCAAAAGAGTAAGTCCCGGAGAATATCCTTTTGTTCCATTATCTGCAGGCATACCAGACAATACAAAAAGAAGGGTACACCTTGTAAACTTCAACGACCTTGACTCTGTTGCTTACATTATGAAACGCTACCCTGTTGCCTGTGTATTGGCCGAACCTGTGTTACAAAACATTGGCGTGGTTTTGCCCAAGCCCGGCTATTTGCAAGGATTGATACAATTGTGTGAAGACAACGGAGCCGTTTGCATTTTTGATGAAGTAAAAACTGGCTTCCGTTCTGCATTGGGCGGCTATCAATCTGTTGCAGGCGTTACGCCACATTTATCTGTATTTGGGAAAGCGATTGCCAATGGTTATCCTTTGGGAATTATTGGTGGTAAAAAAGAAATCTTAGATTTATTCCACACCGCCGATGCGGATAAAAGGGTGCTGATAGCTGGTACTTATAATGCCCACCCCATCAATACCGCAGCGGCCATTGCCACGTTGAAAATATTGAAAGACCCCGCCGTGTATGAACAAATAGATGCTGTTAGCAACCGCCTCTACGCTGGCTTACAGCAAATAATTGATGAAAAAGGCATACCAGCAGTTCTTAGTAAAAACGCCTCCGCTTACTGTATTTATTTTGCAGAAAAAGCACCACAGGATTTACATGATATTTTAGAAACAGTCAATTTAAAAACAGATCTTGCTTTCAGAAGAGCATCTATTGAAAAAGGAATTTACCACATACCCATTGCCTGCAAACAAAGCTCGGTAAGCTATGCACATACCGAAGAAGATATTGACCGAACACTGGAGGTTACCAGGGAGGTGTTGCAATCGATTTAAAGTAAATAATGAAGAGTATTAATATAACATTTATTAGAAGCGCTTATGCTTTTTTGTTTCGCTTACCATTTTACAACATGCTTTTACTCAAAATAAACAAACCTTACATTGGGTGGTATGATGACGGAGCAATCGTTGCCCTTTTGACTAATAAATTATGCTTTGAACTGAATCCGCAAACGCCCTCAGGCAAGCAACCATTCGCACATCGGTTGATGTAAACACACCATTGTCCTCTATCGCATAATTAATGCCATAACCTTTATAATTAGGTTCATCATTCAACGTAGGTTTTTGGGTTAGATTTCTGCATGTTAAGAACCCACATGTTCACGTTAAGCCATGCATTTTTATGAATTCATTTTGCAAATTGCCCTTTTCCTTTCGCCTTTTCCCCTTTGCCTTCTACCTTTCGCCATTGCACGCCAAAATCCAATTCCGTTGTCCCGTTCATCGGGATACCGGTGACCACCAGGTATCCAAATGATATTGATGTTTTATCGTGTACATATTACCTGAAAAACTCCCAACCGAGTTCCTTCACCTCAAAATATCAATTCGCCAAATTTGTCAGGTGTTTGATTTCTTGTAAAAATTTGGGTATTTTTATCAGCATGCAGCACCAGTATCAAAAATTAAAAAAATCAATTCTAACGAAAATAAATAAGGGTATATATAAGCCTGGAGATATCTTGCCCAGCGAGCATGAACTGAAGGAACAATACAAAATAGCCCGCTTTACAGTAAGGCAGGCTTTGGATGAACTGGTGAAAGATGGGCTTATAGTAAAACATAAAGGAAAAGGAAGTGTAATATGCGAAAAGCAACGCAAAGTGCTTGGCATCTTTTCTATCAAGGGGTTTTCTGCGGTGGTAGGAGAGGCAGGTAAAGTGGACACTGTTTTTTTAAAGAAGCCTTATCAATTTAAATGGGGGGCTGACTTTTTTTACCCGCTGACTGCTGCTGAAAACGCAAATGGATGTACTTGTATTGAACGCCTCAGGTCTGTCGACAGCAGTCCGGTAATGCTCGAATATACTTATATCCCCATGGGCATAATACCTCTATTATTGGAAAAAGATTTTATCAACAATTCCCTGTTTGAAACCCTGCACCAAAAGTTTGATATTACAATAACCAGGGCCGAGCAGGAGTTGGTTGCAACCGGCGCAACTAAGCGGATCGCCAATTTCTTTTCAATAAAGGCAGGTACGCCTGTACTGCATGTGTATCGTAAATACCATTCCAATCATCCTGATTTATTTATATACAGCTCTTTTTATTGCTATACCGGCAATTATTCAATTGGAAATATTTTTCTATAAATTATTTACCACTTTTTTTAATACTTGTCCATACTCACATTTTTTTATAGCTTTACATGTACGGACAAGTTTTCCCGTAAAAAATCCTGATAATAAAAAATATAATTATGGACAAAGTAAAAGAACTCGCCAAAATGATTGATCACTCCCTCCTGCACCCTACTATGACAGATACAGACCTTATAGAAGGTTGTAACTTGGCAAAGCATTACGATGTGGCTTCTGTATGTATTAAACCGTATTATGTAAAACAGGCTGCTGAATTATTAAAAGGTTCAGATGTACTGGTATGCACAGTTATTGGTTTTCCACATGGCAGTTCGGCTACTGAAATCAAAATAGCAGAAACGGTACAAGCCTGTAAAGAAGGTGCCACAGAAATTGATATAGTAGTCAATATCGGCAAAGTGCTTTCGGAAGACTGGGACTATGTATCATCAGAAATTATTGCCATACATAATATATGCAAAGAATGGAATGCCATCTTAAAAGTGATTTTTGAAAATGATTTTCTACCAGGCGATGAGGCAAAAATAAAACTTTGCGAAATATGCAGCAACGCCGGGGTAGAGTTTATAAAAACCTCTACCGGCTATGGCTTTGTAAAAGGCGCAGATGGCAAATACAGTTATGAAGGTGCAACAGACAACGACCTTATTTTAATGAGGAAGCATGCGGCGCCATCCGTACAGATAAAAGCAGCAGGTGGTATCCGTTCGCTAGACGGCTTGTTAAGGGTAAAAGCGTTGGGTGTAACAAGGATTGGTGCCACCGCTACTGCCACCATGCTGGAAGATGCGAAAAAATTGTATGGTACTGAAACTGACGCTGCTCCCGGATTTGCTGAAGCCAAAGGTTACTAAGATTAAATACTTGCCAATGAAAGATGATTTGAATCAACTGGTTAAAAAATTAATCGGGGTTAATTACAATACTACCAAAGCAAAAGTGAGTATAGGGTTTGATGGCTACACCGACCTGATACAAAAAGTTGTATTATCTAATAATGGAAGCAATGTAAATTATTACAGTTCTCTTGAGGATATTGGTCGACATATAATGGCCACTGCCGGCAAAAGCGCCCAGTTGGAATTAGTTACCTCAATTACTAAAGCGGGGGGCAATGCACCCATTATGGCTAATGCGATGGGGGCTTTGGGTGTGTCCAATTATTGCTTTGGTACAATGGGAGTTCCTGAAATTCATCCGGTGTTTAAAGAAATGAACAGCAACTGTACCTTGCTATCTTTTGGCAGCCCTGCACAGACAAATGCACTGGAGTTTGATGATGGGAAACTGATACTGTCGGAAGTAAGTACTTTTGAAAATATAACTTTAAAAAAAATAATTAAAGAAAAAGGAGAAGGGTATTTTAAAGAACCATTTTTGCAAAGTGAAATGATTGCAATGGTAGACTGGTGCAACATGCCGGCTTGTACTACCTTATGGAAAGAACTACACGAATTTATTTTAAAGCATCAAATAAAACCAAGCCTATTTTTCTTTGATATTGCCGACCCCTCAAAGAAATCTGCCACTGAAATTAAAGAAGTATTACAAGTTATAAGTTTGTTCAGTAACATAGGTTCTACCATTTTTGGAATGAATGAAAATGAGGTAGTGAAAGTGTACCATGCGCTAACGGGAAATGATACCCCACCTGCAAGTTTAGAAGTTGCCGCCCAATTTATTTTTGACAAAATGGACGTTCATAAATTATTGGTACACCCAACCAGCTATTCTTTTTTAGTCAGTAAAACGGGTATTATAAAAAGAGAGGGGAAGCTAATCAAATTCCCTAAATTATTGACCGGTGGGGGAGATAATTTAAATGCCGGGTTTTGTTTTGGATTGCTAAACGGTTTTACTGATGAAGAGTGTTTATTAATTGGCATGGCAACATCAGGAGCTTATGTACAAAACGGCTACAGTCCCGATATTGATGAATTGATTGCTTTTTTAGAAACTGAATAATATCATCCCTGTATTTTTTAAAATATGAAAAAGCTTTTTTCCAGGATTTTGATGCGATTTTACCTGCTGATATGCCTCAGTATATTTTTTACAACAGTACTTTAGATGTATAAATATTTAGATAGCAATGAATAATGCACCCCATCTTAAAGCGGCAGTTGCAGGCATTGGTTTTATCGGCCCTGTACATATTGAATCATTGCGCCGCATACCCGGTGTGCAAGTGGTAGCCATCGTCCATAGCAATGAAGAAAGGGCTGCAGAAAAAGCCGGCCAATTAGCTATACCGGCTTACTATACCAGCTTCAGTAAAATGCTGGCTGTAGAAAAGCCGGATGCTGTTCACATCTGCACACCTAACCATTTGCATTATGTTATGGTTAAAGAAGCTTTGCTTAATAATATTCATGTGGTGTGTGAGAAGCCATTAACCTTGTCACTAAGCGAAGCACAGGAATTGGTTAGTTTGGCAACCGCTAAAAACCTGGTACATGCTGTTAATTTTAATATCAGGTATTATCCGTTAATTCGGCATATAAAATCAGCCTGTGCCAATAATGAAGCAGGCAAACTATTTTCTATAAATGGTTCTTATCAGCAGGATTGGTTACTAAAGGACACTGACTACAACTGGCGTCTGGAAACTGATAAGTCTGGTATGTCAAAAGCTTTTGCAGACATCGGCTCGCATTTACTTGATTTAATAGAATACAGCACAGGTTTACAAATTACAGAAGTGATGGCCGATTTTTCAACAGCCTACACCAAACGAAAAAAGCCTTTGGAGAATATCGAAACTTACTCAGGAAAAATGGCCACTGCCAAAGATTTTGAGGAAGTTGTAATACATACAGAAGATACGGCCAATGTTTTGCTGCGTTTTAGCAACGGCACCAAGGGTATCGCCACGGTAAGCCAGGTAGCGGCAGGCAGAAAAAACCGGCTTCAGTTAGAAATAAATGGTGCATCGCAGAGTTTTGCTTGGTGTTCAGAAACACCGAATGAATTATGGATAGGCAAACGGGATGCAGCCAATCAAATATTGTTAAAAGACCCTTCGCTGGTTCACGAATCTGCAAGGAGCATTATTGGTTATCCCGGAGGCCATAACGAAGGATTTGCTGACACCACCAAACAATTATTTAATGAAGTATATACGGCTATAAAAAATCCTGGACTGAGGGTTAATCCACTATACCCGACTTTTAAAAATGGTATAAGAGAAATGGAATTATGTGAAAAAATAATTGAAAGCCACCAGCGGCAATGCTGGGTAAAAATATAGTGTATAATATTAAACGATTGCTCATGTTCCAGTTAGGGTTTGTAAGTGCCATACTTGCTGATAAATGTTTTGAAGAAGTAATTGATTTTGCAGCGTCCAACCAGTTTGCATGTATTGAGTTGATGTGCTGGCCCAAAGGTATTGCCGAACGAAGGTATGCAGGCATTACGCATATTGACGTAGATGCATTGGATGCGGATTATACCAGGCGTTACCTCAAGGAAAAAAATGTTTCTATATCTGCATTAGGCTATTATCCCAACCCTTTGGATGCCGATGAAGAAAAACGTACATTTTATATTAACCACCTTAAAAAAGTAATCAGTGCAGCAGGGTTGTTAAAGATACCTGTAGTAAATACTTTTATTGGCCGCAGCCAGCATCAAAACCTGGAGCAGAATATTGCATTATTTAAAAAATACTGGCCACCCATTATTGAGCATGCACGGAAAAACAATGTAAAGATTGGTATTGAAAACTGCCCTATGTTCTTCACCGCCGATGAATGGCCCAATGGAAAAAATATTGCTATAAGCCCTGCAATATGGCAGCAGTTGTTTACTATAGCCGATAGTGATTTTATCGGGCTTAACTACGACCCTTCTCATTTTATATGGCAGCAGATGGACTACCTTTTACCCCTTAAAGAATTTGGCCATAAACTGTTTCATATTCATCTAAAAGATGCAAAGGTTTATCCCGAAAAATTAAATCAGGTGGGAATAATGGCCACGCCATTGGAATACCATTCGCCCAAACTGCCGGGCTATGGCGATATAAACTGGGCAGCCTTTTTTGCGGCATTAAAAAAGTCCGGCTACAAAGGCCCTGTAGTGATTGAATTTGAAGACAAAGAATTTGAAACAAGCATTGAACTGGTAACAAAAGGATTAATTGAAACAAGGGATTATATAAAACAGTTTCTGTGATAATTCTATTTATCCGTCCTTTACGCTAACCAGTACAAAAAAATATTACATCATAAAATTGTAGCCAATACCCCTGTTTTCCATTTTTTCTAAACATCAAAATAATCCTCCACAATGCCTATAACTATTGAGTGGTTGTTTTCATTTTTGGTTGTTCCATTGTTGTTTTAGCTCTTTCAAAATGTTTGTATGTCAAAAGAAAAACAAGAGTAGGGTTATAGTGTTCAGTTTACCAAAATTGAATGCTAAAAATGTCTTTCAGGCAAAACGCATAATTTATTAATTACCGGGTTCAGTAAATCCTTTGGACGCATCATCTAATACCAACACCCAATCGCAGCCCCGGCCAAATTTTAGCCAGCTCAATTCTTTCGACATGCCTGGCACTTTAAATTCCTGCTCGCCTTTATTTTCATATTCGCCAATTAAAGTACTTTTGCCCGTTCTGGGGTCAAACCACCATGCTTTAATTTTTGCACCTTCAATTGTTCCAAGCTTTATGGTCAGCGTATTACCTGTTGGAATATAAATTAACACAAATGATTTCCCTTTGATTGCTGCTGAATACGAGCCGCAAGACCCTTGCCCCTTTACAATGAGTGATTGGTCGGGAACCAACTCCAGCATGGGCCTTGATTCAAATAATTTTTTTGCATATCCCACTTGAAATGAACCTGGTAAGTCAAGGCTGGTTTGCCAATTGCCGGAGGTCATTTTAGAAAATTTTGTTCGGGTACTATCGGTAAACTGCCAGATGTGTTGTGCACCATACGTAAATCCGGCACAACCCGAGAATAAACTCCAGTAAGCAGCCATACGCACATCGGTTGAAGTAAACACCCCATTGTCATCAATCGCATAATTAATATCGAATCCTTCATAACTGGGTTCACCATTCAATGTGGGTTTTGGGTTAGGTAAATTCCAGTCGGCCAATGCTGCTTCAAAAGCTCTTGTATTATTTACTTCAGAATGATAAGTACCCCACATGTGCAAGTCGAGCCATGCATCATTATGAAACCATTTTGAGGAGGTTTCAAATGAGTGATAGGTCATTATTGTAGTGCTGTAATCAGCATTCCCATCCAAAGAATTCTTTCCATTTGTACCATCGGCAATTCCTTCCGCCATGGCTCGCCACAACTCAAAGCCATTGCTGCGTTCATGAGGACGCCGGTCGCCACCAAGTATCCAAATGATATTGGTATTTTTCCTGTACCTGTTGCCCAAAAAATTTCCATAACTGTACGCTTGTGCCGTTGTATTAAACAATGGTTTGTCTACCCGTGGCGTAACCCACTCTCCCCATGAAGGAAGCAATCCAAGGTATAATCCCTTTTGTGCGGCAAGGTTCACTGCATAATCTGCATGGTCCCAAAAATCATATTCATCAGCGTTACCAGGACTATTGCCCGGTGTGATAAAAGGTTTCTCCGGATCGTCGTTTTTTAAGATACTGTCTCCATAAAAATTAGTGGCTTTATCCATATGAATAAATTCTCCAATCAATACTGTTTGAACTACGTTAAAACCCTTGCTTCGCCTGTTTTCCAAATAAATATTTGTTTCCTCACGGCTTAGCCGATCCAGCATTTCCCAGCCGGTGTCTCCCAGCCAAAAAAATGGGGTGCCATCTGCATACTGTAAATAGTGACCATTAGCAGTAACTTTTAACTGCCCATGTTTAGAAATATTTTGTGCTGAAACTGTCGTTAGTAAAATGGAAGCGAATATTAGTAACAATTCCTTTTTCATTTTTGTATTTTTCTATTATTTAAAAAATCACTTAGTTAAAGAAAGAATAAGCCAGCTATGTTTATTGCAGGCCACTTTTTTTTAAAATTATCTTGAGACAATTTTACCCGACACTGAATTTAGTATTGTTGTTGAATTAGGCTGTAATACAACGGTAATTTCCTTCCCATTTTTTAATGCAATTTTTCGTTCACCTCCTGTCAGTGTATGGATACTTAATATGCCGTTTCCTGAATACAGCACATCATTGCCTGTTTCATAAATGTGCACCCCGCTTTCAATGAACACATATCGCCAAAGATCGATATCTGCAGGAGGGATAGACATATACCAGCTTGTAAAACCAGCCTGCTGCTTTTTCACCATTGCAGCTCCACCAATACTGTCAAGTTTTCCCAACACTATTGCCTTATCATCATCTGCAATAAACAATGGTTCAATCTTCCTGTTAAAAACAGTAAATCTATTATTCTTTGTAATGATGCTGTCTGTTATCATGGTAACCGGGCTATTAGTTTCCACCTGTTTTATTTTTATACCTGTTACCTTTTCAATAAAATTTTTATTCAATTCTTTTTCATTGCTATAGCCGGGTGCATACATCCAAATGAGATGACGGTTGTTTTTTGAGATCCTGTTTTTGATCAATGCTTTTTGCTGATCATTCAATACCCATGTATTTACAAATACCACCGCTTTGTACTGGTCTATATTTACTTTATCCAAATCATCCACATGTATCACATCATGAATAGCGCCACTTTTAAACATAGCAGGCGGTATCCAGTTGTTTGCCCAATGCCCCATGTAGCTGGATGCTCTATCGCTGCCGGTATAAAAAAATGCTTTGGTATCATGCACCAATAATACATCGGCATCGCTGGTAAAGGGTGTTGCTATACTACTGTCAAAAAAGGATTTTAGATTTTTTATTTCTTTCATTAATGTTGGTTCATCCCACCAGCCGTAACTGCTGTGATCAGTCAGTCTTGGGCCACCATTGAAACCAGACGGCCCAAAATCATAAAACCAAAAACCGGTGCCATGTGTGTAAGTGAAGAGCATATTACGGCGAACATTCGCAATACTTTTATCTAAACTTTTTTTGTATGCAGAATCCTTCCATGACAGCAAAGGAGATTGTATATCCATTTCATCCAGCCATAATTTCTGATGCAATATGGCAGAATGGATCAATCCTCTCGAACGGTAAGCGTCACCCGTTTGAGATGCTTCGGGGTAATAAGCAGCAGGGGCACATAAAAAATCGATATCAGGTGAATTCAATAATTTTTGTAGCGCCAGGTGACCACCTGCAGTTTCCCTGCCAAACACTGCGTAAAAATAGCCATAGAATGCGCCTGTGATGATTGGTCTTGGCCAGTTGTCTTTTATGATTTTACAAAAGAAAAGAATATCATCTGCTACACAGTTGTGCTGTGCTTCATAGTAATCAATTGTTTTTCTTTCTTCAGTCGGACTCCGAAAAATACCGGCTTTTGCATTTCGCTTTTCTGCAAGGGATGGCAGCGTTGCATTTTCTAAGCTCACAGTTTTATTGTTCCAGGCAAGCTGTAGTTGGGTATTGTTCTTATACTTTTCCTTGAGCCATTGCTTAAAATAATCAGCCATTGGCTTGCTCACATCTGGTTCGTTTTCTATAAATCCCCAATAATGCCATTCACCATAAACACCTCCGGCCACCTGAATGCCTGCCAGTGCATTGGCTTCTGGCAAAACTTTCAGTTTATTTAAAACTTCTTTTAATTTTTCACCGGATTCTGCTTTCCAACGGGCAGAAGCAAGACTGGTACGTGGAGGCGTTCGTTCATCATCTTGTATAATGCGCTGCAAACCCCAGTTGATATCCGGCGTTGCAATCGTATCTGCATACAAAGTATTCTCTTCCGGGTGCAGGCGTTGCCACCATTTGGGCGGGTTTACATGAAACCGTAACATTACAGCAGCATCGGGGCAGTATTTTAATAACCCATTTATTTGCATCTGCAAAGTATCCAGGCTAATGCTATTATCTTCTTTCCAGAGGTGATCGAAGAAAATGTCTAACTGGAAAAGACGAAATCCATTTTTATAAAAGTTTTGGATATTATAATTGGGTAATTCTTCCCAACTCCATCTTCCGCCGGGCACATCCGTCAACGAATACATCAATGGATATTGAGGTTGATCATTGATCATAATAACAGGCCTGCCATTATACATTTTTACGGCACCTGCAATTTGTGCAGATGAATTGTATATCGAGGTAATCATTATCAGTAATACTAGAATTGATTTCATAATTATTCTCGTTCAGTAATCGGGTTATGATTTAAGTTATAATAAGGTGGTAATGAAACTCATTAAAGTATCAAAAAAACACTTAAAAAGCATTTAGGTATGTATAATCCTCTGTCTATCTTATAAACTTAGCTAACTATTCATAAAAAGGGATACTGTACTATACTGCTTTTCAAAAGTTATACAAATGAAATTTCTTATAAAAAATTTTAAAGAGAAAATATCAATGATTAAAATACCACCGGCCGCACATGCGTATTTTTTATACCATACTTATTCGCAACAGCTACTTCCAAACACCAATAAAACAGCGAATCAAATTTGTCACTTTTGGTCCTGTCCATTGCAGGGCAATCGCTGTTGCAAACAGGCGCACTTAGTCCTTTTGATGTCTTATTACAAAGCCAAAATATTCTATCGCTACTTCAATTATAGAAGGGTATAACAGAAAGCTTGCGCCGGGTAGGCAGTAGTGCCATTGATTTATCACACAGCTAATAAAGGTTTGTTGGATTTCGTGCTTTTGGATGCGGTTTAAGCTGGCAGAGATTAGTAACGAAAAGAAACAGGGCGGAGTTCTGCTCCTCATAGATTTATTTTCAGTTTGATTAAAAAGTCAATTTTATCCTACAACACAAAAGCCCTGACTGCTGCTTTTTCTTCGGTAATAACTACTGTTGCAGGTTGTAACATTTCGGAAGTTGCTTTTAATTTAATTTCGCCGGGTTGCCTGCCGGCTTGTATAAGCACCTGGCACTTGCCATTGAATAATTTTCTATAATAATTTCCGCTTAAAATTTTATCAGGCTCATGGCTGCTGGGGTTGCCATTACCAACGCCAATAATTTTTCCGTTGCCAGTAATTTCAAATTGCACAAACTCACTGGCAGTAGTTACCTCACGACCATTTTCATCAACGGCTGTGATGTTAACGATGCTTACATCTTCTCCATCTGCTTTAATTGATCTTCTATCCGGTGTTGCCACAAGGCGAAAAGCATTGCCGGTAGTCTCAACTTTATCTGTTATGATTTTTCCCTTTTTAATTCCCCTGGCTTCCAGTATCCCGGGTTCGTATACAACTTTCCATTCTGCATGGCCGTTTTTTTCTACCATTTTATTTCCCTGGCTTTTTCCATTTAAAAAAAGCGCTACACTTTCAGCATTTGTGTGGCACCAAACATTAATCGTATCACCTGTTTTCCCCTGCCAGTTCCAATGGGGAAATAAATGCAGCACATCCTTCTCCGTCCACCAGCTTTGATAATAGTAAAAATTACTTTTAGGAAATCCACATGCATCCATTATTCCAAAATGGCTGCTGATGTTGGGCCATGCGTAAGGCGTAGGTTCGCCACGGTAATCAAAACCCGTCCACACATAAGCGCCGGCCATGTAGGGCCTTGCATCATAATACTTCCACCAGCGTTCTGCCTGCGAACCCCAGGAAGGGGCGTTCACATCATAGTCACCTACAAAAGCCCGCAACGGGTCGTTGGTATATTGCCCACGGGTACTCAATGCGCTCGATTCTTCAGAACCCATCATAATTTGATTAGGATGGTCTTTATGATACCCGTCACTTTCAAAGGCACCATAATTATATCCCCGGATATCAATTACGCTATTGATGCCTTCCCAATTATTTTTATTATTGGCTGCATAAATACAAAGCCGTTGAGGGTCTAATTCTTTTTGCAGTTGCTGCAGCGATAAGGCAATGCGCCTGCCATAATCTGTATCCTGTATTGCCTCTTCGTTACCGATGCTCCACATAATTATTGATGGATGGTTCCTGTCACGGATGATTTGTTCTTCAAATAATTTAAGCCGTTCTTCTGATGTTCCCAAAATCCTGTTTTCGTCGCAAACCATCATGCCCAGGCGGTCGCAGGCTTCCAGCAATTCAATAGTGGGCGGGTGATGGGCTGTACGGTACGCATTGCAACCCATCTCTTTTAATTTTTCTATGCGGTAATATTGCAGCCTGTCTGGCATGGCCATACCAACACCTGCATGGTCCTGGTGATTGCAGGTGCCCTTTATTTTTATATTTTTTCCGTTGAGAAAAAAACCTTTGTTGGCATCAAATAAAATAGTACGGATACCAAAATTTGTTTCTGTAACGTCAATAATTTTATTGGCCTGTTTTATTGTAGTGATCAATTTGTAGAGATAGGGATTATCAATATCCCACAAGGATGGATTGGAAACATTGATTGTTTTTTTAATGACTTTTTTCTCGCTTTTATTTAATGCAAGCAATGAATTAGCACTACCAATTATTCCGCCACTGGCATCCACAATTTTTGATTCCACTTCGCAGTTTGCCGCCAGGTTATCCTGATTAAAAACCTGCGTTTCAATGTTTACTTTTGCACTATTGCCGGATACTGTGCTGTTAATTTGATTACCGTATGCTGGAATGTGCAACGGCGCAGTTTTTATTAACCAGGTATGGCGGTAAATGCCGGGCCCCTCGTAAAACCAGCCTTCCAGTTGCGATGCATCTACATGTACCACGAGTGTATTTTTTCCACCATATTTTATCATGTCGGTAATATCGTAAGTAAATTCGCTGTAGCCGCTGTAGTTATTACCCAGCCTGAAGCTGTTAAGCCAAACTGTACAATTGCGAAACACCCCATCAAATTTTATGGAGATTCTTTTGCCATCATCTGCTTCTGGGATGGTAAAAACTTTTCTGTAAATGGCCTTGGATGTTTCGGGGTAACCATCGCCCACTGGCTTGTAGCCGTGAAGTTTAGCAGTCTCTGCATTAATATAAACAAAGGGAAGTTCTACTGCCCAGTCGTGCGGTAAATCTACTTTACGCCACAGCGAATCATTAAAAGCTGTTGTAAAAACGCCACCAAAATAACCATTCATCCAGTTGTAATTATAATCAGGCAATGGGATATTGCCCATTTTAAAACTCCAGCCATAATCCATCAATAACTTTTCACGGGCAATGCCGGACGATTGTGCGGTTGCATTTTGATAAATACAAAAATTGATGAGAAATAAAAACACCAGCAGCTTGATTAACTTCTTCATATACCTATAAAATTAGCAGCATCTTTTTATTATTTTTGCGATGCTTTGTTTTAAAATAAATTATTAAAAGCAGTTTGAGTTATTTATTTGAATACCAGCTTCGGTTTTTTATGGCGTCATCGTTGTGTCACAATCCTTTCATCGGCATACCAATTGGCATCTTTTACCGGTGCGTATCAAAAATAAGTAATTCACTCAAACCACTTCTTATTTCTAAAATTTATAATAACTGATAATAAAATGAAAGATTAGCACCTGCGAAAATTTTGTCCGAGCTGCTATTTGTGTATCATTGGCATAGTCATACTTGTTAAATATTTTATCATCATTGCAATGCGTGTAAACGGGTAACACTATGGCTGCTTCTAAAGAAACTCTATTATTTAACTGTCTTTCACTACTCATGTCCAAGTTTATCATATTTCCCGGTATGAAGTTTTTTTTATAAACCTCGTTTTGCCTGGAGCATACCCTTGTTCGTACTTTTGTTTACACGTGTTGTACATATCGTAGGATAGCTGTCCGGTCAGTGCCCATTTTTCATTTATATTTTTTTGGTAACCTACACCCAATAAAAAATGAATATTATTATAAGAACACTTCTCAGTACTAACCAGGGGTTCGGAGCCGTCAGGAGTTCTATATTGGAAAGGCCTTTGTATATTAAACCTTTGTTTGTAATACCCAACTCTACCTATGACCAAAAGATTTTTGGGCCGTGGTTGGTGTCTCACCAACCACTTGGCGCTGCGACAATTTGAAACGCACCCAAGACGCAAAGGAGCAAAGCTGCTAAGAAAAATGGTTGCATCGTTGCTTGAAAATAATAAAAGTGAATTAGGAACACCGCTACCTGTGACATTCCTGTTGCTATTGTTTCCGGTCACGATATCCTGCTTCCCGATTCCATTCAATGACAACAAAAGTGCTGCTAAAAGAAATATGTTTTTCATAACAACCTGGTTAAACTTTTACGATTCAATTTTGGATAATAAATACCTGGTCATAAAAATTCCAACCCCACCCCCTTGCGCAGGGCTTAATGTAAAGGAAGTCACC
>Ga0335397_10002481_pt1 | contig 25128 bp, 16 predicted proteins | sample MAT04_FD_205740 | JGI IMG/M metagenome (GOLD analysis project Ga0335397, IMG submission 205740) | Freshwater microbial communities from Lake Fryxell liftoff mats and glacier meltwater in Antarctica - MAT-04 (spades assembly) (version 2) ... | reverse complement strand
GGGACAGAAAGACATCATTCAAGCAGGGGCTCATATTGGTATGGCAGCCACCAGTGTGCTGGATCCGATGACGGATTTATATCGCTTTTCGGGCAACAAAAAATACCTCGATTTCTGTTTTTACATTATCAAAAGCTTTGATAGTCCCAACGGGCCACGTATTATTTCCACACTCGATTCTGTTGGAAGGGTTGATAAAGTGGCCAATACGAAAGCGTACGAAATGCTTTCGAACTTTGTTGGGATTGCCAAACTATACCGGCTTACAAACGACGAGCAGTTCTTAAAACCGGTATTAACCGCCTGGAACGATATTGTTGCTAACCGCTTGTACATTACCGGAACGTCAAGTTCGTGGGAACATTTTAACGATGATCATATTCTTCCTGCTGCCGTCAAGGATAGAATGGGCGAAGGCTGCGTTACAACTACCTTAGTTCAATTCAATTACCAGCTTTTTAGCATAACTGGAGAAATAAAATACCTTGATGAACTGGAAAGGACTGTGTACAATCACCTGATTGGTGCAGAAAATCCTCAAACAGGTGATGTGTGTTATTATAATCCGCTGATGGGCATAAAGCCATATTTTTCATTTATCCGATGTTGCGTGTCAAGCATTCCACGGGGAATAGCTATGATCCCGTTGTTTGCCAACGGAATGATCAATCAGTCTCCGGCATTTCTTTTTTATCAGCCCGGAATATACAGAACGGTGCTGGAAAACAAAGAAAAAACGACCGTCGAATTTATAACCGCTACGGATTTTCCTAAGCATGGAAATATAAATATTACAGTTAATCCTTCAAAATCAGCCACATTTAAAGTATTGTTCCGCAAACCATATTGGGCCAAAGATTTTACTATTTCCGTCAACAGCAAAATACAGGCTTCGTCGTCCGGTCTTGTTGCCATTGAACGTACCTGGAATAAAGGCGTCAAAGTTGAAGTGCGTTTCACTATTCCGGTAAAAGTGCTGGATGGCAACATCAGCTATCCCGGACAAATTGCGCTGCAACGTGGTCCGCAAGTATTGGTTTTCGATCAGGCACTCAATAAAATGGATGCCAGAGATGTGTCAATAAACGTTGGTTCAATTCAATTGGAGGAAGCTCCAGGTGGCGCTTTACCAGCAGGATGGGGAGGCACACAAGCCTACCAGGTAAATGGGGAAGTAAATGGTAAGCAAGAAAAAATTATACTTGTTCCGTATGCCGAAGCCGGACAAACCGAAGGGGTGATTTCAACGTGGATGAAGAAGAAAAATTAGAGAATAACCTTGTTAATTAATGTGTTGATAAAAGCGTAAACATCTTAGTCTGGAAACAAAATAAAAATTCAACTGAACACAGAAATATCAAATAGGTAAAAATAAAAACATGAAAAAGACATCAATAGTTTTTGTGCTATTCTTACTGTCGGTAAATGTAGCATATTCAAAAATTTGGACGATTTCAGACAACAATCTGGAAATTCGTTTCGACGACCAAACAGCGCTATTAAAAGTTACCGACAAACGCTGCAACAAAATTTGGGAGCAAACCCCTTTTGACAACCAAATACGGGTAAGAAAAGTTGATCAAAAAGGGAATGAATTGACTGTTAGCCTTTCCGGAGCTTTTGAATTCAAAGCAGTTTTATCCTTAACTCAAGCATCTGATTTAGAAGTGAAAATTCAGGCAGATGCAAATTTGTCCTTAAAAGAATTAGCTTTCCCATCAGCATTTAAAGCACCCGATAAAAACCATTACCTGTTGCTTACCGATGGCGAAGGATTGTTGCTTCCGATTGATGATCAGAATTATCCGCTTGGAAGTGGAGTTACTTATTTTTGTGGAGGTGGTCTTTCTATGGCTTGGATGGGAGTGACCGATTCGCAGTTTAATACCGGTTACATGGCCATTATCGAAACGCCGTATGATGCTGCTTTAAGGCCGAAACGTGAAAACGGACTGGTTACTTTTTCACCAGTTTGGTTGTCTTCGATGGAAAAGTTTGGCTACGAACGCAAAGTAACCTACCATTTTTTTAACAAGGGAGGTTACGTGGCGCAGGCAAAAACCTACCGCAATTACATCTGGAAAAAAAACAAGGTTATTACCCTAAAAGAAAAACAGAAACGCTTTCCGGCAATGGAAAAAATGATTGGCGGAGTGCAGCTTTACGTTTGGGACAAGATCCGTGATGTTGATTTTGCCAAGGAACTGAAATCATTAGGAATAGATAAAGTGCTCTTTCAATGGGATGGCAATCACAGGCCATATCCTGAAATAAGTTTCGATAATAAATTAAAAGAATTGGGTTTTGCAACCGGCGGTTACGAGCTTTTTACTGATATACATTTGAGGGATACTGCTTTTCGTGAATTTGATTCGAGTGGACCTTTACGGTTTGCTCATACGGTTTATCCGGGGAAATTCAACCAGTATGCGGCAAGGCCAAAAGATGGTAAAACTTACTTCAACCAGTTTGGACACACTACCTGCCCGGTAGCCATCAGGCCGGAAATATACAGGAAGGTTGGTAACAAGCTAAAGGAATATCCGCACGAAACCTTATTCCTGGATGTTTATCAGGCCAATGGCCTTTTTGAATGCTATTCCAAAGATCATCCTTTAACCCGGCAACAATTTGCTGAAGCGGTAATTAAAAATTACCAGATTATTGAGGATAAATATAATCTCTATCTGGGTGGTGAGTGGGGAGCAGAATTTGCAAATGCCCATGTAGTCTACGTTCAGGGGATGATGACTTTGCAAAGAACATGGTGGGGTCCGGAAATTGGGAAAAAAGGCACCATTTATTACACGGGTGACTTTAAGAATCATACGAACCCTACTCAAGTATTGGGAACAAGGGTGGCCAATGATACTTATCTTAAATATTCGATCAACGAATACACCCGTGTCCCATTGTACGAATTAGTTTACCATGATGCGGTGGTCACCTCGTGGCGTTGGGAAGATTGCAACCACCATACTCCGGCAATCTGGTGGAAAAAGGATTTATTCAGCATGTTGTACGGTTCAGCACCAATTTGGAACCTCGATCGTGAGCATTGGGAGGAAGCCAAATACACTTTCATCGACAGCTATAATAAGGTTTGTCCATGGCTGCAGCAAATTGCCTATGACGAATTGGTTTCTCACCGGTTTGTTACCGAAGACCATAAAGTGCAGGAATCGGTTTTTTCTTCCGGAAAAAAGATCGTAGTAAATTTTGGCGATAACGATGTCACTTTTGAGGGAAAGACTGTAAAAGCAAAAGGGCAATTAATAATGACGTAATCCGAATATGTTCTAATCAAATAAAAAGTAATGTTACTTTCGAATGAAATCAACTAACTATACTCTCGCATTTTTAATTTCATAATATCATGAAAATAAAATTATTATTTATCCTTCTTTTTATTTTTAAAACAGGTTTATCTGATGCCAGAAATTTTGGTTCCTGTTCATTTTTCAATCAGCAACTTAAATGGGTTGTTGAACATAGTGTTTTTAATAAAAAAATTGTTGGAAATTCAGATGATTTCAAATCGTTTGAAACAGCCCTGAAATCTGATACAATCCTGGTACCTTCAATACAAGCCACTGAAAAAAATAATGTTGATATTTTAATATCCCCTAAAGCAAATATTCAGGAGAAAAAAGCGGCTGACCAGCTTTGTGAGTATCTTAAAGTTATATATCCAACCTACAGGTTTTCTGTAACAACTGTTCTAAATAAGAGCAACAGGACCATTCGAATGGGACTTCCCGGATATTTTGCCGTAGGTGAACCTATTTTAAAGGAAATCCCGCTGCAGAACGAAGGATTCATCATTCGTAGTTATGGCAAAAACAATGTTGCTATAGTTTCCCAATCCCCGAAAGGACTTTTCAATGCTGTCTATTCTCTTTTGGAAAAACTGGGTTACGACTTTTATCTTTCCTATGATGTAAAACCTGTTCCTAAGAATGAGTTGTTATTTAACGAATGGGAGATATCCGATTACCCTTTACAATCTGAACGCCTGGTATTTAATTGGCACAACTTTTTAAGCGGCTGTACAGGTTGGAATTATGAAGATTGGTGTTCGTGGATCGATCAATCTGCAAAAATGAAGTTCAACACAATTATGGTACATGCTTATGGCAATAATCCAATGTTCAGCTTCGAATACAACGGTTTAAAGAAGGATGTTGGTTATCTGACAACTTCAATCTCAGGTCGCGACTGGGGTGCTCAGCATATAAAAGATGTGCGGACTCTACCGGGTGGAGAAATTTTCTCTGGTCCTGTTTTCGGATCATCTGCAGCAATGGTGCCGAATCAACAACGCAGTGCTGCTGCCACCAACCTTATGGCCAAAGTTTTCGGGCATGCCAGCGAAATGTCAATGAAAATAAATTTCGCCATTGATGTTGACACATGGTCGGCAAACCCCAAAAACATTATTGAAAGCTTACCTGCCGAATGCCGCATTAAACTGAAGGAGCAAGATATTGTAAACCCGGAAACTCCCGATGGATACAAGTATTACAAAGAACAGGTGAAAAGCCTATTAACCAGCTACCCTCAAATATCGACTATTACCGTTTGGGTCAGGCACGAGAGCTCTCTTTGGCGACTCAACATTAAACCCGAGCAATTTCCAGCATCGTGGCTAAACGAATGGAACTTGTTAATTGCCAAGAACCCTGGTTTAGAAAATGACAAGTATGCTGCCAGCACTTATGCCATTTCGAAAATTGTAATTGCCTACAAAAAGGCGCTTAAAGATATTAAACGTGATGATGTTAATCTGGCTTTCGGTTCATGGAAATGGGATTTTCTGAATGCTGCGTCAGTTTTTATGCCAAAAAATTGTACCCTTATTCCTTTAGATTTTAATATTGTTTTTGATTCTGAAAATTCCGAAAAGAGATTGTCTAAAATTGGAAATTCACATAAAGTAATACCTGTTGTATGGGCTCACCACGATGATCACCGTTATGTTGGAAGACCATATACCCCTTATACAGATTTCAATAAATTACTCAAAGAACGGAACACCGCAGGTTTTGGAATAATTCACTGGACAACGCATCCAATGGACCTTTATTTTAAAAGTCTTGCCGATCAGGTTTGGAGCAGGTCGGAAAATAAAAGTATTGATTCGACAATATCCGATTACAACCGAAGTGTTTTTGGATCGAAACAACAGGCCCTACAGGAGTACATGTCAGAATGGTTAAACAGTGGTCCAATGTTTGGCCGTGAAACAGGCGGACATTTTTTTGATTTGGGGAAAAGTGGTGAAAAGTTTGAACCTGATGAAGTCACCCTTAAACGTATAAATAAAAGAATAAACATTTTGGCCAAGATTGACAAATCTAGTCTTTCAGAAATGGGCAAAAAAATGACTGATTTTTACCTCTGGACTGAAAAGTTTTATATGAGTCTGTTTCAGAATAAGGAGAAATTTTCTAATGCCTTTGACTTGCTGGCAAGGAATAGTATAGATTCGGCAAAATTAATTTTACAAACAGTTACACCTGAAAAAACAATTGAGTTATATACTAAGGCATCAACCATACTGCCAATAACTTCAGGCGAAAAAGCATTGGTCATATCGTTGGGAACCCGGTGGCTACCCGATTTTGTCAATTTGAAACAAAGGGCCAGAATGATGGATATCTGCTACAAGTTTGAAGACACTCATCATGATGCCCTGGCTCAATGGCCAGGGACACATACTTATTTTATCGATGACAAAAAAACTATATGGTCTTGTCTGGGTGAAAAAGAGGTGAAAGCAGAAGTTGTCGGATACTTTAGCAAGGAGGAAGCATGGGAGTTGCCTGCAAACTCACTTTCTTATCTGAAAGTTACCGATTCATTCAAGATTCCTCTGGTAACTATTGGTGAAAATATCCTTGCTCCCGGGAAGTACAGGCTCAGCATACAATATGTAAACTCCTCTGAATACAGTAGCGATTGTAAATTATCGCTAGTAAACAAAAATTACTCTAAGCCATTAAAGACTTTCCCTGGAAATCCCAGTCAAAAACTAAGAACAATTTCAACTGTGATTGAATTAAAAGATTTCGAAAAGTATAGCATTCAAGTGGAGCCCGGAAACAGTGAAATGAAATTTACAAACTTAATAATTAGTCCAATATGATTAAGCAACATTTAAAGAAGTATTTTTTCAAACTATCCTAAAAAAAGCAAAAGAACTTATAGGCGATAGAAAAAATGATGGGAACGGTGCAGATATATATTTAGTATAAGGCCCGCAATGTGGAATTTGCAAAAGAACTGAAGGCATCAGAAATCGAAAAAGCATTGATCTTGTGGGATGCCAGGCATACACCGTATCCTGAAATTGGGTATGACAATAAATTGAAGGAATTGGGATATGCCACAGGTGGATACTAACTTTTTACCGATTTAAAAACAAGAGGTACTGCCACTTAGAAAATAGCATTTTATATAATTACAAATTTTTTTAAACGATTAATCATCTTTTTTAATTCATTTAAATGAAAAAAATACTCTTTTTTGTTGTTTTATTCAGTGCTGTTGCTATTTGCCTGCATGCCCAATCCCTTTCGGATGTTGAGAAAATAAAAGCAAAACTGTATCAAATCAGTCTTTCACGGGCTTTGCCTGTAGAAATGAATATTGATATAGATGCAAGCCAAATGCTGAAAACAATCAATGGTTTAGGAAGTTGGCCGGATATTAACTACCAGGATAAAACGGCATCTGCATGGGAGCCGGCAAAACACCTGAAACGTACATTCGAGTTATCGGTTCAGTATCGGGATGAAAAAAGTCAGTTCTTTGGTAAAACCGAAGTGCGTAATGCCATAATAAACGCTCTTAGGTTTTGGACGAATAATCCCCCGATAGCGAGCAATGGTTGGTGGAACATGATTGGTGCCCCCAATTTGCTGGGCGGTATTTACGTATTAATGGAAACCGATATAGACAAAGATTTGATGGAAAAAGGTGTAGCATTGATGAAATATAGTGTAAAGTCAAATTATTATGATTATTACGGAAAAGCCACCGGGCAAAATGCATTGTGGATTGCGTCGGCTCACATGTATGCTTCCTGCATCACCAATGATGTTGAAGGGTTGAAACGTGTCTTTAAAACGGTTGCCGACGAAATAGTTGTTTCAGAGAAGGAAGGCATTCAGCCCGATTATAGTTTTTACCAGCACGGTCCACAAAACTATGCCTTCGGCTATGGAAAAGGATTTGCTGAAACGGCTGCCAAATACTTCTTTCTCGCAAACCAAACTGCGTTTCAATTTACGGATGAAAAAATCGCTGTGCTTTCAAATTACATGTTACAAGGTCAACAATGGATGACACGATACAGCTACCTTGAATACACGGCGACGGGTCGTGAAATTTCGAGACAGGCAATAAACCTGGACCCAATTTTATCTGCCTTAAAATGGATGAAAGAGGTTGATCCGGATCGTAGCTCGGAATACGAGGCTTTTTATAACCGATTATCCGGTAATAAGCAAGAAAAACCATTGATTGGCAATCGCTATTTCTGGCGATCAGATTTGATGGTGCACCACCGCCCGGCATACTATTTTTCATTGAAAGCAACCTCTGATCGCATTTTTAGTGGCGAGTCTGGCAATGGCGAAAACACTAAAGGCTGGTACCAGGGAAATGGAACGTTTTACCTGGTTCGTACCGGAAACGAATACCACGAAATTTTCCCGGTTTGGAACTGGCGAAAGTTGCCCGGATTGCTGGCTTCGCAAAAACTGGAACCACTGCCACAGTTCTTATGGGGTGCCGGTTCAAAAGGTGCCACTTCATTTGTGTATGGCATCACCGATGGTTTGTATGGTTGCTTTGGGTACGATTACAACAAAGAAAAGGTAACCGCCAAACGAGCCTGGTTTATGTTCGACAATGAAATTGTAAACCTAATAAGCAATGCTTCAGGCGATTCGCTCTACCAAAGTATCAACCAGTGTTTGCAAAACGGCGAAGTATGGTCGGGAACAAAAAACAAGTCCGGAAATATCAATCGCATTTTTCACGATTCGGTAGGTTACTTTATCAATAGCACAGACAAAGTAGTAATGAAATCGCAAAACCAAACAGGTTCATGGAAAGACATCAATAACTCGGCCGGCGCAGAGTTGATTACTAAAAAGGTATTTTCACCTGGTATCGATTTGGGTAATAATGCAGTGGATAAAAGTTATTTCTACGCCATCCTTCCGTCAATTTCATTAGAGGAATTTAAGGGTTATAAGTTGAAAGATCATGTACAAATCCTTCAAAACAACAATGAGATACAGTCAGTGCATCAAAAAGATATTCAGCAGGTTCAGGCAGTTTTTTATAGTTCCGGTAAATTAAGATTACCCTGGGGCAAAATTTCTGTTGAAATGAAGAAAGCTGGTTTGTTGATGATTAAAAAAACTGGAAATAAATTGCTGATTGACTATTGCCAGCCAACGGAGAAAAAACATATTGAGGTGATGCTTGATGGCAAATTTTATTTCAAGAATGAAGAAATTGAAGTTATTAAACTTTAATAAATGAATTTGATTCATGAAAAAAATTCTATCGCTACTTAATGGATAAAGCTTTGAGTGATAAGAATACAGATATTCTGAATAAGTTGGGTAATGCCTATTACTCAGGAAATTGGAACGGGTTATTTTAAAATGTCTAAAAAATAAAAAATATGAAAAGAATATTCATGATGGTTTCATGTGCTTTACTGGTAGCATTGTTTATACCTACAAACGGATTTTTATCAGCAGGCAATTTGCAAAAAAAGTTTAAGGCAGATGTAATTATTTATGGTGGAACACCGGCTGCCATCGTAGCAGCAATGGAAATTGTAAAAAGTGGGAAAACGGCCATCATTGTTAGTCCCGATGTCCACCTGGGCGGACTGTCATCGAGTGGTTTGGGTTTTACCGACGTTGGCAATAAGCAAACCATTGGCGGCCTGGCACGTGAATTTTATCACCGGGTTTATCTGCATTACCAGGACGAAAAATCCTGGAACTGGCAGAAAAAAAATGAGTATGGCAACCAGGGACAGGGTACGCCCGCTATGGATGGCCAAAACCGGACGATGTGGATATTTGAACCGCATGTGGCCGAATCAATCTTCGAAACTTTTGTAAAAGAAAACAGCATACAGGTGTTGAGAGATGAATGGCTCGACAGGGAAAAAGGAGTGACAAAAAAAGCTGGTAAAATAAATTCGTTCAAAACCTTATCGGGAAAAGTATTTGAGGGTAAGATGTTTATTGACGCTACCTATGAAGGCGATTTGATGGCCGCCGCCGGGGTATCTTACCATGTTGGCCGGGAGGCAAATTCGGTTTATGGTGAAACATGGAATGGCGTGCAGATTGACAATAATCACCATTTCCATAGTTTTAAAGATAAAATTGATCCTTATCAACTAAAAGGAAAGCCCGAAAGTGGTTTGCTCTTTGGCATTTCAGCAGAAAAGCTTCAGCCAAACGGCACCGGCGACAATAAAATCCAGGCGTATTGCTACCGGGTTTGCATGAGTAACAATAGCCAAAACCTTGTTCCTTTTCCCAAACCCGCCAACTACGATCCAACCCGGTATGAGCTACTTATTCGGGTATTCGATGCCGGATGGCGTGATTGGTTCAGAAAATTTGACCTGATACCAAACCGAAAAACAGACACCAACAACAACGGACCTTTCAGCAGCGACTATATTGGAATGAATTACGATTATCCCGAGGCTACCTACGTACGCCGCAAACAGATCATAGCCGACCACGAGAATTATCAAAAAGGCTTACTATACTTCGTGGCAAACGATACCCGTGTTCCTTTGGAAATAAGGACAAAAATGCAAAACTGGGGTTTGGCCAAAGATGAGTTTTCCGGCAATGGTAACTGGCCTTATCAACTGTACATCCGTGAAACCCGCCGGATGATTGGCGGATATGTACTAACCGAGAATGATGCAATGGGTAAAACCAGGGTGCCAATGCCTGTTGGAATGGGTTCGTACAAACTCGACGCACACAATGCACAACGCATCATTACCGCAGCAGGATTTGTGCAAAACGAAGGTGATGTGGGTGTTGATCCGCTTCGTCCTTATCAAATTTCTTACGGTTCAATTGTTCCCAAAAAAGACCAGTGCAGCAATTTGCTTGTTCCGGTTTGTGCCTCTACCAGCCATATTGCTTACGGTTCGTTGAGGATGGAACCTGTTTTTATGATACTTGGCCAATCGGCAGCAGTAGCTGCAGTTCTGGCTATCGATCATGGATTTGGAATACAAGATGTGGATTATAATGAATTGAAAAATAAACTTTTGGAAAAAGGTGCCATACTCGAATTAGAAACCAGGTAATTATAATATTATGAGAAAACTCTTAGTACTACTGCTGATTTGCATGTCACTGTTAGCTAAATCACAAAAAGAAGAAGGGCGTACGGTGTTGGATTTAAATGGCACCTGGCACTTCGAGCAAACAGTCAATGCCTTTCCACCAGCAAAATTTACACGTACTATTCCTGTTCCGGGTTTGGTGCATTTGGCAGTACCCAGGATTGAAGATTACGATAAATTCTTCAAGCGGCCTGATAAAGTGGAGGCCAAACAGCAACACAATTTATATAATATTGATTACACGCCTCGTTACAGCTGGTATCGTAAATCTGTTTTTATTCCAAAAAATCTGGAAGGTAAAGATGCCATGATCACTATCAAAAAAAGCCAATATGTAACCCAGGTATTTGTAAATGGTATAGAGATGGGTACCTCAATGGCATGTTATACACCTGTCGAGTTTCCCCTTACTGCTTTGAAAGCAGGAATGGAAAATGAAATTTTAATAAAAGTGGGAGATAGGGTTTGGCTGCCAGCCGAAGCCGCGGGGGGAACAGACAAAGAAAAAGAGCATTATTTACCGGGTATCTGGGATGATGTGTTTATTTCATTCACCGGTAAAGTACGTGTAAACAGACTGCTGGTGTTGCCATCGGTGGCTACAAAAAAAGTAACTGTGAAAGCTCAGCTTCGCAACCTCAACCCACCCCAGGTTTTTTACGGAGGCTCAATGACGGATTCTGTAACCCTGGACATAGCCATTGCCGAAAAACTGACGGGTAATGTAGTGGCTACCAAAAGCGGGCGCTTTGCTACCAAACGAGATAATGTGGTTTACGCCGAGGTGGAAATTCCACTTTCTGAGTTTACAAACTGGACCCCCGACAAGCCTTTTCTTTACAAAGCAACGGCAACATTGAGAAACGAAATAGGCATTTCTGATGAATTTACCAGGCAATTTGGAATGCGGGATTTTACCCGAAAAGGAAAGTTTTTTTACCTCAATGACGAGCGGATTACGATGCGGGGAACAAACATTACCCTGCAGCGCTTTTTTGAAGACCCCGACTGCGGAAACCTGGCATGGAACAAAGAATGGGTGAAAAAACTGTTGATTGACAATTCTAAAAAGTTGAATTGGAATATGATACGAATTTGCGTGGGTATTGCCCCCGATTTTTGGTACGATTTGGCAGATGAATACGGATTGCTGTATCAAAACGAATGGCTTTACTGGCAAAATCACGGATGGGATGAGCAAATTCGGAAAGAATATACCGATTGGGTTTGGAACGATGGTTCTCATCCTAGTATTGCCATTTGGGATGGGATAAATGAAAACTGGGACGATTACATCGGTGGAACCCTTATACCTGAACTTAAAAAGCTCGATCCAACACGGGTATGGGATGCTGGCTACATGACAGGCGACCACATGTCGCTTGACGAAATGGATGAACCGCATCCGTACATGGGGCGGATAGGTGACCTTCAACCCGGAGCCAGCCAAACCTTTTATCCTCTGGGTAATTTGGATTTCAAGCCCCCAATTTTACTCGATATGCAGCGTTCCAGTTCCGCACAGTTGGTAAATGAGTACGGCTGGGTATGGTTGTGGCGCAACGGAATGCCCAGCAAGTTAACCGTAAATGCTTACGATTATTATGTGGGCAAAAATTCCACTCCTGCCCAAAACCGGGAGTTTCAGGCATACTGGATGCAGTTAGAAACGGAATGGTTGAGAAGCGAACCTTCTGTGGCCGGAGTACTTGCGTTTTGTTTGTTGACCAATAATTACGGCTATACGGGCGATTGGTTCGAAGGGAATATTAAAGACCTGAAGCCAACGCTTACGATCAATTGGTTTCAACATGCTTTCGCACCTGTCGCCACTTTTATCAATCTCACCGATGAAAGATATACCAAAGTGTTGGAACCACATAAACCCGGATCAACGCTGCTTTTTAATTTAGCCGGAATCAATAACTTATCGAAGGCAGCCGGCGGAACGGTTAAAGTAAAACTGGTAAATGAAAAAGGCGAAAGTGATTCAGAACATATTTTCACCATAAAACTTGAATCGTATCAGCGTACCGACATTCCGGTTTCGCTAGCTTTGCCCACCAATGCAGGCGGATATGTGTTGGTGGCAGAGTTTACACCTATAAATGGACATACGGTGATCAGTCGCAGATTTTTAAAAGTAGGGCAGACCGCAGAATACAAATATTTTAAAGTAAATCCAATTATAAAATGAATCATTTAGAAATTACCAGCACGCCTGTAACATTGGGCCTGACCAATTACGCCCTTACCGGCAAACCGGTTATCAATCAACAACGCACATTGAAAGAAGTTGCTTCCATTTTTCAGGATCCGGAAGCGACCAAACAATTTGCTGCCGATACGATGGCTTATACCGTTCAGGCATGGATGCCTGTGGCCGATGGAACTACCGGGGGTTTGTTTTTTGGTGTGTCCACCATTATGCCCGGCAAAGTAGGCGCCGAATATTTCATGACCAAAGGGCATTTTCACTCCATTGGTAACCGGGCAGAGTTTTACTGGGGCGTGCAGGGAAAAGGTATGTTGATATTGATGGACAGAGACCGTAAAACCTGGGCTGAAGAGGTTTATCCTGGAAGCCTGCATTATATTGGTGGCGAAATTGCCCATCGCCTGGCCAATACAGGCGACGAAAAACTGATTGTAGGGGCTTGCTGGACTTCGGATGCCGGACATGATTACAACGAAATTGCCATCAACGGTTTTTCTGCCCGATTGCTTGAAGTAGAAGGAAAACCAACTTTAATATAAAAATCAATGCACGAAGCCACCAATCAATCCAACGGAAAAAATCGCCATGTTGATGTGTCTACTTGCTAAAACTCAAAATATAAATGAAAGCATACGTTGTAATAATATCTATTGTTGCTGCCTTAGGCGGACTGCTTTTCGGTTTCGATACTGCAGTAATTTCCGGTACAATCAATTTTATTCAGCCTTATTTCGGTTTGTCTGAAGTAGGTTTGGGTTGGACAGTAAGCAGCCTGCTTTTTGGTTGTATGGCCGGAGTTTTTCTGGCCGGAAAAGCCGGAGATAAATATGGACGAAAAAAGGTGTTGATGCTGGCTGCTCTCCTGTTTTTTCTTTCGGCTGTTGGAAGCGCATCGGCGCACTCGCTGCTTTTCTTTGTAATTGCACGAATGTTGGGCGGAGTTGCCGTAGGGGTTGCTTCCATTCTTTCGCCCATGTACATTGCAGAGCTGGCTCCTGCAAAATACCGCGGAACCTTGGTTTCATTGAATCAGTTGGCCATTGTGATCGGCATTCTTGTCGCTTTTTTCAGCAACTGGTTATTGGTAGATACTGGTGTAAACAACTGGCGATGGATGTTGCTGGTTATGGCTGCTCCGGCGGTTTTGTTGTTTTTCAGTTTATTTTTAGTTCCTGAAAGCCCGCGCTGGCTGGTTGCCCGAAACCGAAATGATGAAGCTTTCCAGGTTTTGCTGAAGACTTCAGGCAAAGCCTTTGCGCAGACCGAATTGCTGGAAATTCAGGAAACCTTGAAAACCCACGAAGAATCTACTTTCCGAGATTTGTTGGCGCCAAAAGTGAAACCGTTGCTTTTCATCGGAATTATTTTAGCCATTTTTCAGCAAATCACCGGTATCAACACCATAATGTATTACGCTCCGAAAATATTTGCGAACATTGGCCAGAGCAACAATTCTGCCCTTGTACAAACAATTCTGATTGGCGGAACAAACCTGGTTTTTACGCTTGTGGCCATGGTTTTAATCGACCATTTTGGGCGGAAACTGCTGATCATTATTGGTTCAACCGGAATGACTCTGATGCTTGCCGGACTTTCCATCCTGTTTTTTACCAATCACACTTCAGGAATTCTGGTGCTGGTTTTCATTTTGGGGTATATCGCTTTTTTTGCCGCATCGTTGGGGCCGGCACTTTGGGTAGTTGCCGCCGAATTGTTTCCAAACCGGCTGCGCAGCAAAGGAATGTCGGTTGCCATTGTCTCGCTTTGGATGGCTTGCACGGTGGTTACTATCGCTTTTCCGATTATGCTTGAAAAATTGAGCGGAGGAATTACCTTCCTGATTTTCGCCTTGATTTGTCTGGCCAATCTTGCTTATGTACTGAAATTTGTTCCTGAAACTAAAGGAAAAACGCTGGAAGAACTTGAAAAAGAATTTGCCAAATAGAAAATAGAAATATGTCATTAGGAATAGAAAAGGGAAAACCATTGAATACCGGTTCATTTTCCCCCCATTCCAGAGGGGGCCGGGGGGATGCGTTTACAATCGCAATCGATCTTGGTGGAACCATCATAAAAATTGGTTTGCTGAAATGCGGACAATTGATTGAACGGGCTGAAATTACAGCGCAATCGGATTCGGGACTGAAAGCTCAACTTCCGGAGTTAGAAACTACTATCAATCAAATTCTTCGAAATAATATACTTGAAAAAGAGGCTGTTTTGGGCATTGGTTTTTCCTTTGCCGGACTGGTTGATTCTTTGGCAAACCGTATCATTTCTACCAACCATAAATATGACGACGGTCCTGAAACCGATTTGATTGAATGGGCTTTGAAAAAATGGAACTGGCCGCTGTTTGCCGAAAATGATGCCCGGATGGCATTGCTGGGCGAATGGCAGTGTGGAGCCGGAAAAGGCTACAGTGATTTGATGATAGTTACCCTCGGAACCGGCATTGGCACTGCCGTTCTGATCAATGGACAATTGCTGAAAGGAAAACATTTTCAGGCAGGCAACCTTGGTGGTCACTTTGTGGTGAACCATCGTGGTACAATGTGCACCTGTGGAAACATCGGTTGTGTGGAGGCTGAAGCATCCACCTGGCGATTACCCTCGCTGTTAAGAGAACATCCGGGTTTTACAAAATGCTCAATGAAAGATCTGCCAGTGCTCGATTTTGAGGCGCTTTTACAACATGCAGGACTCGACGACAAAGTGGCAAAAGACGTTTTGGGGCATAGCCTTTCGGCCTGGGCTGCCGGAATCATCACCATGATTCATGCTTTCGATCCGGAATTAATTGTTTTGTGTGGCGGAATCATGAAAAGCGCTTCGGTAATCATGCCAGCCCTTCAGGAAAAAGTAAATCAACGGGCATGGACTCCCTGGGGAAAAGTAAAATTGGTGGAAGCCAAATACCCGGATTCGGCGGCATTATATGGCGCTGATTTTTTGGTTCGTTCATTGGTAAATAATAGTTGTGTATAACCCTTTTGCTGTGATTCAACAAATTGAATATAACTACTACAACATGCATCCTGTATAGTATAACCAGCATAGTTATGATACAGGATGTAGACTATTTTTATATCAATCAAAAATGAGAAATTAAAATGAAAAATTACACGAATGGAGTAAATCGCCGGGAGTTTATTAAAAGCAGCACAAAGCTAGCCGCTGCAACAATGTTCATGAGTTTAGGAAGTTCAAAAATATATGGTGCTTTTATGTCGAGCCCAATAGCAAACTCAATAGAAACAGTTACGCTTAACAATGGCCTTAAGATACCAATTCTTGGATTTGGAACGCTTTCGCTTAAAGGTACTTTAGGTACAAAATGTGTTGCAGAAGCAATCTCGCTTGGGTATCGTCTTATAGATACCGCTAAAGTATATGGTAACGAAGAAGCGGTAGGTGAAGGAATTAAACTAAGCGGAATTAAAAGGGATGAACTTTTCGTAACCTCAAAACTATGGGTGGACGATTCGGGTTATGAAAACACCAAAAAGGCCTTTGAAACATCACTGAACAAGTTGGGTCTGGAGTATCTGGACCTTTACCTTATTCATCGGCCCCGCGGGGATGTTAAAGGTTCGTGGAAAGCAATGGTTGAGCTTTATAAGGAGCATAAAATCAGAGCCATAGGTGTGAGTAATTTCGAAGCCAGTCATCTTGATGATTTGATTAAACATAGTACAATAAAGCCTGCGATCAATCAAATCGAATCACATGCTTTCTTCCAACAGGACCCGACAAATGAATCGTTGAAGAAATATGGAATACAGATGGAAGCCTGGGCTCCTTTTGCAGAAGGACGTAATGGGCTTTTTACGAACCAAACCCTGGCAGATATCGGCAAAAAGTACAATAAAACAAATGCCCAGGTAAGCTTAAGATGGCATTACCAAAGAGGCATTATCGCTATCCCCAGAACATCACAAAAAGCTCATATGATTGAAAATTTACAAATCTTTGACTTCGTACTGGACAAATCAGATATGCAGTCTATCGCAGCATTGGATATGAATACATCTCAGTTCCCCGAGTGGAAATAACTTGGTAATTTAATTTATATATAAATGAATAAAAAATATTTAAACAAACCTTCAAAATTCAATAACCATCCTACGGTGGAGGTTAAAAATTCGAATTACAAAGTTGAAAACGGCTGGGATGCTATTTGCAAACGGCTCAACCATGCAATTTCAGCACTTTCGAAAAAGAAAAAACTGGTGGTGATCGAAACCTACCAGGGTGTAATTCATGACGAGCTGGTTTCGAATCTGAAATCCGGGCTGAATGCTGATAAGTTTATTCTTGCCGAAGATTATATGCTTCCTGAAGACGAAATCAAAAAGCTGGTTTTCCCCGATGTGACCAACGACCGAATTTTTGGTTTCCTCACACGCCTGACGATGGATGCCTTTTTCGATCCTGAAAAAGTAAAAGCAATTCAGCAAAAAATTGAAGCGATTGGAGAAGGAACAGTTGTCATTTATGGCAATGGTGCGGCTTTGCTTTGTCCAAAACCTGATTTGATGCTGTATGCCGATATGGCCCGTTGGGAAATCCAACTTAGGATGCGCAAACATTTGGTTGATAACATTGGAGTGAAAAATCGGAATACTGCTGATTGGATGTTGCTCTACAAACAAGGCCTTTTTGTAGATTGGCGGGTGTGCGACCGCTTGAAGAAAAAGTTGTTTGAACAATGGGATTTCCTGCTCGACACCAATAAAATTGGTCAACCGAAATTGGTTGAAGGCAAGGCAATTATGGAAGGATTGGAAATTGCCAGCAGTCGTCCGTTCAGTGTGGTGCCATTTTTCGATCCGGGACCATGGGGTGGTCAGTGGATGAAAGAAGTTTGCAACCTCGACCCTGAACCGCAAAATTACGCATGGTGTTTCAACGCCGTTCCCGAAGAAAACAGCCTGTTGCTGAAATTTGGAGAAGATGTGATCGAAATTCCATCGATAAACCTGGTGTTCCGCCACCCAAGTGAACTGATGGGGGCTGCGGTTCACGGGCGTTTTGGCGATGAATTTCCAATCCGGTTTGACTATCTGGATACAATGAATGGCGGTCATTTAAGTCTGCAGGTACATCCGCTTACAGAGTACATTCAGGAAAAATTCGGAATGCATTACACGCAGGACGAGAGTTACTACATGATGGACGTTGAAGAAGATGCCATTGTTTACCTCGGCTTGAAAGAAGGTGTTGACCCTGAAGCAATGATGACCGATCTGGAAGAAGCCCAGGCAGGTGGAAACCCTTTCGAAGCTGAAAAACACGTGCAAACCTGGCCGGTGAAAAAACACGATCATGTATTGATTCCTGCCGGAACGGTACATTGTTCAGGAAAAGGCAGCATGGTACTTGAAATTAGTGCAACACCTTATATTTTCACTTTCAAGCTTTGGGATTGGGGACGCCTTGGTATGGACGGTAAACCTCGGCCCATCAATATTAAACATGGTAAAAAGAACATTCAATGGAATCGTACCACCGAATGGACACGTAAAAACCTGGTGAACAGGATTGAAAAAGTGGCCGAAGGAGATGGCTGGATTGAAGAACGTACCGGTTTGCATGAACGTGAATTTATTGAAACCCGGCGGCATTGGTTCACAAAAAAGACCGAACATCAAACCAATGGCGGTGTTCATGTGATTTGCCTGGTAGAGGGCAGTGAGGTAATCGTTGAAAGTCCAACCGGAGCTTTCGAACCATTTGTGGTCAACTATGCGGAAGTTTTTATTGTTCCGTCAAAAGTTGGCGCCTACAGCATTCGTCCTTATGGATCAGGAGAAGGCCAGAAATGCGGAACGTTAAAGGGTTATGTGAGATTTTAGAAACAGAGGCAAAGCCATAATAACTTTGTAGAAAGAATGATTTTAAACAAAGCAGAATAGTTACACCATAAATCTTGAAAATATCTCTATGAAAAATGTATTTAATAACGGGATAAACGTATTGCCGACCAAAGGAAAATTAGGTTTTGAATACGGTGCCGATTGTTTCGGCCCGGTGGTGGAAAACCGCACCCTGGATTCTATCCGAAAAAGTTTGGCCAACCACGATAGCGATGGGCCGGAGATTGTATATTCCATTGCCATGGATGTGGGTAAGCAAATCCACCGAAAGAAACTGGAAGCCTTGCACCTGCTTTACGGTGTGGTAACTTATGCTGCCGGACGGATAGGAGATGAACCTGTTCGCAGCCAGGGGCATGTCCACAAGAAGTCTGCGTTTGCCGGTGGTTGGTCTACGCCCGAGGTGTACGAAATATGGTCGGGAGTGGCCATTATTTACATGCAGGAATCGGCCAGTGATAACCCGGGGCGATGTTTTGCAGTGCGTGCCGTGGCCGGCGAAGTGGTGATTGTTCCTCCTTTTTGGGCACATGCAACCATCAGCGCCGATGCCAGCGAGCCATTGACTTTTGGTGCCTGGTGCGACAGGGAGTATGGATTTGATTACGATGAAGTGCGGGCTCACAAAGGCCTGGCTTGGTTCCCGAATTTGGATGAAAACAATAAGATTTCGTGGAAAGCAAATAACGCTTACAACTCATCTACGTTGATAGAAAAATCTCCACGTATTTACAACGAGCTTGGTATCAATCCAGCGAAATCCATCTACGCACAATTTGAGGAAGACAATGAAAAGTTCAACTTTGTTCCTAAACCAGCTACGGTAGAAAAGCTTTGGGAGAATTTTGTTCCCTGATAGATTTAAGTTTTAAATGAACGCACAAATTTCACTACCCAATGAATTTGAGCATTTTTTTGTTTAGTGCGACAAGCTTCGGGTACCAAGCCTGTACCTGCAAAACATGAATCGTTTAACCGCAAGAATTACAATACCAACAGATAAACAACAAGAACACAAATTGCCAACAACAATAAGAACTAACTGGCGAATCCATAAGTTGCAAAGTAAATCTTAGGGCACTAAAAATATATACCCCAGAATCGTCTAAAATTTGACATCTATAAATGGAATCACATACCTTTATACTATTATTGAAAAATTATTCAATAAAGATGAATTATTGCGTATGGGTGCTTTTTTAGTGTACGGTTGCGTATGAAAAATAAATAGTCGGTATATTCTTCTGATTTTTTTTGCTTCGGAAGGTTATGCACCTGTTTAAAATTGGTAATGCAGATAATGCCATTAACCATTCCGCATTTATAGCCATAAAATCTTAAAATTTTACAGTAAACAAAAAATACATATGGAAAGCCTTCTATGTTTGTTTTTAATTACAGTTTTTCTTCATTTTTATGCCAGGGCCATACCTACACCTAAAAGCTCTATTCCTATCCAGGTAGCTGCACAATCTGTTATTTATGAAATGAAGGGCGGCTTTGAGTGCCGGAATGTAATTGTTTTAGGTAATTCCCCCGGAAACATTTTTAAAAAAAAGCAGTAAAAAATTATGAAGAAAACAATAGGATTTCTGGTTATTCAACTGCTAACTTTAAATTTGGCGTTTGCACAACCTTTTGCCACATGGACAAAAACTGAACTTGCCCTCAACAATGGAGTAGTGCAACGAACGATAAAATTACCGGCTAAAACAGGTCATTTTCTTACCACCTCATACAAGCCCGTACAAGGCGAATTCAAATATTTTGTTGCGGATAACACAGATTTTAAGTTTGAAATAAATAATACTATTTATTCAGGTAAAGGAAAATGGCTATTAAAGGAAGTGGTAAAGCATACCGATTCAAAATCCGGTAACGGGGCTTCCGTAATTCTTTTAAGTGATGATAAAAAAATAGAGCTCACTGTTCAGTTTCTATTGTATCCGGATATGCCGGTAATTCGTAAAAACCTGGTAATTAAAAATCTGACTTCACAAACCATACAACTGGAATCGGTAGACATAGAAAAATTTGAGTTAGGTTTTTATTTTACTTCAACTTTTAGCTGGGTATGTCATGATTATGGCAGAAGGCGTTCAGTTGGCCCTTATGATGGCAACATGCAGGATGCGTTGCTGACGCTGCATAACAGCGATTGGCAACAAGGGATTGTTATCGGCAATGAAGCTTCAGGGGTAATGAAACATACATCTGTTTTTTGGAATGATCTTGAATTGAATGTAGGCCTTACACATAAAGATGCCCGCTTTCCGTTTAGAAAATATATAGCCAAAGGGGAAAGCTTTACCACTCCGCAGGTATTTACCATGGTATATAACAACCATAAAGATCCAGACGAAATACTAAACACCGCAGTGCCTGAGTTTGTGCGTAAGCACATGGGTATTCGTCTTTCGGAGTTGAAACAAAAGCCAACTTTCATTTATAATACCTGGACACCCTTCGGAAAAAATATTAATGAAAAATTAGTAATGGAGCTTGCTAAAGCCGCTGCAGACGCTGGTATGAAAGAATTTATAATTGATGAAGGCTGGCAGGATTTCTATGGCGACTGGGGTGTTGACCCAAAAAAATTTCCCAACGGCCTTAAGCCTGTTTTCGATTATATCAAATCACTGGGAATGAAACCCGGCTTATGGGTTAGTGTGGGCAGTGCATCTCCGGAAAGTAAAGTGTACCAAAATCATCCGGAATGGTTTGTAAAAAGCCAAAGTGGAAAACCATTTTCGATTGTAATTGATTGGGATAGAGCGAAACAAGAAAATAAATACACCGCCTGTTTCGGAACAGGGTGGTACGACCATATTAAAGGCGTTCTGAATAAGCTTGTGAAGGAATACGGTCTTGAATATATGAAACTCGATTTTTCGGTGGTAACAAGTCCGTATCGTTTTGATATCACCGAATCGGGCTGTTATGCAACCAATCATGCAGGACATAAAGATCATTCCGAATCCTTGTTATCTAATTACGAACCCATGTGGCAGCTTTTTGATGACATGCACAAAACAACGCCCAACCTTTTTATCGATTGCACATTTGAAACGATGGGCGGTCTTCAGTTAATTGATTATGCCATGTTAAAACATGCCGAAGGAAACTGGCTATCAAACTTCAGCCAGCCCGATCAAAAGGGCGACTTAAGGGTAAGAAATATGGCATGGTGGCGGTCACCGGCCATCCCGGCAACGGCTTTGGTAATTGGTAACCCCAAAATGGATGATAAAGGTTGGCAGATGCACATCAAATCGCTGGCAGGTGCCTTACCAATTATGCTTGGCGACCCACGGAAATTGTCTGGCGCCGATTTTAAAACTTACCGGACTTATGCGGATTGGCTCCAACTGATGGCTAAGAAACACGATATCATGAGTTACCGCCAGGATTTGAAAGGTTTTGGCGAACCAAAAGAAGGTATGTGGGATGGTTTCCAGCGCATGAATACAGATTCAAAATCTGGTGGTATTATCGGGATATTCCGAAATGAAGCCACCGAAAAGAAAAGGACGGTTGTTGTCAATTACCTCGATCCGGTTAAAACCTATTCGGTGAAAACTATCGACGGGAAAGAAACCGCTCGTATGACGGGTGAAACATTGAAATCGATAGGAATCGAAGTGACCATCGCTGAAATGTATGGAGGAGAATTATTTGAAATCAGTTTGACAAAATAAAAGATTATGGTTGTGATAACGTCAAAAAATAAATTCAGTATCTGTAAATGGTTTACCCATATTCATCAAATGAAAAAAACAATTATTACAAGTGTAATCTTGATTGCAACACTAAGTTGCTTTGCTCAAACAAAGCTCGTGCAGTACATCGATACCAAAATTGGAGTTATAGACACACGTACAAGCAACTGCATCATAGGCCCACAGCTTCCCTACGGTAGCATCAACCCTTCACCACAAACTACGGATGGTGGCATGGGCGCATACAAACCGAACCAGCCAGTGATTGGGTTTGGACAAATGCACGTCAGCGGCACAGGGTCGAGTAAATACGGACACTTTTTGGTATCGCCACAGGTAGGGCTTGCCGTGGGTAAAGGGCTTCACAATTCGCCTGCGTCCAACGAAATAACCACCGCCTATTATTACCAGGCCAACCTGGATAGATACGGCATCGTGGCTGGAGTAGCACCTACGCACAATGCCGCATTGTATGAATTTACCTATCCCACAACCGACAGTGCCTGCGTGGTTATTGACGGAACACAAACCATCAAGGATGTGGTATCAAGCACGTGGTTCAACTACACCGTTATACAATCCGAAATAGAACTGCTTCCCAATAAAAAACAAATCCGAATTGCGCTCAATTGCAGAGGCGGATGGGGAGCAGGAGCGGGGCCTAACAAAATCTATTTCATAGCCGAATTTGAAAAACCGTTTGCCGAATGTGGCGTATGGAAAGATGCCGAAGTGAAAACCGGAAGATACACGATGTCCATCGATGAAAACTCAGGACAACGAGTGGGTAGTTTCTGCCGCTTCTCAACGACCAACGGCGAAAAAATACGCATGAAAGTAGCCGTTTCATTTACCGGATTTGACACTGCCGAGAAATTTATACGCAACGAAATGACCACCTGGAACATCGAAGATGTAAAAAAAGCGGGCATGGCTGCCTGGGAAAAGAAACTGAGTACCATCAAAATAGAAACGCCTTCCGAAGAACAAAAGAAAATTTTCTATACCGCCATGTATCACACCATGGTGCAACCGCGTAATCGCACAGGCGACAACCCCAATTGGAAAAGTGACCAACCGTATTGGGATGATAATTTTGCTATTTGGGACACTTGGCGATCGGTCTATCCGCTGTATATGCTTATTGACCCCACCGTGGTTTGCGATAACATAAAGTGTTTTATCGACCGCTTTAAACACAACGGAAGAGTGCGTGATACTTTTGTGGCAGGACTTGACAAGAACGAAGAACAAGGTGGAAACGATGTGGATAATGTTATTGCTGAAGCCATTTTGAAAGATGTGCAAGGTTTCGATATAAATGAAGCTTACGCTTTGCTGAAAAACAATGCAGACAAAGAACGGCTTGGACTTATTGCTTACAATATCAATAATCCTATTTTTATCGCCAACACAAGTCGATATAAGGAATTGGGCTGGATACCAGAAAGTATTAACAGTAGTTCCATGAGTATGGAATATTCGTACAACGATTATTGTGTGGCTCTGATAGCTAAAAAGTTAGGCAAGACGGCTGATTATGAAAAATACCTAAGCCGCAGCAAAAAATGGACAAATCTTTGGAATACAAACATTGAAAGCGATGGTTATAAAGGCTTTATTGATGGGCGCAGAGCTGATGGAACGTTCTTAGATCAAGATGCCAAAAAATACGGAAAATCGTGGACAAACGTCTTTTACGAAGCTAGTTCATGGACATACAGTTATTTTGTGCCACACGAAGCCGAAAAACTAATCAGCCTAATGGGTGGAAATGAAAAATACGCGGAACGCCTTGCCCATGCCATGGACAACAAATTGATTAATATTGGCAATGAACCTGCTTTCTGGATTTTGCGCTCATTCAGCCATGCAGGCAGACCTGACTTGACATCGAAATGGGTTCATTGGATGATGAAAAATAACTATGATATAACGGGTTACACCGGTAATGATGATACTGGAGGGATGTCTTCGTGGTATATTTTTTCCGCTTTGGGCTTTTTCCCAAATGCTGGACAAGATTACTATTACCTGAGTGCTCCGCTTTACAAAAAAACAGTGATGACTTTAGGTAATGGCAAAACACTCACCATAACAGCTCCTGATGCGTCCGAAAAAAACATATATGTGCAATCATGTAAAATAAATGGCAAGGTGTGGAAAACATCCATGTTCAACCACAAGCTTATTGCCAACGGCGGAACCATTGAGTTTGTGCTATCTGACCAGCCCGGCAACTGGGGTAAATGACTTTTAATGACAACCAATGTTTATGAAATAGAAAAAGGTATTTTGAGAAAATTAGTGGCCACCACGAAGCAGTTTGAGTCTAACCAATTCTATTTTGAAGTTTACGGGTTGGCGAGTATGAATGAGTATGTAGTGGATGGAAATATTGCACCGACAGGGTATATCTGGGGTTATTTGGCTTCGAGAAAATAAAATATCGACAGGCGAATTTAAACAATTGAAAGATGGATTAAAAACAACGGTAGTCATTTTTTTACCCTTCCTGTGGGAGGGGTTTAAATCAGGCTTGATCAGCAAGCTTTCAGGAAAGCTGAAAATAAGCTGAAAGTAGAAGAAAAAAAAGTAGCGAAGTCAAACTCAATTGGATCAATATACAATTGTAATTTATTCTGCTGCGAATTAAATAGGCGATATTTTGAGGATAAATTATTTGAAACGCTCTAATTGCATGTGTTGTCTATAAAAAACAAAATTTAATGTGTATAAACGGATAATCATATAGTATTAAATTTTTCAAAAAAAAAATGGTATGAAACAACAATTTCTGGTATTTAAAAAAATGGCTTCGGTCTTATGTATTGTTCTATTTAGCTGCACTATAGTTAGTTTTTTTTGGAGTAAATCCGAGTCTCAAAAACGAAT
>Ga0335397_10002476_pt1 | contig 25143 bp, 28 predicted proteins | sample MAT04_FD_205740 | JGI IMG/M metagenome (GOLD analysis project Ga0335397, IMG submission 205740) | Freshwater microbial communities from Lake Fryxell liftoff mats and glacier meltwater in Antarctica - MAT-04 (spades assembly) (version 2) ... | reverse complement strand
AACTATGTACCTGGGGCCAAAGTGCTAGACCTATATTCTGGTAGTGGCAGCTTTGGTTTAGAAGCATTAAGTAGAGGTTCAGAACATTGCACATTTGTAGAAACTGGCACAGAACCATTGGCCAATTTGGAATATAATATTGCGCACTGCGGAGCAAAGCCACAAAGTAGGGTATGGTCGGAAGACGTACTTTCGGCAATTAAAAACCCAGCACTAAAGGCAGACACCTTTACACTTATCTTTGCAGACCCGCCATTTCCAGACGTTACCCAAGAATTATGTGCGCAGCTATTAAAACTTTCTAACCCTAACAACCTATTTATACTGCGTGTGCCAACAGACTTTTGGCTAGATCTAGAAGAACTAGGAATAGACCCCAATAAAGTGCATACAAAGGAACTTGGTATCTCCAAGGTATATTTCCTATAGTATTTAGCTTACCCAGGTTTTACTGTATAATCCGCGCAATGCCTGTTTTGGAATTGGCTTAATCACCATTCCTTTTTACAATCTTCAAACTTCATACATCAGACATTTGCTTGGAGGAAATATGGACATAATTCGGACATTTTTGCACTTTACAGAAATTGACGACACAAGATTTATCATCTCTGTGGTTATCTCGGTTCTTGCATGCCTAATTGGGCCAATACTTTTCAATGGCTGGGATTACTTGGGCTGGAGGTACAAAATTAAGGCAATGCTTCCATCTCTTATTCTAGTAACAATTACCTGCCTGGCCTTTAAAATACAGGTAGGCAAGAACTTCGGCGGAGAAGAACTTCTGCGCTGGCTAGTATGGGGCGTAGCCATAGTTGGGCTTATTTGTGGTTTCATTACTGTGGCGCATTAGGCGCGACAACAATCTATAGGAGGGCATATGAGCCCACAAGACATTGCGCGTAACGACGAACTTATTCGTCTAGTGCTGTTCGCAATAGGTTTAGTAGAGGCAATCATTGCCAGCATTATCTTAAGACAAACAATTAAGTATAATTCTAGGCAGTTTACTATTGCTGTTGCAGTGGTAGTAGTACTATTGCTTGTAACTGTGTTTGGTAACTATTTAGACCAAGCGGGGCAGTTGCTTAGCGATGGAATGATTGCTGGCTGGGCAATACTAGATATTGCTTTAGTTGGCTGCATTTGGATGGCGAGTAGAATATACATACTTGCAAGGAGACCTTAAATGAACCCCTATCAGAATACAATCGACAAGCTACTAGCAGACTATGTGGCTCTTCAAAATGCCACCCTTCTGCAAAGTGTTGGCTTTGTTGTTGCCACAATTCTTGCTGTGCTTACGGCATTTATTGCCATTGGCAACACCAAGAAACTTGGCGTCAAACTACTCCTCTGGGTCTTTTACGCTTTGCAACTAGTGGCAATCATTCTTGTCTTTACAAGCCAGATCGAACCAGTTGGAGCAGTTACAACGATAGATCTACTTATGTGGGCAGGTAGTTTAGCAATCTCAGTTCTTCTATTTGCCCTTAGCATTACCTGGAGACTTCTTCAGAGATACAGAATGGAGTAATAATGCAAAACATCATTCAACACCTGGCAACAATGTTGCCAATCAACATAGTAGTCTACGTATTTACATCGCTGGCAATGCTTGCAGCAATGCTTTTGGTGGTTACACATCGACTTGCGCGCTGGGTTAGCATCTCCTTCAGTGCAATTACTGGTCTTGCGCTACTCGCAATTGGCTATCATTTTGCAGTGAACTGGCAAGAACCCTTTTCTATGGCTTTAATTGAGACCTGGAAAATATTGATCTTTGCTGCCACTGCCTGGATTTTCATTGCACTCGCCTTGCGAGTATTTGTGGGGATTTTCGTACGGATTAGTGAAGTTTGAAGAAACACTGGTTTCTATAGCCCTGGCTTAAACGCTGGGGCTTTTTTTTGCCTTTAGACTATTGACAAAATAACTCATAGTATATTAATATCCTCTCGTCAATGAAATGAATGTGTTTGCCTAAGCAAGTCGGTGTGGGGAGCACATTCACGGAAATTGATTTGGAGAGAGGATCACTCTTCAATAAGGTGGGCACTAACTTTAAGTTGGCCACTCAAAGTTAGATCAGTTAACAATCGACTTAAAGAGGTTTTGTTTGTTAGAAAAGTTGCCAATGTGTTGTGCAACTATATGTTCTTAAGTGAGCATTCAAACAATTCAGTCGAAAGTTTTTTTTTACAACACTACCTTAAACGGTGGAGGGAGCGTGGAAACTACGCAAACCTTTGAGTAAGGATATTCTCTATATCTGCAGCTCATAAAGAGATGATGTATTTTGTGTTCGACTTGATTTGAATAATTTGCCCACTTTTCAAAGTCAAAAACCAGATTACATCATCGAATAGTTTCTATTAAAGCTCTAGTTGAGTTTTAATACTTCCGCTGGTTGGCGGAACTCGAAGATGTGGTGCGTTTAAATCTACGTACCCTAGAGAAGTCTTTTACGGAAGACACAACCACCCCCTCCCCCCTGCAAGGAATACTTGCAGGGGGAATTTCTTTTTTATAGCCTTATTATTTCCAACTCAGCAATACTCAGCCCTCTAAACCACTAAGCCTACTCGCATTCGGCATTTCCTGCTATAATTGCGCATAGTTTTCGGTAAGTTAAAAAGTTTTAAGATTTATTAAATATTTAAAGGTAAAAAATGCCAGCAGTACCAAAGAGAAAAACCAGCAAGCAGAGACGAGATAATCGCCGTTCACATGATGGTCTAGTGGCCATGAACTTATCGGTAGATAAAGAGTCTGGCGAAATGAAGCAAAGCCATAGACTAGATATGTCTACTGGTCGTTACAAGGGTAGAACTTTAATGAAGGTTAAAAAATAACCCAATTAATTTCCAGCTCACCAAAAGTGACAGACAACCAAGCCCCACAGTTACAAAATTCAGAGAATAATGCGCAGGGAGACAACTCCCCGCAGCCAGTTCAAAACGTAATAGATAACCGTCACTTGGTACGCCAAGTAATAATTCAGATGCTTTACCAAAAGCATACTGTAGACAAAATTGGCTTCCAGGTGCAGACATACGAGCCAAACCCAGAAGAAGATCTAGAATTCGAAAGTCTTTCTCATAAAACAGCAAAAAAAGTATTAAAGAAAAAGGAATATATAGATTCTGTTGTTAACGGAGTTTGGGACGGCCGCGCCGAACTAGACGCCAAAGTTAAAGAGTTTGCTACAGAGTGGCCTATCGACCAAATAGATGTTGTAGACCTACAGGTTTTACGTTTGGCTATTTATGAAGGTTTTGTAAACCGCAACGTGCCAGCCAAAGTAGCAATAGACGAAGCTATCGAGCTAGCTAGAGACTACGGCACAGAAAGCGACATTCAATTTGTAAGTGGAGTTTTAGGCAACATTTACAATAAATATAAGCCAGAAGAAACAGACGAAGATAGGGCACATAGCCAAAAACAAGCCCAAGAAGATAGAGAAGAAGAGACTGAGGAAACCAAAGAAGCAGAAAAAGTTGAGCCTACCGAGTTGCCGTTAAGAGAGGTTTAAACATTCAGAGAAATTTTGAAGGCGACGCTTTTGGCGTCGCCTTTTTGTTTGCACAAGAATTAGAGTTTTGCCAATGCCATAAGTAAAGCGTCACCTGCCGCAGGGCGAATGCCAAGTAGCGATTCAAAACGAGCACGGATTAGGTACAGAATGTCGTTGTAGTCTTCTGGAGCATAACTAGGAGACAACCAGAAACCCGGCAATCTTGGAGCAAAAAACCGAAACAGAGTTGGGTTATCGCCATCGGGTTGGCAAGCTTTTAAAGTTGCATACCAGATCACAAGTGCGTTTGCCACAGTAGATTCGTTGTTAGCTGCCAAAGTACGAAACATGTCGATGTGATAGAAAGTGTTCGAGCTAGGCCCCACAACACCATTGTGCCCAATCTTGCTGGTGGTAGTAACAGTTGTTTGTACACCCAATTGCCTACTAGATTGGTCGGTAATTGTAGTAACCAGCACCTCAGAAAGAAAAAAGAATTATTTGTCCAGCAGATTGTTTCTAATCTCTTTGCGATATTTCAATAGCAACAAAAGTGCCTCTGCCTGGCTTGTCAAAAGCCTCTTAGCCTTAGTAAAGACTGTGAGCTTTAGAAAAAGGTAACTAAACCTTAAAGTAAAACTCCAGTTATTGGGGTTATCTGTAAGTTTGTTTTTTGCGCTTTTCTTCACAACTGCTTTACCTAGCCTCTTAAACAATAACTTTTTTAAGTAGTGTTCATGTTCTTCGTAAAATTGGCAGAAATCTGCAAAGGTTGTCTCTGCTTCATATTCCACAGCCGTAACTTCAAAGGGCACGTCATTAAGGGGGGTATAAAGCCAAAGTATCACTTTGGCAGTGGTACGCTCAATGTATTTTAGGCCCCTTCGCCTTAATACTGGTGCCGCCAAAACTTGCAAATTGAATGTTAATGAGGAGCCATTAAACTCAAAGTCGTATTGCGTAGAAGCACGAATTTCAGTAACCGTTCCATATGTTGCTTCGTCTGGTGTAAACATAGCCACATCCTTGCCATAGGCAAATAATTCCTTTTTAAAGACCTAACGAATTATACGCCATACAGCAGGCCCAGTAGCAAGTATGGTATATTTACCTAGATGGCTATACAAGATTTAGAAACCAAAATTAATTACAAGTTTAAAAACCCAGAGTTACTGCAGTTGGCGGTTACACATAGGTCTTTCTTAAACGAAAATCGCAATATTTCTAGCGTAAAAGAGCACAACGAACGCATAGAGTTTTTGGGCGATGCCGTTTTAGAGCTAGTTGTAACTCGTTATCTTTATGACACTTATCCAGAATATACAGAAGGCGAGCTTACAAGCTTCCGCGCCGCTGTAGTAAGAACAGAAAGCTTGGCAGAAAGCGCACTAAAGCTAGGTTTAGGTGAGTTTATAAATATGAGCCGTGGTGAAGAAGCTACAGGGGGTCGGAACAGGCCATATATTTTGGCAAACACAGTAGAGTCTATTATTGGAGCAATTTATTTAGATTCTAACTACGAATCTGCAGCCAGATTCATTGCCCAAGAGCTTATACCCAAGTTACCAGATATTGTTAGCAAACGGAGCGATATAGATCCCAAGTCTAAGCTGCAAGAGCTTGCTCAAGAACAACACAAATTTACTCCTTTATATGAAGTTGTTTCCGAAACTGGTCCAGATCACGACAAAATATTTACTATTAGAGTAATGATTGCAGACAAAGAATTTGGCCGTGGAACAGGAAAAAGTAAACAAGAAGGCGAGCAAGGTGCGGCCCGCATGGCCTTAGAAAAATTTGTGCTATAATACTCCAATGGTCAAATTGAGATTAACCCGTACGGGTAAAAAAGGGCAACCATCATACAGATTGGTAGCAATAGAAGCACGTTCTAAGAGGGACGGCGAAGCTTTGGAATACCTTGGTCACTATGTACCTACAACTAAACCAAGAACTTTTGAAGTAAACAAAGATAGAGTTCAATACTGGTTAGGCGTTGGTGCACAGCCAACTCAGACTGTACAGTATCTATTAAGCAAAGAAGGCTTAACAGAACCTGTAAAAAGAGAGTTCAAGAGCAAACCAGGTCGCAAGGCACAAGATCGTGCAGCTAAAGCTGCTGCAGCTGCTAGCTAATCCTTCGAAAAATGGTGTTGGTCGTCTTAAAACTGCATAATTTAGAGTACAAAGCATTTCATGGAAACTAGCAAACTAGAAAAAATCATTTCCTTACTCTTTGGAGCAGATAATAAGCACGAACTTACCACCGATGGCGAGCAATTCACCCTAAAAGTAGATAAAGAGAGCATTGCTCTTGTAATTGGCAAAGGTGGCAATAACGCCCGCTCATTACGCGAGCTCTTCTTTTTGTATAACAAACTGCATAATACCAACTACCGTCTACAAATAGACGAGCTTGGCGCAGAAGACAACTCAACTGCTGCAGAGAAAAAGTCGGAAGCTACCGACGAGGTTTTTTAATCACTCAAATAATCCTATCTAATACACCAAGAAGGTGTAGAATGACATGTCTCGTTACATGCAACTTTTGTTGTTGTAATGATATTCTTAGACAAAATTTGGAGGACAATGATTTATCTTCTAACTTCTTCGCAAACGCAGGAAATTACACCTGACGCCCTAGTTAGGCTCTTTGCCTTTGCAATGACAGACGCGGTAACCGTAATTGGTGCCAATATTATCGACAAGTACACAGGTTTGGCAGATCCAGCAGGAAGGCCAGCAAATCTAAGACAGGTAGGACATACATACTGCCAACTTGAAACAGCATTTGCATCGTATTCACAATCTGTAGGGAATCCCAGCTATTATGCTGCAATGGTCTACTCATCCTTAAATGCTTCAAGTGGCGACACTGTGGCAGTTGTTAGTTCGTCTAACACAGATGTTAGCAGAGAACTGTCTAAGATGGTCATTGCAGATGGCATTAAGTTCACTGTCATTCAAGACAGTTAAATCTAGGATTAGTGCCACGACCCCAAAGCAAGCAATTGCAAAGGGGTCTTTTTTTGCCCTAATACTTGCCGGTTGGTGTAAAATTCGTTGTGCATAGATATATTTGAAGTAATTCAGATTATTTAGGCAAAATTCTTTGACTTCAAGATCTTTTTAGGAGGTATCACATGGGCAAACCAAACTTCGCCTTTCTTACAGACAAGCTAGTTACTCCCGACATGGTAACAAAAGCATTAATGTTAACAACTGCTAACCCACCTTGCATTGTGGCATTAGCACCCGTCTTCAACCCATACGACAAATTGTCTACGGTACAGTACTACGCAGACAAAGGCTTAATGGCAGAAAGCCGCATTCCCATAAAGACAGGGCATTTCGGAACTTACATCAGTGAAATTCTACAACAGATTCCGATTACTGCCGACTTCTCGGTACTGGTAACTGGAACTGGACCATTCTACGATGCATTTCGCAACTACCTTGCAACTACCATTGGAGCAGAAGTTATCACTTCCCTTTAGGAGGATAAATGTCAGACAAAACACGACTAGTTTTCATTTCGAACACTAGGCCGTCTATTGCAGACTTTGCATACTGGCAGAATGGTTATATGAAGGTAGCTGTTCTTGGTACAGGACTAAGCACAGACTGGTGCAGCTTTGTTGGCACAGGCAACGAATTAAGAGCAACGCCAAATAACGAGCAGGTAAACACAATTGCGGATGAAATTCTTGCACTTTTTGCCCCAATTAATGACGACACAATTGTGTATGTAAGAGGGCAAGCAAAAATCTTAGACGCAATTCGTGCGTTGGCCAAAGTTAGAGGTCTTGAGTTAATTAGTGAATAGAGTGGTGGAAATGAGAAAGTTCTCATTTCCGCCACCCAAATCTTATCTCTGTTTATTCTGCCTCACTAAAAAGTGTTATAAATTAATATGGAAAAAGAACCTTTAAGCCCGGTATCCTCGCAAGCTACACCTGAAATTAGTTCACCTTCAGCAGCAGCAAGTGCTACCTCATTACCAGAAATTGTAGCTCTATTAAACAAGCCAGCAGATTATGTGAGAAATCTATACCTAGAACTTGCAGCTGGAAAACCCCTAGACGTTACTGTATCTCCCGACCAAGCAAAATTTATGCTCGAAAAAATGGCTGCAGAAAAAGGTCCTTTGTATGGTGAATTTAGATTACTAAGCGAACAAAATCGCTATGACTTTGTAAATAAATGGGCAACAAAGCTAGTTGGACTTGTACCAGAAGAAATACTAAACCAAGAACACATGTTTAAGCCAGATGAAGATGCGGCTAGAGTAAGCAGAGATAAAGCGTTGGTAGAGAAAATGGACGAAGCAGATAGACGCCTCAGTTGGGCACTTTCTCCAGCTATTATTACCCAATATGACCAACTTGAGCTTAACTCTTCCAGGGCAATTGCCCTAGATAGTTTAGTTGCAGAATACCACCTTACAGACCCAAATAATTACACTGTACCAGAAGAATTACGAGCAAAAGTTCAGGAATGGATTTCTTCTGAAGCTAAAGATTCTGGCGTAGACAAGATAGAGACAACAGTATTATTCTTGGCTTCACAAATCCGTACTCGTAGAGTAAATTCACAAGAAGAAGACACCGCCATACTGCCAAAAATCAAAGAGCTTTTTGACCTTGAACTTCCAGAAAGAGCAAAAAGACTAGACGTAACAAAATTAATTGAAGCTCTTAATGCCTTCGACCCAGATAACGATGACGACATTCCACTTCTTGAAGGTGCCAGGTATACTGCTCCAGAATTGGTGAAAAAATTAGACGATCTATTTACTGAAGTTGACGGATTTAATCCGCTAGAACCAGGTAAATTTGCAGAAGCAAGAGAAACTACTGCAGAACAAAAGTTAAGGATGCTAGAACTTATTCAGGAAATAGATGCTGTTACAGGTTTAGATTTAATGCAAGCAGTTGAATATTTTCCCAAATAGCTAAGAATACAATTAAGCTTTTTGATTGAATTTGCAAATTTACCCTGCTTGGGACTATTACCCTATAGTATTAACTGATTTTTGCGGAAATGAGATACTATTAGCGTTCTTAATAATAAGTAGGGTGTGGGTTTAACTCGCATTTTAAAAAGGAGGCCAGAAATGGCAAGCGAAGAGTTAAAGATGAAAATCGAAGCAGTGAGAGCCGAGCTCGAAAAGCTCGAAACCTTGGCAGTTACCCCACCGGTGTTACCGGAAGAGTTTGTGGTTGCCAAAGTTGGCAACCGGGATGCAAGCGGACTTGCAGGGGGAGAACTCTTGCCGCAAGACGAGAGTTTCGCGACAGTTTACGTTGTGGTTCCCAGTTCACTGGGAACCACAGGATCGGTGGGTCTTTTTGCTAATAAGCATGAAGTTCACGTCGAAGGAACCGAGTGGGTTTTCGGGTGGCCCCCATATGGGGATTCACCCGAGGAGGCCATTGCGGCCTACCTGCTGAACCCAGGAGACTGCGCCTCCTAGTGCCTTGGGACAAAGTTACGCTGTTATACAGTCGTACCTTTGTCCCTTTTTATTGCCTTAGTCTCATCCTATAGTATTGACAAATTCACAGAAAGGTGGTATCCTATAGTAGTTCTTTGATAATACAGACATAGGTAACAGCATTAATTTGTTGTTAACACTGTACACATAGATTGGTAGTTCCTTTTCGATGTGTGCCCGCTAGTTGTTATTGCCACCACAGTAACAGCTATCGGGCACACAAACCAAAGCTGATTGCTCGCCCGAGCATTCAAAATCAGCTTTTTTGATCGATAAGGAGAAATAAGATGGGAAAGCAATTAGTAGTGATTAACGAGCAGCACAAGCTCATGCCAGATCAAATCCGAGCCCTCAACGAGAAGTTCGGGGAAGGGTTCTGGGAACGCCTTGACGCACCGGCCGATGGCTGGACAGCAGAACAACAAATCTCTAAGCTCGCAATGGTTGGGACATTTGAAGGCTACGTTTTCGCGAGCCCAATCCCCTTCATGTTGATGGAGGCGTCAAAGCAGGCCGGCCAAGGTGGTCGCTCGGTGTGGGTCTTCCACAACGATAACCGAGACAAAAAGGAAGTTGACGACGGAAAGGGTGGGCGCAAGCTCATCTCCACCGTCGCCGCAACCGGCTGGCAGATTCTGCCTTAAAGCACTATCAATCAGATGTAACATTCTCATAAAATCTTGTCGCCTTCGGGCTTCAGCATTTATGGAAAAAGAGTGTTGCATCTAGTGCACAGTGTTGTCTAGGTGGGGTTAAACCCACCTAGACAATAAATCAATCTAATGAGTTTACCTTTGTCTGTATTATTTTCCTCAAACTTCCCCTTGTGTTCTATGTACTACAACAGTTTTCTATCCACAAAATCTTTGTTATTTTGCTCAATTGCACAATAGACAACTCTATTCTTAAGCCCTGTTAACAGGGCTATTTGCTGTTCTAGCTCTTGTTGGCTGGCAGGGTCTAGGTTTGTGCGCAGAGACTTATAAACGCCTTCCTTAACGTCGGAAATTCCGCCAGCAATTAAACTTCCAATGCGAAAGGTAACGGTAGAAGGAAGACTTCCCATAATAAATCGAAAGTTTACATTTTCTTTTCCTAGTAGGCCAGAGGCAAAAATGTAGTCTAGAAATTGTCTGCTAGTTATTTCACAAAACTCATCTAGCTCCTTACTTTCCTGGCGCATGTCTAACCAGCGTGGAACTTTAAATTCTGCATGCAGAGATGAGGTGGTACCTTCCACCGTAGCATCATCTTGTGTACGAACATTACTCCGCAAGAAGAGGTTTTTAACATTTCTATTCCCAACTTCCGCGAGTACAGTAACATATGCTTTCCCATCAACTTTCAATTGCCTTTCTACAGAGGCATTAACTAGCTCAGAGCCCAAGGCCTTCGATTCCAAATCTGCAATCGCAGGTCTTCCCTCAACCATAAAATTGCCTTCCTTTAATTCGGCAAAAGCGCCATAGTACTGCGGTGTTTTTGTACGTAGCAATTCCCATCGCACTGCAAGTGCAGGGTTAGCTTCTAGCAAAGTAAGCTGCTCTCGCAAATAGCTGCGAGTTTGAACGTCTGTTTCTGTTGCAGTTGCAAGCTTAACTGCATTTTCTAGCAATCTATCTGGTGCAATCTGACTAGCAGGCAAACTAGCTAGGCCAGTCAATAATTGCACGAAGCTTTGTGCCAATTGCATTTGTGCCTGCTCATCTTTCTCTGCCAGTACTGTTTGCAGTAATTTATCTGTAATAACGCTATCTGTCTTATGAACAGCAGAATCTAGGGTATATTTAGCCTCTTGTTGTTGAATAATGTTGTCTTTTAGCCAGTCTGGCATTACAGGCGAGGTAATTACGAATCTTTCGTTTGTTTTGTCCCACACCTGATTTACTGCCTCTTTATCTGCTGCTATTCTTTGCCAAGCTTGCATTAGCAGGGCAGGAGGGAGTTTATTTAGAGAATATTCGTTTAAGCCGTTAATAATAGATAATACTGTTGTACCTTTTCCGTCTGCAGAGCTTAGCACTTGCTCTAAACTTGCTCTACCAGATTCTAAACGAGCTTGAGTTATTAGCAAATGTTCTGAACTTGCAGTTTTGGCAGCCAATACTTCCTGTCTATTCGAGGCATCTAACCCGCTTAAAACTTTAGTATAAATTGGCAGGTCACTTTCGCTTAAATCTATTTTCCTTCTACTGCCATCTGCTAAGCTAATCGCCACTTCTACAGAATGCTCGCCAATTGATAATGCATTTTCAGGACTTTGTAGTTGAGGATCTGTATAATTCTCAACGCCTAACTGGGAAAATGTTTCTGCAATCTTTGCCTTAAAATCTTCTGGAGAGTACCTTGGCACTGTATTAAACTCTTCAAAAGCAGATAGTATATTTTCTGCATCTAAACCAGTTCCAACCCAAGCAGGGCTGCTTACAATACCTTCGTGGCCACCGTAGCCACCGCTATCTGTGGTGAATTTATAACCTCGGCCAAATAGTTTTTCGGATAATCCTAGACGGTCTCCTAACAGATCTACAATATTGCCTTGGCCAGTAGCTCCGCGAGGGTACTTAATACTTACTTTTTCGCCAATCTTATTGCCATAATCGTCTACTTCGTCTGCCAAAAATACAAAGTAGTCTGGAGTTGTTTCGCCAGTGTAGGCTGCGCCAGCACCAGCATCTATTCCTGTGCCTCGCACATCTATACTTACACAAGAAAGACCATTGGCGTAGGAATAGCTTCGTTGTCGGTTTGGTTCTGTCTGAATTGTTTCGCGCAACTTGTTTAGGTTTGCTTGGTCGTGAGCAGCCTTGCTACTAAGTTCTGCAGCATACCTTTGCTTTAGTTCTTCTGAGGCAGGGTTGTGGTCTACAACAAAATCGAATAGGGCCAGTGTTTCTGCCAACATAGCATTGGCATCTTTAGGGTCTGGGTACTTTAACTGAATTCCATAAAAAGCTTTAGTTATTTCTGCCAAGGTTTTAATATTTACAGCTGCAAGTTTTTCTTCGAACACACGTTGCTTTTCTGCAGGAAGAGCAGGGTAGCCATTGTCTGCCCACTTTACCCACTCTGCAATGCCAATAATGCGTTGTAGTTTTTCTCTTTGCTCTACGGGCAATACCGCAAGTTTTTGAGAGTTGTAATTATCGCGATACCAATCTGCTACCAATCTATAAGCCGCCGCTTCGTTTCCAGCACCATTTAAGTTTCCTTTAGATTTATCTACCCCTACATTAAAACTTTCAATAACCAATGTTTTTGACGACTTAAGGTCGGAAGAAAGGGCATTGGGCGTAAACTTTACATCTGCACCGCCAGGCACAATTCCAAAACCTCTGGCAATTGCCAAACTTAACCACTGATCTCTATCAAAACCATGGTAGGGTGACCAAGAGCAACTTCGCTAAACTCTACTTTTTGTTGGGGAAGTAGGGGCGCATCAGTAAGTTCTGGAAGTTTTGCTCTAGCAGTGTTGCGCATAAGTTCGCGCGCAAAGCTTGCGGCGGTATCTGGAGTCATTCCCTTTTGTGCAGTTTGCTCTTTGCTTTGAGCCGAAGGCTGTTCTGGTATTTGATCTAATTCGGGCATAATTCTAACTCTATTCTGCTGAATTAGCTTGAAGAAGGCAACTCTTTGCTAAGGTTGAGCAGATATGCCAGAGTAGTTTTCGTTAATAAAGTCTACAATTTCTTTGTTTGCTCTAGAGGTTTCGTCTACGTTAAAGTAACTCTTTTGTAATGCGGCAGCGGTGCCGTTCTTACCAATACGGAATTGGAACTTTGTAAGAGTAAGATTAATAGACCACTGAGTAGTTTGCAAAGTACTAAAGTTAACGTCTACATCGTCTACCTTTTTGCTAAGCTCCATTTTTTTTATAACTATAAATTCTTGTCCTCCGTAAAGAGTTCCCAAGAACTTACGAATATTTTGTAATTCACCTTCAATTTGGAATTCTGCAGGCACTTCTACCAATTCTAAATTGGCATCTGAAGTTGTTCCAGCAGTATTTACTGCGGTTTTTACTGTAACTTGTTCTCCAGATTTAATGTCGCTTAGAGTAAGGTTATTTTCGCTAACCATAGCGCGAATTCTTTCTGTAAAACCAACTACATCTGTCTGAGACTGAGGAATAATTGCATTAATTTTTGTTAAAGTTGCCTGTTGAGTTGTAGTTAAAGAGAGTAACTCTAAGCGGCTGTTCTTCTTTGCCAATAATGCATCGTAGTCTTGCTGCTCTGTCTGTAAGACTGTAAATTTCTGCGCCATAGTGTCTACCTGAGGCATTAATACTATAAATACTAGTATTACCCCAAAAATAAGTAAGAGCATTGGAATAAGGTAAAGCTGGGCGAAATCGTGGCTTGCCTTAGAGTTCTGAGTATCTTGTAGCAATTTTGTTGTATTTGTTGTTGCTCTGGCCACGCTATGTACTAATTCTTAAACTTAATAGTAAATGAAATTGTAAATTGATATTTGCCAGTATCTTTAACTTTCGAAACATTACGTAAACTAGGAGACTGTACTAAATCGTTAGTTTGGAATCTTCCTAGAATTTCTACTGGGCCCTGGTCGCTTGTAGAAACTGCGTTAATTGTAAACACACCGGCTTCTTCGCGACCATAACTAGTAATTACACTGCCAGTTTGGTTGCTATCGAATATTTGCTCGGCAACTTTAAATATTTGCTCGTAATCTACATTCTTCTGAACAGGATCTGCAATATAGTCTGTTTTAATCTTTAATTCTCCGTTAGTAGTTTTTGCTTTTCCTAAATCGCTATTCTGATCATTAAGTTCTGCAGTAACTATGGCATTTGTATCTTGCCAACCTGCAATTGTGTAATCTAGCGCTAGGGTGTTTAGAAGATACATCACACTAGTAACTGCCAATACAGCAGCAGGAATAAGCATAGAGTTAAAAATCATATTCTTGCGCTTTACGTCTTTTTTAACCTCTTCCTTTGTTTTTGGAGGTAAAAGATTAAAAGCGAATAGCTCGGTAATACGATTTTGTGTAAGTGGCGCTTCAGCCATGCTGTCTAGTTACTTCGTTTTCATAGCTAAGCCCATTGCTACAGCGTAACCCGACATGCCAATGCCTTGTAATTCTGAATCGACAGCACTGTCGAATTGAATACCCGCTTTTGGTGCAATAACTTCTGTAGGAAGACCTAGTTTAGTAGAGATAAATTCAACTAACCCTGGTGTGCGTGCAGCTTCTCCTAACAGCACAATAGACTGAGGAGTAGACTGCTGATATTTTGTTCTAAAGAAGTTTAAGGTCTTGGTTACTTCTGCAACAATAATATTTACAACAGGCTCTAAAACCTTATAAATTTTACCGTCTGCCTGATTAGGCAGTAATCCAAGTTTAATTTTGTATTGTTCGGCTTGCATTGCGTCTAAAGAGAAACTAGAAGCAATTGCTCTTGTCATAGCCTCGCCACCTGTTCCCAAGCTCTGAGAGAAGATTAAACTACCTGCTGCCACTACGCTAAGATCTGTGCCACCGGCACCAATGTCTAGCACCATTACAGCTGGCTTATCTGGGTAGTTAACACCAATTAAGCGAGAAGTAGCTACAGATTCTGTTTCTATAGCAATAAGTTCTAAACCGGCAGCATTAAATATTGTTAAAGCCTGGTTAATAATTTTCTTTGGAGCAGCAACCAATAATAGTTGCACCATTTTCTTACCTTCTACTGTAATTTCTCCTGTACGGATCCAGTCCATCTGAACTTCATCGGAAGGGATTGGAATAAACTGTTTTGCGTTCCAGTGAATAGCTTCATTTAAAGCAGCTTCATCTAGAGAGGGAAGGGTAAGTAACCTGTTAAACACCACTGGTTCTGGCAATGCCACAACAGCTTTATTGGTTGTTAATTTTGCTTGAGCAACTCCGTCTTTAAGTCTGGCAGCCAAGTCGTTAATAAGACTTGCATCTTCTGTGCTTAAACCACCTTTTCCTGAAGGAAAACTGGCCAACCTAGAAATTTTTGGGGCCCCAGATCCTACTTCGACCTGAGCAATCTTAATTGTATTTTTTCCGATATCGACACCTATGAATTTGGGCAGGTTCATAATACTTATAATATAACAAATTTAGAATTGCTGTGTAGCTACTAATTATTTAATTCAAAGTTCTTAGTAGGAACAAGAGACTGGCGGATTAAATTCTTCACATTCAACCGCTTATTTGGATGTGAAGCAACCAACACAAAGCTAATTACTCTTTTAGAGGTGTCTACCGAACCAGCTGCGTTAAACTCTGGCACAATTTGCACACTCATAAAATTAACGTTGTAAACACCGTTTAACATTGAAACTAAAGTGGAAGAAGAAATTGTGCCGCCAGAACGGGTAATATTATATTTACAAAAACCTGTGTGAATACTACCAATGTCATAAACATTAGAATTGGAGTAAATACTTGCAGGGTTGTTCCATACCTTTATTAAGGCTCCACCAGACTTTCCATCTACGGTTGCTGGTTGTGCGTAAGAGCGCTCGCAAATAGTCCAGACAAAAGTACTAGAACCAGTGGTATATTCACACCACAGAAATTTCTTAGCATTTGCTTCGGGCGCCATTATTTTGGCATCGCCGGTAAAGTCTGCAAGATGATTATAATCTTCATCGGTTATTGGATTGCCAGACATATCTGCGGCACCGTCGCAATAAACAACTGTAGAAGCATTTTTAATATCTTTTTCAAATTCTTGAGCGATTGCAGCAATATCTTCTCTGCCTTTAGAACGTGCAGCGGTAGTAGCCGAAATTCTTAATACATTGGCAAAGATTCCTACCAATGCCAACATAATAAACGAGGTAATACCAAGAGTAACAACCATCTCTAGCAGAGAAAATGCTTTGCTGTGTTTAAATTTATTGTCAGTTTTTTGAGGGCGGTGTAATTTCATAACTATTTAAGTTCGCTACGGTAAGAAATCAAAGCATCGGTAGGGTAAGGAGTATTACCTACAAAATAACAGGCCTTGGAAGTAACTTTAAAGTTATATCTTAAAGGATCTGTTTCTGGTAATCTTTCAATTCTAATAATGTTATACATTGCGTAATTTGGCTGCTCTGTAGTTATTTTAAAGTTTGTAGAATTTATATTGCAGTAATTATTATTGGTTAAATCTGGCGCAGCCACACTAACAAAAGTTAAGCCTTTAGTATTTGTAGAGCCATAGTTACCAGGAGTATAGGAATCCTGAGTTAATTTGAAGTTGCAAGCTTTGGTACAGGTTGGTTGTGCAGTAAGTAATTCGTTAAATTTTAATGTCGTTTCGGATCTAGTAAGTTCTAAAGACTGAGTAACAATACCGTTGGTAATATCTTTTAGCTCGTTTAGCCTTGTTACCCTAAAACCACGAATAGCAACCTGAGTAGCACCAAGCATTATTACTCCGCTAATAGCGATAGCAACAATAACCTCTACCAATCCAAATGCTTTTCTTGTTCGCGCTGTAAAAATTTTCATACTAACTGCTGGCAACAATAATATCGTTGGTATATTTAAAAATGCGAACTACGCTGCGAATTCCTGTAAGACTTCCCTGGTTAAATGTTACTCCAATACTACAGGCATCTTGGCCAGTATTATTAATATTCATATTACTTTGTACTCCTGTGGGTAGTGTTTGGAATGCAGTTGCATAGAATCTACCTTTACCAGTTCCTACAGAGAACAAAACCATTTCGCAATTATCGTTGTAATAGAAAGGTGCAAATTTAGTATCTATATAAGATACATTACTAAAGACACTATTTTTAAGCGAAACCGGTGTAGTACCAAAGTCGCAATTAACAGTAATATTATTATCCGGATTTGTAGGTGCAATTCCGTTTGTATTCTGGCAAGAGACACGGTAAACGTTGTTATCTTGAATTAGAATGCCGTAGTAATCTATTTTATTGGTAGCATTAATAACATCTCCGGCACTAGCTGGGGCAGCAGTCCAAAAAACAGTGCCGTTTCTAGCAGAGTTGCGTAAACTATTCATTCCAGAAACTAAATCTTCGGCCGCCTGTCTTGTAACAGTTCGTTGGCGCACACTTGTTAAGCCCGAAAGACTTAGAGATAAAAGCATAGCAATAATACTAAGTACTACTACTAATTCTAAAATTGTGAATCCGGCACTTTTCTTACGCATTGTCATTTAAATATAGCTAAAACCAGGTAAGAGTTGTAGCCAAAACTCTTTAAAAGTAAGAAATAAGAGCCAACCAAGGAATAAGAAGGGCACTAAAGGCACAATTAGACCCCTAAATTTTCTCTTTACAATGGCATAAGCTATTCCAATAATTGTTCCCATCCACACTGCTAGCTGTGCACTTAAGAATAAACCTTTACCTCCAAAGCAAATTCCCATAATTGCCACAATAAACACATCGCCACTACCAAGTCCTTTTCCTCTACTTAAGACAATTAAGGCAACTACTATAATTGCTCCTACAAGTGCTGCATACAAAGTATCTAGCGTAAGAAATACATGACCATAAATTTCTGTAAACCAAGCAGGAAACAATAGGCCGGTTAGCACAACCAAGCCGCCCAAAACTATTAGCAGCGCGCTGGTAATTTCTAAGTGCCAAATGTCTTCTGTACCCATATACAAAAAGACTAATACAGGCCACAGTAACAACAACATGCTTAGTTCAGACAACCCGTTCCACCACAATACAAACATTAAAAAACCAGTAATGCCTCCCAATAGTTCCGAGAAAAAGTATTTACCAAAGTTAATTTTCTTATTGCAACAGAAAGATTTGCTACCATGAAAAATAACCGCAGCAAGCGGAGAAAGTATTGGAATCATCCACCAGGGTTGCAGCTTTTTATTACAGTTATCGCAGTAAGAAGGATCTACTAAAGATTTCTTAAAGCCTCTATTTGTTAGCACACTAAAATAGCTAGTAAAACTTGCGCCCAAGATAATTGCAAAAAGAGCGCTTAGTATTTCGAAAAGAAAAATCATAACTTATTGTACGAGAAATAAATAGAGAAGTGGCTTGCACTTCATTACAAAAAAAAGGCGCGCCTTTTTTTGAAAAAAGCGCGCCTTTAAAATCTTGATCTATACTAGATTACTAAACAACCTGTACCACCACTTGGGCCAGCAACTGCACCTGCAGCAGGAGGAGTTCCGTTTGTTCTAAAACTCCAGATACCGTTTGTTCCACCAGATTCTAACTTTACACCAGCAATGTAATTTCCTCCACCATTTAATCTTCCGTAACAATACCAAGTATTACCAGCTTCTGGTGCGTTTGTTGGAACAGTCCAGGCAACACGGTTGGTTACACCACTATTGGCAATTGTGGTTGTATCTACAACAAGATTGAAGCCAGAGCCATAAGCATTACCAGCAGCAGCTACACCGCTAGGTGGGTAAGTATTTTTGGTTGTATAGAAATCTTCTAAGACCAGCACAAAATCTGCCAGTTTGTTTCTACGCTGAGTGTCGCGAGAGTTTCTTTGTGCGGTAGCGATACCGAACGCAACAAGCGCAAGCAATACAGCAATGATACCCATTGCAACCAAAAGTTCGATTAAAGAGAAACCCTTTGACTTCTTCATGTTTTTAAATGAGAGCAGATTAAGCTTATATAGATAAAATCTAGCAGATAATAAAAACCAACACAACATAAACTTTAGAGAACATTAACAAGACTTACCACTACCTGTATCTGCTGTAGAAATATAGCAATTGTTAATATTTTTAATACGTTGGTCTGGGCCATAAAATACCCATCCAGTTGTATTATTTGCAGGATTCATATTGGCCTCTAGCCTTACACCAAAAACGTATCGTCCGCCACTAGGAGGTGCACAGTAGCAATATTGAGTACTACCAGTGTCTGTAAGCCCAGATCTTCTCTGAGCGCCTTTTAAAGGCACACTGTCGGAACCAATTCCCATAATACTAATTCTAATCTGATCTGGGTAAGCAACTGGGGCAGAACCTACAGCAAAATAGCCTACAGCGTAGTTTTGATCATTAGGATAACCAAGTAAATCTCCTCTATCTTCAGAAAGAGGATAGCGACCATAAATATTATAAATATCTGCCATTTTGGCTTCTACATCTTTTCCAATCTGTCTGCGTTGAGTGTCTCTAGAGTTTCTTTGGGCTATGCTTATTCCGAAGGCAACAAGAGCTAGTAACACTGCAATAATTCCCATTGCCACCAGCAATTCTATTAGCGAGAAGCCAGAAACCGATTTCCTATTGTTTACAGGCATTTTATGTAATTGCATTACCAATATTATAGATAGGAAGATATACAGCTACTGCCAAGAAGGCAACAACTCCTCCTACTACCAATAAAATTAATGGCTCCATTAATTTACTAAGATTATCGGTAATATCTTTTACTTCTGCGGCATAGAATGCGCCCATATCATTTAATACTTTGTCTAGGTTACCTGTTTGTTCTCCGGTAGCAATCATTCTTACGTACACAAGAGGGAAGACACCAGACTTTGCCAATGGAATAGATAAAGATACACCCTTAGAAACCTCGTCTATTGTGCCAAGTACCGCTTCCTGATAAACCAAGTTTGGCATTGCAGTAGAAACAATTTTTAAGGAGTCTAGAATAGATACACCACTTCGCAAAAGCATAGATAGCAATCTACCAAACTCTGCCAACTGAATTTTCATAATCAAATCTCCAAAAACTGGCATGCGCAATACCACTCTAGCCAGAGCAGCTTTACCTGCGGGAGTATTCTTAAACGAGATAAAACCTGCAACAGCAATACCAATAATTACCAAAGAAATAATAATTCCTACAGGATTGTTTAAGAATTCACTAAAAGAGATTAATAGTTTTGTAATATCTGGAATTTTGTCTTCTGCATTAAAATCTTGGTACAAACTTTTTACAGTAGGCACCATATAGACAATAAGCACGGCTACTACACCAATAATTGCTACAAAAATAATTGCAGGGTAAATCATAGCTCCGCGGATCTTTGTTAACAATTCATTGCTGCTTTCCATGTCTGCAGTAATTTGTTTTACAATTTCCACCAAGTTTCCAGACTTTTCACCAGCTGCCAATAGGTTTAATTGAATTTCACTAAAAATATCCGAGTTTTTTTGAAAAGAAGCAGAGAGGGCAGCACCACCTTCAACATCTGTTTTTACAGCGTCCAATTGCTCTTGCAAACTCTTGTTATCCATTTGCTTGGCAAGAATATCTAGGGTTTGCAAAATTGGCAAACCGGCAGTAAGCATAAGATAAAATTGCTTCATAAGCAACATCTTGTCTTTAAGGCTAACTCCACCAATAGAGATTTCGTTTAGCTTCTCTAAAGAAAGCTGAATATCTTCTTGAATAGTAACAATGAATAATTCACGGCCTCGCAAATAATCTGCCACTTGGTCACGGCTATTGGCTTTAAATGTGCCATCTATTGTTACTCCGTTTTTGTCTGTGGCTTTATATTGATAAGATTTCATGCCGTGTGCTTAAAGGTTTTAATAACTAAATTTAACCAACACTCTGAGCTAATAAAGATTCAATTTCGTCTGGCTTAGAGCTTCTTGCTTTTGCTTCGTCTGCAGAAATATAGTTCTTTTTAACCATGTCTACCAATGATTTTTCTAAAGTAATCATACCCAAATCTCCACTTGTCTGAATGATGTTATCGATCTGGTAAGTTTTTCCTTCGCGAATAGCATTCCTAACAGCCACAGTTCCTAACATCACTTCTAAAGCAGCCTTACGTCCGCCTGTTTGCACAGGAATAAGACGCTGAGAAACAACTGCGGTAATAACATTTGCCAACTGAGCACGAATCTGAGCTTTAGAATCTTCTGGAAATACGTCGATCATACGATCTATTGCCTGAGAAGCAGAGTTGGTATGCAATGTTGCAAAAGTAAGATGACCAGTTTCTGCAACTGTAATTGTAGATTGGATAGTGGCTAAATCGCGCATTTCACCAACCAATACAATATTTGGGTCTTCACGCAAGGCAGACTTTAACGAGTTTGCCCAAGAACGAGTATCTGCACCAAGTTCACGCTGGTCTACAATAGATTTTCCAACAGGGTAAACGTACTCTATAGGATCTTCAATTGTAAGAATATGCTCTGCTCTAGAAAGATTAATATGATTAATCATAGATGCCAAAGTTGTAGATTTACCAGAACCTGTAGGACCTACAAGCAATACCAAACCATGAGGCTCATTAATTATGTCGTGGAATACTGGTGGCAACTCTAAGTCTTCCATAGAACGAATGTCCTTCTGAATAAGACGTAAAGCACCAGCTACATTGCCACGCTCCATAAACAAGTTCACACGGAAGCGAGTATTGGCAGTAGATGTAAAAGAGAAGTCTACTTCCCAGTCTGTTTTAAAAATTTTCTTACGTTCTTCCGAAAGTAATTGCATTCCCAATGCTTTGGCTTGGTCGCCATTAATAATTGCAGTTACAGGCCTAAGTTGACCATAAACTCTAAGCATTACAGGATAATTGGTTGCAAAATGAATGTCCGATGCATCTTGCTCTTCGGCCAGTTTCATAATTTTGTCTATTGGGGTATCTGCAGGAAGCAGAGAAGCATCTAAAAATTCTGCTGGAATATTTTTTGTACTAATATCTCCGCCAGCAGATCCGTCTGCGCTTGCAGTATCTGTCTTTACTTTTAAGGCATCCATATTTAAGCCAGATGGTTCTACTTTCTTAATTTCTGCACCAACTGCGTTTAGGCTTGCCATATCTAAAGAGACAGGTGCAGCACTTGCAGCAGGAACAGGATTAAGAGATGGTAATTCGTTTATTTTTGGTAAGTCTGCAACTTTTGCAGTTTCTTCTGCTTTTGCAGTATCTCCTCCTTTTGGTAGACCACTTGGCAATGAAGAAGCATTAGCAGGAGCCGAGTTTGCAATAGGCATTGTTAACGGGCTCGAACTAGGAGCTGGCATTGCCACAACAGGAGCAGCGGGTGCAGTTGGCACTGCAGGTGCAATGTCTTTAATTTCTACAGTAGGAGCAGCTGTGCTGTTCATTGGAGGCAATGAAGAGTTAGCGCTTGGTGCCGAGGTATCTGCTTTTGGTGCCCATCCAACTGGTTCATTGGCGATAGGCATTCCAGCAGAAGGCATTTTATTAAGATCGGATAGCGATGGTAAACCATTACTTACAGGTGCGCTAGCAGGCGCAGCACTTACTGCTGGCGTTACGGCTGGCATAGAAAATGCTTCTGGTTTCTTTCCTAATTCTGGACCTTGAACAGTCTTAACACCGTCTTCCGAAATTGACACTTTAATATCGGTAGGCACGGTTCCTGCCATTCCACCGAATGGACTAGGTGTTTGCACAGGAGCTGCACCAACAACAGACGAATTTAAGTTGGCTACAGAACCAGTAGATTGGGGGGCAGTGTTTGGGTCCATTTAATTTTTATCTAGCTTACAATTTAATCTAACTTACATTAATTAGGAGTGCAAGTTTAAACAGTTTGCACTCTTAAGACTTCTTCTAAGGTAGTAATTCCTTCTACAGCTTTCATAAATCCATCCTGTAACATGTTCAACATACCGTTTTGTTCGGCTTGTTTTTGCATATCCTGAGTAGTGGCGTGCTGCAAGATTAGCTTACTAATAGATTCGTTAACATCTATAGCTTCAAAAATACCTAAACGACCAACGTAGCCAGTGTCGTTACATTTAGAACAACCTTTTCCTCTATATAAAACAATTTTATCGTCTACTGGGTCTGCAGGGTTTCCAATTTGATTTCCTTGCAACTTGAACATGTCATAAGACTTAATTCCGTCTAATACTGCGTGAATTTGTTTAGCAACTTCACCATCTACGTAATATGCTTCCTTACAATCGTTACAAATTTTTCTAACCAAACGTTGAGCAACAACAATATTCAAAGTAGAAGCCAACAAGAAAGGTTCAACTTCCATATCTACCAAACGAGAAGGGGCAGCAGATGCAGAGTTGGTATGCAATGTAGCCAAAACTAAATGACCTGTAAGTGCTGCTTGCACTGCCAAGTTGGCAGTTTCTGCGTCACGAATTTCTCCTACCATGATAATGTTCGGATCTTGACGTAAGAAAGAGCGAAGGCCTCTGGCAAATGTAAGACCAACGTCTCCGTTTACTTGTACTTGGTTTACTCCGTCTACACGAATTTCTACCGGGTCTTCTAACGTCATAATATTTACCTGAGGGGTATTTAGAATCTTTAAACAACTAGCCAAGGTCTGAGTTTTACCACTACCAGTAGGACCTGTTACCAAAAGAATACCCTGGGTTTTGTGCAAATTTTCTGTAAATACTTTGAAGGCGTAGCCACGAAGTCCTGTGGAAGGAAGATCTATAGAGCCTCCACCTTTTTCTAACAAACGCATTACAATCTTTTCTCCGTATACAGTTGGCACAATAGACACACGAAGGTCTACCATGTCTTTATCTAGCTTTACCTGGAAACGTCCATCTTGTGGAACTCTGTGTTCGTCTATCTTTAAGTTGGCCAAAATTTTAATACGAGAAACCGCGGCCGGAATAAGTTTAGAAGGAAGTGTAAGCTTTTCTGCCAACACACCAAAAATACGAAAGCGTACGCTTAATTTGTTTTCGCGAGGTTCAATATGAATATCGGAAGCCTTGTAGCGAATTGCATACTCTAAAATCATGTTAACAATTTTGGCTACCGGTGCATTCGCCAAGTCTCCGTTAGATTCTAGGTCTGTAACTTCGCTTACTGCACTTGTTAAGTTGATTGCCGATTCGTCTACAGACTCTAAAGCCTGTGTAACCTCGGAACCTACCTGAGCTCCGTACTTATTGTCTGTAATAAAACGTATTAATCTTGGTGAACTATATACAGCTTCTACACTGGCCCCCAATAGAGTAGTAAGGTATCTGGTTTTTTGCAGATCTGTAGGATCTGCCATTGCTACTTTTATTCCAGAAGGTGTAACTGCAAAAGCAATTGCCATAAACTTGCGGGCTGTTTCGCTTGGAATCTTATTTAGAACATTTGGATCTATTTCTATTGTTCCTAAATCTACAAATTCTAAGCCAGACATTTCTGCTTTTACTTTATAAACTTCGTCTTCGTTTACTTTGCCATCTTCTACTAAAGCCTGCTCTAAAGACTTACCCATTGTTACAACCTTAGATTTAACTTCTTCTGCAGCTGGAGGCTGAATAAGACCTTTGGCAACTACTGCATCTATTAGGTTTGTCATTCCTTGTACAGAATTACTGCCACTAGTAATGCCAGAAAGGTTATCTATTAGCGGCGCTGCCCCTAAAGTTGGTAAACCAGCACTTGTTAATGTTGGGGCAACTGCGGCATCTGCAACTGGCATTGGCGCAGCTACATTTGGCAAACTTGGCATTGAATTTACAGGAGACCCAAAGAGCGGATCAACACCTGCACCAGGCGCAATTGCTAGATTTGGATCTGGAACTGTTGGCGGTAATGTTGCAATTGGCATTGCAGCTGCAATTGCAGCTGGAGTTGCAACCGGAGCTTGCACAGCCACAGTGGCAGTCATATCTATTACCGGAAAAGGATTTGTTTCGTTTGGCACTGGAATAGCATCTGGCACCACAGCGGCTGCGCCACTACTGGCGTTGTTAAAAACGGCACCTAACGGTCTGCCAGAAGACTGGCCAGCCATGGGGTCCGAGTAGTTTTGATAATCAGCACCACCGGGCAATTGCTGCATTTTGTCTATTCAAACTATAATCTAATAGTAACAAAATTTGCCGACGAAAATAGTAAAGAAAACAGAAGAATTGCAAAACCCTACTAACTCAAATCAAAAAAATCAGAAAAATATTGCCAGGCTACTTATTGGCAGCGAAAGAGCAGGGCAAGAATATATTGTGCACTTTCTGCAGCAAACCTTACCAACGGCAGACCCCGCTCAACCAAAATTCGCCAAGCTTGCAGCTACAATGAAAAATCTTGGCTCTACAGATTTAGTAGCCAGCCTAGGAACAGTGCTAGATATTCATACAGTTGCTCCGTTAGAAGGAAAGAAAGACATTAACCTAGAACAAATAGACGGTTTAATTGGCTTTGCCACTTTGCGTCCGCAATTTAGTCACTTTAGTGTGGGAATTATCTACCAGGC